>Ga0194053_10000306_pt1 | contig 37263 bp, 40 predicted proteins | sample SepL228m_MetaG_FD_161684 | JGI IMG/M metagenome (GOLD analysis project Ga0194053, IMG submission 161684) | Anoxic zone freshwater microbial communities from boreal shield lake in IISD Experimental Lakes Area, Ontario, Canada - Sep2016-L227-8m | ecosystem: Environmental > Aquatic > Freshwater >... | reverse complement strand
GGTCGCAGACATCCTGACGAGGGTACCGCGTGAGGACCGGCGGTCCCGGTCGCTAATGCAGCCGGAAGATCCATACCCGCTGGACGATGAAGTTGATGACAGTCGCCGTGCCCTGGGCGATCACGAAAGCGACCGGCAACGCCCACGGCCGGTCGGCCAGTGCGTGGACGAACACATGGTTGATGCCGACCTGCACCGCGAAGGTCATCGCATACAGGGCCATCACCGCGAGGAACCTGGCCCTGCTGGGGGCGGCGGCGAAAGTCCAGCGCCGGTTGATGAGGTACGCGGTGACGGTTCCCGCCACGAAGCTGATCGACTTGGCCAGATCGAGTTGCAGCCCGCCCACCCGGTGCAGGAAGACATAGAGACCGAAGTCGACGATCGCGGAGAATCCGCCGGTGATGAGAAAACGCAACACCTGCGTCCGCAGGCTCAGCGGCGTCGGTGGGGCGGTCTCGGCCATCGCGCGCAAGCTTACGGCCACCGGCGTGTGCCGCCCGATGATGAGGGCCGTTCGGCCCTTGCGCCACAACAGCGCGCCAGCCACCATCGGGTGCCATGGCGGTTGAGTATGACGCGGTGAGTGTCCTCGGTGACGGTGAGGCGTGGCGGCTGCTCGCCGACGTCAGCCTCGGCCGGCTGGTCACCCACTTCGGTGGCCAGCTGGAGATCTTCCCGGTCAACTTCGTCGTCGCCGATCGCACGGTGCTGTTCCGCACCGCAGAGGGCACCAAGCTCTTCACCACGATGATGAGCGATCAGGTTCTCTTCGAGGCCGACGATCACACCGACGAAGGCGGCTGGAGTGTGATCGTGCGGGGTGTGGCAGAGATCCTCAACACCGCCGAGGAGATCCATGCCGCCGACCGTACCGGCCTGATTCCGTGGGTTGCGACGGAGAAACTGCGGTACGTGCGTATCAGGCCGAGCCAGGTGAGCGGGCGTCTTTTCCGGTTCGGCCCGGAACCGCAGCACGGCAGCCTGCCGGGCTGAGTCCGACTCACACCCAGTACGGCACCCGAGCGCGGTACTGCCGCAACGCCAGCGCGGCGGCGCACCATCCCAGCACCGTCAGCGTGATCACCACTACCCAGTGCCGGGGCTCCTGATGGGCGCCGAGCAGAGGCGCCCGCAGAATGTCGAGGTAGTGCAACAGCGGGTTGATCTCGATGATCTTCGACCAGCGCCCGGCGCCCTGCTGCCGCAGTGTCTCGGCGTTCCAGATGATCGGTGTCATGAAGAAGAGCAGTTGCACGAGCGCTGCCAGCAGCGGACCGATGTCGCGGTAGCGGGTGGCCAGGATCCCGAAACAGAACGAGACCCACACGCAGTTGGCCATGATGAGCAGGAGTGCGGGGATCACCGTCAGGTCGGCCCACGACCACGGTTTGGGATAGATGATCGCGATGATCACGAAGATCACGATGTTGTGTGCGAAGAGGATCATCTGTCGCCACACCAGCCGGTAGACGTGAACGCTCAACGGTGTCGGCAATTGCTTGATCAGGCCCTCGTTGGCGATGAACACGTCGGCGCCCTCCAGGATGGCGGCGTTGATCATGTTCCAGATGATCAGGCCCAGCGTGACGTAGGGCAGATGCTCGGAGAGCTCGAGGTGGAACAGTTTGGAATACAGGGCGCCCATCGCGATCGCGGTGGTCCCGGTGGCGATGGTGATCCAGAACGGGCCCAGAATCGACCGCCGGTACTTCTGCTTGATGTCCTGCCATCCCAGATGCAGCCACAGTTCGCGCTTCCGGAACCCCTCGATGAGATCGCCCCGGGCGCGGCTGAAGGTCTTGGACTGGCTGGCCGCCTCGATGACCGTCATGGCTGCCCGAACCTCTCGTCGCGTCCGAGCCGGCGCAACCGGATCCACTCGGCCAGGCCCTTCGGATCTCGCCGGCTCACCAGGAAGTACCAGCCGAAGCGCAGCCACTCCTGCGGCAGCAGTTTGCGCAGACCCGGCTGGGAGAGCAGATAGCCCCGATTGCGATAGGTGAAGAATCGCTTCACCGGGTCGTCGGGGTACTGGGTGTGCATGGCGCCGCCCAGGATCGGTTTGAACTCCTCGGTGCCGGCCGGGTGCAGATACGCCGTCTGCAGGCACGTCCCGAACGGCAGTCCGCTGCGCACGAGTCTGCGGTGGACGTCCACTTCGTCACCCCGCACGAACAGGCGCAGATCCGGAACGCCCACCGCCTCGATCGCACGTGCGCTGAACAACGCTCCGTTGAACAGCGAGGCGATCCCCGGCAGCAGATCCTGATCGCCGCCGTCGGTGCGCAGTTCGCTGACGTGCCGTCGCCAGGCCACGCCGCGGCGCAACGGGAACGCCAACCGGTCCGGGTCGTCGATTGCACACACCATCGGTGAGACCTCGGCGAGGTTGTGCCGGTGGGCACACGCCAGCAGGGTCGCCAGCACCTCGGTGTCGCGGGGCCGGCCGTCGTCGTCGGCGAGCCACACCCAGTCGGCGCCCAGTGCCAGCGCGTGAAGTATTCCCAGCGCAAAACCGCCCGCACCGCCGAGATTGCGGCGGGAACCGATGTAGGTCGTCGGCACCGGCTGCGCCGCGACCAGCTCGGCGACCCGATCGCCGGGGTCGTTGTCGACCACGATGAGGTGGTCGACCATCCTGCTCTGGGCGTTCACCACGTCGAGTGACGTGGCGAGTTCGTCGGGGCGCCGGTGCGTGACGACGACGGCGCATACCATCTCGGTCATGGCGCGGGCTCCGACGGCGACCATTCACCGGCATGCTCGGCGAGTACCTCGCGGACGTGACGCGCAGCGTCGACGCCCTCGTAGGCGCCGACCACCTCTTCGATCCCGCCGTTCATCCGCACCGTGCCGTGGTCGATCCACATCGCCGTCTTACACAGCCGTGCCAGGAACTCGTTGGAGTGGCTGGCGAAGACGAGGATTCCGGAGCGGTCCACCAACGCCTGAAGCCGTGACTGCGCCTTCTTGAGGAAGTCGGCGTCGACGGCTCCGATGCCTTCGTCAAGCAACAGGATCTCGGGGTCGATGCTGGTGACCACACCCATCGACAGCCGCACTCGCATACCGGTGGAGTAGGTGCGCAGCGGCATGGACAGGTAGTCGCCGAGTTCGGTGAACTCCGCGATCTCGTCGACCTTGGCCATCATCTGCTTGCGGGTCTGCCCGAGGAACAAGCCGCGGATGATGATGTTCTCGTAGCCGGTGATCTCCGGGTCCATTCCCACACCGAGGTCGAAGACCGGTGCGACGCGGCCGCGCACGACCGTCCGGCCGCGGGTGGGCTCGTAGATCCCGGACAGCAGTCGCAGCAGCGTCGACTTGCCGGCGCCGTTGTGTCCGACCAGGCCTACGCGGTCACCCATCTGCAAGCTCATCGTGATGTCGCGCAGAGCCTCGATCACCACGACGTTGTCCGCCGTGCGGCCGATCGCGCCCCCGGCCTTGCCGAGGAAGGTCTTCTTCAGCGAGCGGGTTTTCGCATCGAAGATCGGGAACTCGACCCAGGCGTTGCGGGTCTCGATGAATGGATCGGCGGGCACGGCGATTCAGCTCAGAGGTATTGGCCGGTCCCGTGACCGGGCGTCGACGGTCCGGGGGGCGGCATCCCGGGCGGCAGCGCGCCCTGCCGCATCTGTTCGAGTTGAGCGCGGGCCGCCATCTGCTGAGCGAACAACGCGGTTTGAATGCCGTGGAACAGTCCCTCCAGCCATCCGACCAGTTGCGCCTGAGCGATCCGCAGCTCGGCATCGGAGGGAATGCTGTTCTCGGAGAACGGCAGCGCCAGTCGCTGGAGTTCCTCCCGCAGTTCCGGCGCCAGGCCCTCCTCCAGCTCGGCGATGCTGGTGGCGTGGATCTCGCGCAGCCGGCTGCGGCTGGCCTCATCCAACGGCGCCGCCCGGACCTCTTCGAGCAACTGCTTGATCATCGTGCCGATGCGCATGACCTTCGCGGGCTGTTCGACCAACTCCGTGACCGAGCGCTGCCCGTCGGCGTCGATCATCCCCTCCCCGTCCGGAGAGGTGATGATCTCGATGTCGTCGTCGGAGTTGTTGTCCTCGGAGCTGGTAGTCATGCGCGCAGCATTCCCTCTCATCGCCCCCGCCACTGGTAGATGCGGGCGCCGCCGTTGTCGTAGATCTTGTCCCACGACGCGGACTTGTCCAGAGACACTAGCCCGTCGGGCATGACGAAACCCCTAACCACGGGCTTACTGGTGATCACGTAGCGGATGTTGAGGGCCCTGACCGCTTCGGCGACCCGGGGGTCGGTGTCGGCGTCATCGGCGAATCCCCAGAATATGAACCGGTTGTAACCGGGGCCCTGCTGGACGGGGTAGTCGTAATGGGTCCACAGCGGGTGCAGGTCGGCGACGGCGTACATCCAGGCGGTGCCGTCGACGTTGGCATTGCCGATCACGGTGTCGTGCGCGCCGGGCAGCGACGCCAGATACGCGAAGGCAGCGAGGTCCTTGTCGTCGACGATGACGCGGTCGTACTTGTCGCCCATCAGGAACCGGTGGCGCGGCAGGTAATGCCATGACAGGACCAAGGTGACCGCCGCCAGCAGGCCCGCCGCGGCCGCCGTCCAGGTTCGGCGACCGCCTGTGCCGGTCAGGCGCCGTAACCAGCCCAGCACGACCGTCACCGCCGAGAACAGCGCGTACCCGGCCATCGGCGTCAGCAGCATCGTGACCATCGCCGAGAGCCGTCGCGGATCGCTATAGAAGAGGTCGCTGTAGGAGCCGGTGAGGGCGCCGATCGGGCCGCCGAACGGCGCCGAGGAATGCACGATCGACACGACCAGCAGCAGCCAGACCGCCACCGGCCACCAGATCCGTCTGACCAAGAACAAGAGCAGGCCCGCCCCGGCCAGTCCGATGAGCACGGTCTGAGTGGGGAAGTCATTGAGGTGACGTGTGTGCTGCGCGATCGCGTCGAACAGCGCGTGTTTTTTGCCCTCATGGGTGAGGAACTCGTGGCCGGTGATGATCTCGGTCTGCTGGAGCACGCCCAGGAATTGCGGCAGCAGCACCGCCAGGGTGGGCACCGCCATCGCCAGCAGGGTCGCGAAGTCACCCGCACGTCCACGAACCGGCGCCCACAGCGCGTCCAGCAGCCACCAGGCCGCCACGAACGTCACCACGACAACGCCTCCGGTGATGTGGACGGAGAACACGCCGATCAGTGCCAGCACCGCCAGCGGTATCCGGTCGCGATGCCGCAACGCCGAGGTCACCAGAACGAACGTCGGCACCGCGATCCCGTAGGCCGTCATGTTGGGCATCGACGCGGTGCCGAACTCGACGTAGGGCACCGCGGTGAACGACGCCGACAGTGCAGCCGCGGTTGCGGCGGCGCCCGCGGTGCGCCAACGGCTGATCCGGCCGGCCAGCAGCCGCCAGGTCAGCATCGCCGCGGACGCCGGGAACAGCCACACCGCCGCGGCCAGTGAGCTCAGCGTGTAGGCGGTGGTCGGCGCCGCCCCGGTGAACTGCGCAAGGACCGCGGCGAGCGCGTGAAAAGCCGACGGATAGTACAAACGGTCGTGGGTCTCGACGTTGCGCAACTCACCCATGTGGGTGGGCGAGACCTGGCCGGTGTCGAGGATCCACCGGACGGTGTTGGCATGCCACACCGCGTCCCACGTGCTGGGGATCGACTGCCAGTTCGGCATGCCGCGCCATGCGGCCACACCGATCGCCACCGCACCCAGCACGACCCCGGCCGCCGCCGCCAGCTCCGTCCACGGTGTCCCGCGGCGCTGCCGCGACGGTCTCCGGTTCCGCGTCAGCACAAGCCTTGTGCCCAGAGTGATGTCGAGGACGGCCAGGAATACCGCGATCGCGGACCATCCGCTCCAGGGAATGCCGAGGGCGCCGAAGGGCACGATGAACAGGCCCACGACGCCGTAGGTGAGGGCCGGCCCGACAGCCAGTGCGACAAGCCAGCGAAGTCCGGCGGCGCGCGCCACCGCCGCACCCGGAAGCACCACCAACAGCACCGCAATTAGCACTCCGGAGCCGAAGTTCACTGACTTAGTATGGGGAGGCCGAACGCGTCGTCGGTCGGGGGGTTGCAGCCGGCCTCGCAGCTAAAGCAGCAGGGCTGCGCCGTAAGAGAGGGGCGTCATGACATTCGACGTCGCCCGGGTGCGCGGACTGCATCCCAGTCTGGGCGACGGCTGGATCCGATTCGACGCACCCGCCGGAATGCTGGTGCCGGAGTCGGTCGCCAGCACGGTGTCGACGGCCTTCCGCAACTCCGCCAGCAACACCGCCACCCCGCATCCTGCTGCACGGCGCAGTGTCGCCGTTCTCGACGCCGCGCGGCAGGCAGTCGCCGACCTGTTCGACGCCGATCCCGCGGGTGTGGTTCTCGGCCCGGATCGTGCGGTACTGCTGACCACACTTGCCGACTCCTCTGCCGGGCGCACCGGGCTGGGCAATGAGGTGGTGGTCAGTCGGCTCGACGACGAGGCCAACATCGCGCCGTGGATCCGGGCCGCGAACCGGTACGGCGCCCGGGTCAAGTGGGCCGAGGTCGACATCGAGACCGGTGAGCTGCCGGTCTGGCAGTGGGAGGAGATCCTCACCACCGACACCGGGTTGGTCGCCGTCCCCTCCGCATCGGGCACCCTCGGGACGCTGACCGACGTCGCCGCCGTCGCCAAACTGGTGCACAACGTCGGCGGCATTCTCGTCGTCGACCACGCGACGGCCGCACCTTACCGACTGTTCGACCTCACCGAGGTGCAGGCCGACGTGGTCGCCGTGAATGCGGCCGCGTGGGGCGGACCACCGGTGGGCGCGTTGGTGTTCCGCAATCCCGCTCTCATCGACACCTTCGCGCCGGTGTCAACGGATCCCTACGTCAGCGGTCCCGCCCGACTCGAACTCGGGGCGCACCAGTACGCACTGCTTGCCGGCATGGTGGCCAGCATCGACTACCTCGCCGGTCTGGACGAGGATGCGCACGGCAGTCGGCGCGAAAGACTCGCGCAGTCAATGGCTTCGGCCAACGCCCACCTCGACGAGTTGTTCGACTATCTGCTCGGCTCGCTGTATTCACTGCCACTGGTCACGGTGATCGGGAATGCAGACGATCGCATCCCGGTGGTGAGTTTCGTGGTCAACGGAGTGCCGGCCCAACATGTGGTGCAACGCCTTGCCGACAACGGCGTGCTGGCCATCGCCAACCCCTTCTCACGGGTGCTCGACCTGATCGGCGTCAGAGAGATCGGCGGTGCGGTCACCATCGGTCTCGCGCACTACAGCACCTCAGGTGAGGTCGATCAGCTCATCCGCGCCCTGGCGTCATTGGGCTGATTGGCGTCACTGGGCTGAATGGCCGACAGTGAGTAGCACCTTGCCGTAGGTCTCGCCCGCGGCGAGCGCACGGTGTGCCTCGGCGGCCTGCTCGATGGGGAAGCGGGCGCCGATCACCGGCCGGACCCACTGATCGGCGATCATCGGCCACACCGAGTCGACCACCGCCGCGACGATGACGCCCTTGCCGTGCGGACCGTCGACAGGCCGTCCGCGTAGTGCGGTGCCCATGATGTGCAGGCGCTTGCCGATCAGGACGCCGATGTTGCACTCCGCCTTGACCCCGCCCTGCATGCCGATGATCACCAGGTGACCGTCGGGAGCCAGCGCCGCGAGGTTCCGGTCCAGATAGGACGCGCCCATGATGTCGAGGATGACGTCGGCGCCTTCCCCGGTCGCCTCGCGCAACCGGGCCACGAAGTCTTCGTCGCGGTAGTCGATGGCGACCTCGGCTCCCAGGTCGCGGCACAGTGACAGCTTCGCCGGCGATCCGGCGGTCACGGCGACCCGCGCGCCTGCGGCCCGAGCGACCTGAATCGCGTGCGTCCCGATCCCACTCGCGCCGCCGTGCACCAGCAACCACTCTCCGGATTGCAGGCGTGCAGACATGAACAGGTTCGACCACACGGTGCAGGCGACCTCGGGCAAAGCGGCCGCATCGTCCAATGCGATGCCCGACGGAATCGGCATCACCTGAGCTGCGGGAACGGTCACCCGTTGGGCGTACCCGCCCCCGGCAAGTAGAGCGCAAACGTTCTGTCCCACAGAGAGGTTCAGAACTCCGGCGCCCACCTCGGCGATAACCCCGCTGACCTCAAGTCCGATGACCTCGCTGATACCGGGCGGTGGCGGGTACACCCCCGCGGCCTGCAGCAGATCGGCGCGGTTGACTCCCGCGGCGGCGACCGCGATCACCACTTCTCCTAATCCCGCATGGACGTCGGCAACATCGGTCCACACCAGCGTCCCGGTGGGATCGACCTTGATCGCCTTCACTTCGGTGAACCTCCTAGGACCCGTTCGGCTCGAAACGTCGCATCGGTCGCTTACCATCGACCTATGGGTGGGATTATTGCGGGGCGCACGGCGAGCGAAATGCCAGGGCTCGATATCGCTGAGCAACGGAGCTGGCAGAACTTCCTTGATGCGTCTCTGAGGATTTACGCGATGCTGAACCGGACGCTGACCGATCAGCACAAGCTGACACTGGTCGACGTACGTCTTCTGGAGATACTCTCGACATCTGAGGGCGGATCGGCGCGCATGGGCGATCTAGCCGACCAGTTGCTCTCGCTGCCGAGTCGGGTGACTCGCCAGATCCGCCGGCTTGAAGAAGCCGGCCTCGTGGAACGGGAAGCCAGTCCGGAGGACCGACGTGGAGTGCTGGCCACAATCACCGACCCAGGGCGTGCGCTCGTCGAAGAGGCGTTGGTGAGTTACGGCCGTGCGGTCCGCGAGCACTTCCTGTCTCCGTTAACCCGCCCGCAGATGTCGGCGCTGGGAGAGAACTGCCGTCGAATCAGCGTAGCGCTGAAGCCCAGCGGTTCGCGGGCCCGGATCGGCCGCGTCTGACCTTTCCGCGGGGCGCGTTAGGCTTTCGGAGGTGGCGTGGCAGAGCGGCCTAATGCACTCGCCTTGAAAGCGAGAGACGGCTAACACCGTCCGGGGGTTCAAATCCCTCCGCCACCGCTCGGCGGTGGCATCGAACAATGCCACCGCTCGGCGGTGGCATCGAACACCGCCACCGCCACCGCCAGCGTCAGTCGCCGGTGAAGTTGGGCTCGCGCTTCTCGAACATCGCCGTCATGGCTTCTTTCATATCCCGCGAGGGCAGGAACGCCGAGTTCCATGCGGCCACATAGCGCAGAGAGGCGGCGACGGCATCGGTGCGGCCCTCGTCGAGTACGTCCTTGGCGCCCCGAACCGCCAGTGGGGAGTTCGCCGCGATCTCAGCCGCAGTGGCATGGGCCGCTGCCAGACAAGCCTCCTGGTCCGGCAGTACCTCGTTGACCAGATTGATCTTCTCGGCGCGCACCGCGTCGATGTCCTTGCCCGTCAGCACCAACTCGCGCAGATGGCCGTCGGAGAGGATGTAGGGCAACCGCGCCAGGCTACCGACGTCGGCGACGATCGCCAGCTTCACCTCGCGCACGGAGAATTTCGCGTCGGCGCTGGCGTATCGGATGTCCACGGCACTGATCAGGTCCACACCGCCGCCGATGCACCAGCCGTGCACGGCCGCGATGGTGGGGGTGCGGCAGTCGGCCACCGCGGTGATCGAATCCTGCAACCGCTTGACCATCGTGTGAAACTCGGTGCGTGACCGCGCCGATGCGCCGCCACCGTCCGCGGACGGCAAACCGCTGCCCATGGTCATCAGGTCCAGCCCGAAGCAGAAGTGCTTGCCCGACCCGTTGATCACGATCGCGCGAACGTCCGGGTCGGCGTCGAGTTCGCCGAAGACGACCGGCATCTCGTTCCAGAACGCGGGGCCCATCGCGTTGCCCTTGCCAGGACCCAGCAGGGTCACCTGAGCGACGTTGTCCTTGACCTCGACGGCGAGTGCTTCATGGCTCATGCCGAGAGATTACGACGCGTCTGCGTCGGCGTTGCCGTCGGCCCAGGATCGAGCGAACTGAAGGAACACGTCGTTCTCCTCCGGCGCGCCGATGGTCACCCGCGCTCCGTCGTCGCCATAGGGCCGCACGAGAACCCGTGACTCGGCGGCACTGTTGGCGAACTTTGCCGTGTGATCGCCCAGCGGCAGCCAGACGAAGTTGGCCTGCGTCGGCGGGAACTCGTAGCCCAGGGATGCGAGTTCCTCGGTGACCCGCCGCCGCTCCGCGACCACCGCGTCGGTTCGGGCCACCAGCTCGTCGCCGGCCTGCAGCGCCGCGATGGCGGCGGCCTGCGCGATGGTGCTCACGGTGAACGGCACGTAGACCTTGCCGAGGGCGGTGATGATCTCCGGGTCGCCGACCGCGTAGCCCACCCGCAGCCCCGCCAGCCCGTAGGCCTTGGAAAACGTCCGCAGCACCACCACGTTGCTGAAGGCGTCGGCCAGGCCGAGGCTGTCCGGCAGCATGCCGTCGCGGATGTACTCCACGTAGGCCTCGTCGATGACGACGAGGATGTCGGAGGGCACTGAGGCGATGAAGCGGGCCAACTCGTCGGGTTCGACCACGGTGGAGGTCGGGTTGTTCGGGTTGCAGACGAAGATCAGCCGGGTGCGCTCGGTCACCGCCGCACGCATCGCGTCGAGGTCGAAGGTGTGATCGCGCAGAGGAATCTGAATCGGCACCGCACCGGCGACACGCACCTGCAGCGGATACACCTCGAAGCTGCGCCAGCCGAAGATCACCTCGTCGCCGGCGTCGCAGGTGATCTGGATCAGCTGCTGACACAGGCTCACCGAACCGCAGCCGACCGCGATGCGCTCAGGTCCGAATTCGCCGTCGGAGGCCAGGTGCTCGGCGAGATGCTCCTTCAACCGCGCGTGACCGTTGTCGGGGTAGCGATTGAGGTTCGCACTGGCCGCGACGATCGCCTCGCGCACGCTGGGCAGCGGAGCCTGAACCGTCTCATTGCTGGCCAGTTTGATCGCGCCCGGCACGGTGCGTCCCGGGGTGTAGGCCGGCAGAGCGGCCAACTCCGGGCGCAGGCGGGCGGTCACGTTGAGAGTGTATGTGCGGACGTGACCGGCTTTGCCATCCGCCATCAGCCCTGTGTACGCTCAGCGACGGTTCAAGGAGGCGTGCCAGAGCGGCCGAATGGGACTCACTGCTAATGAGTTGTCCCCCTTAAAGGGGACCGGAGGTTCAAATCCTCTCGCCTCCGCCGCGGCTGAGCAGCTCGGCCACGAACAACTGAAAAGTCGGCGCCCGTAGCTCAACGGATAGAGCATCTGACTACGGATCAGAAGGTTAGGGGTTCGAATCCCTTCGGGCGCACTCAGGGTTTTCCGCGAAGTTAGGCCAGGGCCTGCCAGTTGTTCCACTCCGGACCGAAGTCGAGCGGCGTGCTCGCGATCCGTGCGTTGCGAACGATCTCGCGGAAGTGGTCCTGCCAACCCCACCAGCCGGCGACGTGGAAGGTGTGCTGCTGCCAGCCCAGCGTGTAGGTGGGTGGCACGTTCTCGCCCTTGTTCTCGGGAGCGAACACCGCGATACCGAGAAGCCCAAGCGCCGCTGATCCCCGCAGTCGCAACCGGCCGGCGGAGCAATGGAACATCGGTACACCATCGGTGTGCGGAACGATCTCGCATCCGGCCGGCAACTCGTCCTCATGGCCGTGCAGGAACCGGTGGACCCCGAAGAGCACATCGGCGATGTCGGGCCGACCGTCGGTGGTGTCACTCTGCACCGCGACGGGGAAGCGTGAGTTGGCGAAGTCGATGTCCGGTGCAGTCATCGCCTGGAAGACATCGACGTCATCGCGCACGGTGCGCTTGAACCGCGCCGCCACCCCCAGGGTGGGATAACGCTTGCGTGCGGTCTCGTCGACGGCGTCACAGGCGTGGAAAACCGCCTGCCGCCATTCCTTGGCGCTCCACTGATCCAGTGAGATCCGAACTTCGTCTCCGACAGCCACGAGTGGCCAGAGTAGTCGAACCCTCAGGCGATGGTCAGGCCACCGTCGACCACGATGGTCTGACCGGTGACGTACCCGGCTGCCGGCGAGGCCAGCCATACCGCGGTGGCGGCAAGCTCGGCCGAATCGCCGAGGCGGCCCATGATGACCCGCGGCAGCAAGCTGTCCAGATAGCCGGGCTTGAGTTCGTCGGTCATCTCGCTGGTGAAGAAACCGGGCGCCAGCGCGTTGACCCGAATCCCCTTGCGGCCGCTCCATTGTTGAGCAAGATCGCGCGTGAGGCCGATCACCGCGGCTTTGGAGGCGCTGTAGGCGGCCTGCGGCAGAGCCGCGGTGGTGAGACCCAGAACGCTGGCGATGTTGACGATCGCGCTCCCGGCTTGCATCACCCGCCCACAGGCCTGCGCCATCCAGTAGGACCCGTTGAGGTTGATGTCGATCACCCGGGTGAACTCCTCGGGCGTCTCGCGGGTGGCGGGCACCGCGGTGCCGACGCCGGCGTTGTTGATCAGGACATCGACGCGGCCGAACTCGGCCATCGCGGCGTCCACGAGGGCCCCGCACTGCGCCGGGTCGGCGACGTCGGTCTTGCGGAGACAGACCCGCCGACCGGTCTGCTCGACGAGGGTTGCGGTCTGCGCCAGCTGCTCGACGCGGCGCGCGCCGAGCACCAGGTCCGCGCCGGCCTCGGCGAAACCCTGTGCGAATGCGACACCGAGACCCGAGGAGGCTCCGGTGACGATGACGACCTTGCCGTCGAGGCGGAAGAGATCCAACACAGTCACCGGGCGTTCCTCAGCACCTGCCGGGCGATCGCGTACTTGTGCACCTCGGTGGGTCCGTCATAGAGGCGGAAGGCGCGCATGTCGGAGAAGATCATCCCGACAACGGTCTCATCGGAGATGCCCATGCCGCCGAGGATCTGAACGCAACGGTCGGCGACTTTGAACAGTTCCTCGGAGACGTAGGCCTTGACCATCGAACTCTCGTGGCGCCCCTTGGCGCCGCTGTCCAGCGTCCAGCACGCCCACCAGACGCCGAGCCGACACTGCTGCAGTGCGATCTCGTTGTCGGCCAGCATGAAGCTGACGCCCTGGTGTTCTGCCAGCGGTTTGCCGAACGCGGTTCGGGTGCGGGCGTGTTCGACGGCGATCGACTGCACGCGTTCGGCGGCGCCGAGCCAGCGCATGCAGTGCGTGAGCCGGGCGGGGGCGAGCCGCATCTGCGCGTAGCGCAGCGCCTGTCCGACCTCACCGAGGACGGCGTCGGCGGGCAGCCGAAGATCGGTGAACTTCACCACGCCGTGGCCCTGAACGTAGTTGCGGTCCATGGTGTCCATCACGCGCTCGATCTCGATACCGGGTGTGGAGCCGTCGCAGAGGAACAGTGTGGGGCCGTCGGCGCCGTGCGGATTCGGCGTGACACGGGCCATGATGATCCATGTCTTGGCGCCGTCTGCCCCGGTTATCAGCCACTTGCGGCCGTTGATGACGTACTCACTGCCGTCGAATGTGGCGGCCGTCGAGAGCTGGTCGGGATCCGACCCCGCGCCGCCGGGTTCGGTCATGGCGAACACCGACCGTTGCCGGCCGTCGATCACGGGGACCAGGAACTCCTCGGACTGGCGCTCGGTGGCGATCTTGGCCAGCAGGTACATGTTCCCCTCGTCGGGTGCGGCGCAGTTGAGCGCGACGGGCCCCAGCGTCGACCAGCCTGCGGCCTCGTAGAGCACGGCGGCTTCGCGGTGTGACGGCTCGCGGCCGCCGAAGCGCCGGGGAGCCTGAAATGTCAGCAATCCCGCCTTGCGTGCGAGGCCGACCAGCTCGGTGCGCAAGTCCTCGTTGGGTCCGTGTCGGGTGATCCGCGGATCACGCTCGAAGGGCACGATCTTCTCGGTGACGAACGCGCGGATCTCGTCGCGCTGCGCCGCCAGGTCCGCCGGTATCTCGAAGTCGATCACCGCTGTGCCTCCATCAATGTTGGCCCTCCATCTGCCCGTCCATGATCTGCTCAGCACGTTCGAAGAGTCGCACCGTCGCAATGTGCAGCATGTCGCCGATCTCCCGCGGCGCCTTGCCCGCTGCGGCGCGGGCGTTCGAGCCCTCGAGGATGATGCCGAGCTTGAAGCACGCCATGACTGCATACCAGTCGATGCCGGACAGGTCGCGGGTGGTGTTGCGTGCGTAGCGCTCCACCAACTCAGCAGCGGTGGCCAGCCCGCCGGCGCTCATCAGAGCGTTCGGGAGCGCGGTGTCCCGTCCGGGCAGATGCCAGGTCGCCAGCATCCAGCCGAGATCCAGCAATGGATCGCCGATGGTGCACATCTCCCAGTCGACGATCGCCACCACGTCGGATCCGGTGGGGGAGAACATCACGTTGGCGGCGTGGTAGTCGCCGTGCATGATTCCCGCCTTGAACGTCTTCGGCTCTCGCTCCCGCAACCAGCGCGCGACACCCTCGACGTCACCGATGTCGGGGCCGGGGTAGTTGTCGAACTTGGCGTAGGACTCCAGCTCCGAAAGCCAGCGCGGCACTTGGCGTTCCAGGAATCCGTCGGGCTTGCCGAAGTCTGCGAGGCCGACCTCGACGTGATCCACCGCGCCCAACCGCGCCGCAGCGTCAGCCATCGACAGCCCCATCTCGTGGCGGATGCCCGCGTTCGTGGCGTGCAACTCCGGTAGGCCGGCACCGGCGTTGAATCCGTCGACCGGTTCCATCAGATAGAACACCGCATCGCCGAGAACGTCGGTGTCCTCGCACACCGCGATCAGCCCCGCGTGGGGGACGTCGGTTCCGGCCAGGGCGCGCAGCACCCGGGTTTCGCGCAGGATCACCGAGTTGCTCACCGGCCGCAGATGCCGCGGGCCGCGCCGGAAGACGTATTCGCGGCCCCCGACGGTGAACCGCAACATGACGTTCTGGGTGCCGCCGACGATCTCGGAGACGTCCTCGATGGGTCCGCCACCGAGGCCCTGCTGTGACATCCATCCGGCCACCCGCTCAAGTTCGGGGGTTACCGCGTCCACGCTGGCGAAGCTACCTCACGGCTGCTGGTCGATGGTTTTCGACCACGGCAAGTGGCTGTCGATGGTGTGGAAGATGCTCCAGCCGACCAACGTCCCCAGGGCGATCGACAGGATCGCAGCACCGGCCTGACTCATGCTCGCGACGTCGGCGTTGCCGCCGGTGGCCGCTTCGCTGACCGACATGAAACTCAGCGCGCCGGGGACAAGTGACCAGAACGCGGCGATCAGCATCACCATCGCCGGCGGCGAGGTCTTGATCCGGGAGGCGAGCATCGCGAACACCACCGACACCGCGGCGCCGAGAAAACCTGAGTGGGTGGTGGAGAAGAACTTCGAGGCGAACTGCTGACTGAGCAGCGCCGCGGCGATCGCCGCCATCAGCCAGAACAATGAGCCCGGCGGTGCCGACAGATAGACCGACAGGCCGACGGCCACCACCACGATCGCGACGTAGAGCGACCAGTTGCCCATCTGGGTCGAGGGCGCCTGCGGGGCGACCTCTCCGGCGATCATCGTTCCGATCACCACACCGAAGACGAGCAGCGCCAATTGCGAGATGCCGTACACCAGCCGACTGGAGCCGGAGATGATCTGCGAGTTCGCCAGTTCCATCGCGCCGGTCGTCAGCGCCATCCCGGGCAGTGTGGCGACCAGGGCCGGACTGATGACCCTAAGCAGTCCGTCGTTGGCGGTGTCGGCGACGAACCAGATCGCCAGCACCGTGACGATCGAGGCCGACAACGTGGGCAGGATCGGCGTCAACGACGGGAACGCCGTCGCGAACTGAACGATCGCCCCCACCACCAGACCGAGGAACAGATATCCCGGCAACGAGTCCCACGTCGGATTGATCATCATCCCGAACCCGACGGTGGTCACCGCGTACCCGAGGATGGAGGCGGCCCGGCCGAAGCGCGGAGTGAGGGTGCGCGCCTCCTTGACCGCGGCGATCGCGGCCGCCGGCTCGATCGCGCCGGCCTCGGCGAGACCCGCGATGTGGTCGATGCGTCCGGCGGCGTCGAGCTGCAGCGACGAGCGGGTGGATCCCTCGATGTGATCTCCCTGAGCACCGATCTGGACCATCAGCACTGTCGGCAGCGCCACCACCCGCACCGGCTTGGAGGTGTAGCGCGCGGCGATCCGCACCAGCCGCTGCTCGACGATCGGCGTCGGCTGAGACACCTCGACGAGTGCGATGCCGATCTCGCACAGCATCATCGCGACTTCGGTGGGATCGTGGGTGTCGGCAACGGTGGTCGGAGCGGGCGGTGTCTTACGCAATGCGGTGATGATCGGGTACTGCCGTTTCCGTGGACCGTGCGCCATCACTTGGACGTCCCGGTGTTCTGCTGTGCGGCCCGGGCCTGCGCTGCCTGCCACGGCCAGTAACCGGTGACCTCCAACTGCAGCGAGTAACTCAGGAAGGTCCGGATGAGCACGATGGCGCCCAGCACCAGAACGCTGCGAAGCTCCGGGGTGACCGCGACGGTCCGGATGATGTCGGCGGCGACGAGGAACTCCAGGCCCAGCAGGATCGACTGGCCGAGCTGACGCCGTAGCGGACGATAGATCTCGACGTTCTTACCGAGCCTGGTAGCCGCACCGGCCACCGAGATCAGGGCGCCGACCGCGATCACCGCGACGCCGACGGCGTCCATCGTCCTGCCGACGTTGTCGATGAATTCGGTGAGGCCCATCGGTCCAGAGTCTAGGGGCCGGTTAGGTTTGCCCGATGCAATCCGGGTTCGGCGCAAACCCGTTGACGTTTCCCACCTACCGGCGGCTCTTCACCGCCCGAGCGGTGTCCTCGGCCGGTTCCTACATGCAGATCGTCGCGGTGACCTGGTACGCGTACATGATCACCGGCAGTGCGGCCTCCATCGGTCTGCTCTCCGCGCTGGCTATGGGACCCGCGATCGTCGGCGGTCCGATAGGCGGCGCACTCGCCGACCGATTCGATCCCCGGCGTCTGGCCATGGCGCTGTATCTCCTGCAGGCGTTGCCCGCGACGGTGATGGCGGTCATGGATTTGATCGGGGACCTCCCGTTGGGCTGGCTCTACGCGCTGGTCTTCGCCGGAGCCGTGCCCCGCAGCCTCAACTCACCGGTGATCAGCCTCGTCGGTCCCTACACCGTGCCCGAGGAGTACCGCGGCGCCGCACTGGCCCAGGCGTCGATGATGTTCAACGTCACCCGGTTCGCCGGTGCGGTTGTGGGCGGCTTCGTCGTGCACTGGGTCGGCATCGGGGCGGCCTTTGCGTTCAATGCCGCGAGTTACCTTCTGGTCGCCGCGGTGCTGGCGGGCACCACTCTGGCCTCGGATGCCGGCCACCGCTCGGAGGTCGCCGAGTTGCCGGATTCAGAGGGCGACGCGTTGCGTCTGGCGCGTCTGGCGGCGCTGGGGGTCGGTGTGTTCTTCGTCTTCGTCGCACCGGTCGAGCAGTTGATGCCGACGGTCGCCGAGGAACACGGCATGACGGCGGCTGCGGTCGGCATGTTGGTCGGGGCGATCGGTGTGGGCGCCATGGTGGCCAATCCGATCATCGGCAGGGACCGCAGCCCGCTGCGGCGGCGCCGGCTGATGGCCACCGGTCTGCTACTCGCCGCGCCAGGAATGATCAGCCTGGCGATCACTCCACAGCACGGGCTGCCGATCGACCTGGTGGCTGCCGCGCTGATCGGCTTCGGCTGGGAGTTCGTCTTCGTCGGGGGACAGTCGACGGTTGCCCTCGAAGTCCCTGCGGCAGTCCGCGGCCGCATGATGGGACTGTTCTTCGTCCTGGTGACCGCTACGACGGCGCTGGGAGCCGTCGGGTTGGGGTTCTTGATCGAGAGGTGGGGCATGCCCACGACGTTCCTGCTCACCGCGGCCGTCGTCGTCGCGGCCGGGGTGGCGCTGCTCAGTGTTCGGCAGGAACAATCCGTGCAATGACACCCAAAGCCGTGACGCCCGCGATCGAGTCAGCCAACGCCGGCCACCAGAGATCCCTTCCCTTCGATGACACATCCGACTTCACCGACGCCGGCCGGGGATTCCTCGGCGCACTGGAACCCTGTGTCATCACCGCCGCGGACGGCCGGGTGGTGTGGGACAACGACGCCTACGGATTCCTCGGCGGGCCGACGCCGTCCTCGGTGCACCCCAGCCTGTGGCGGCAGTCGCAACTGTGCGCACAACAGGGGCTCTACGAGGTGGTCGAGGGCATCTACCAGGTCCGCGGCCTTGACCTGTCCAACATCACCTTCGTCGAGGGCGACACCGGGATCATCGTCATCGACCCGTTGATCAGTACCGAGACGGCCGCCGCCGCGCTGGCGCTCTACCGCCGGCATCGCGGCGACCGCGCGGTCACCGCGGTGATCTACACGCACAGTCACGTCGACCACTTCGGCGGCGTCCTCGGTGTCACGACACAGGCCGACGTGGACTCCGGAAGGGTCGCGGTACTCGCGCCGGAGGGCTTCATCGGACACGCGGTTCAGGAGAACGTCTACGCCGGTACCGCGATGACGCGCCGGGCCAGCTACATGTACGGAACCCTGCTCGACCGCGGCCCGAGCGGGCAGGTCGGATGCGGGCTCGGCCAGAACACATCGACCGGTGAGATCGCGGTCATCGTCCCGACCGTGGACATCACCATGACGGGTGAGACCCACACGATCGACGGTGTCGAGATCGAGTTCCAGATGGCGCCCGGCACCGAAGCTCCCGCCGAGATGCACTTCTACTTTCCGGGGTTCCGGGCACTGTGCATGGCTGAGAACGCCACCCACAACCTGCACAACCTGCTGACCCTGCGCGGCGCACTGGTCCGCGACCCGAGGGCATGGGCGGGATATCTCACCGAGGCCATCGACAGCTTCTCCGACCGCACCGACGTCGTGTTCGCCTCCCACCACTGGCCGACATGGGGCCGCGACCGCATCGTGGAGTACCTCTCGCTGCAGCGCGATCTGTACGCCTATCTCCACGATCAGACTTTGCGGCAACTCAACCAGGGGTACACCGGAATCGAGATCGCCGAGAGTTTCGCGATGCCGCCGGCGCTGGAGAAGGCGTGGCACACCCGCGGCTACTACGGTTCGGTCAACCACAACGTCAAGGCCGTCTACCAGCGCTACATGGGCTGGTTCGACGGCAACCCGGGCCGATTGTGGCAGCATCCGCCGGAGGCCGCCGGTCGGCGTTACGTCGCGGCGATGGGCGGTATGGATCGCGTGGTCGAGATCGCCCGCGAGGCGTTCGACTCGGGTGACTTCCGCTGGGCGGCAACACTGTTGGATCACGCGGTCTTCTCCGACGAGAACCACGCCGCGGCACGCGATCTGTACGCGGACACCCTCGAGCAACTCGGTTACGGGGCCGAATGCGCCACCTGGCGCAACTTCTTCCTCTCCGGCGCCACCGAACTGCGCGACGGTAACTTCGGCACACCGGTGAGCACCACGTCGCCCACCATGCTCAACCAACTCACCCCCGAGCAGATGTTCGACATCCTCGCCCTGTCGGTCGATGGTCCCCGAGCCTGGGATCTCGATCTCGCACTGGACGTGACCTTCACCGACCTCGGCGTCAACTACCGGCTCACGCTGCGCAACGGTGTGCTGGTCTACCGCAAACACCCGGCCGAGCCGCAGACGGCGGCGGCAACGGTGACCCTGGCCTCCACGATGAGACTGATGGCCGCCGCGGCCGGTGACTTCGACTCACCGGGCCTGCAGATCAGTGGTGACGCCGCCGTCCTTCAGACTCTGACGAGCGTCCTGGACCGGCCCGACCCCGGCTTCAGCATCGTCACTCCGTAAAGGTCACGGGCAGCAGACGTCACGGGAAGCCGCCGTCGGCATGCAGGATCGCCCCGGTGGTGTAGCTCGAGGCGTCCGACATCAAAAACAGCGCCGCACCGACGATCTCGCTCGGCTGGGCCGCGCGCTGCAGCGCATAGGACTCGAACGGATTGGAATCTCCCCCCATCCCATCGGCCAAGTTCCACGCGGCGCTGATGTCGGTGAGGAACGGACCGGGCATCAGCGTATTCACCCGCACCGTCGGCCCGTAGGCCCTCGCGAGTCCCTCCGTCATCGCGTTGAGGCCCGACTTGGCCATCGCGTAGGGAAGATACGACGGGTGCGGACGTAGCGAACCGTGCGTGCTGACGTTGATGATCACCCCACCCCCGGCGGCCACCATGCGCTCGCCGGCCAGCACCGACAACCGGAACGGGCCTTTGAGGTTGAGGTTGAACACGGTGTCGAACAGTCTCTCGTCGACATCGGCGAGGGACTCGTAGAGCGGCGACATACCGGCGTTGTTCACCAGGACGTCGAGCCTGCCGAATCTCTCGTACACCGCGTCGATCAGTCCATCGAGCTGGTCCCACCGCCCGACGTGAATGGCGTAGGGCATGGCCGTCCGGTGAGTCTCGGCCTCGATCGCCTCAGCGGTGGACACGCAGTTGTCGTATTTGCGGCTGGCGATCACCACATCGGCACCGCATCGCGCGGCGGCGAACGCCATCTCCCGGCCCAGCCCCCGGCTGCCGCCGGTGACGAGCACCACTTTGCCGGTGAGGTCGAACAAGCGGTCGGCGTAACCCATGGCCCTATGGTGGCACCCATGCAGTTGCTGCTCATCCGGCATGCCCTTCCGCGTCGCAGCCGCGACGGCGAGGGTTCCGATCCCGAACTGGCCGCCGAGGGGTGGGAGCAGGCCGACCGGCTGCCGCAGGCGCTGCAGCGGTTCGCGATCAGCCGCATCGTCAGCAGTCCGCAGCGCCGCGCCTATCAGACCGCCGAACCGGTGGCCGCCGCCCGCGGGCTGGTCATCGACGTCGACGAGCGGCTGGCCGAGTACGACCGCGGAATGTCGCACTACATCCCGCTCGAGGAGGTCCGCACCGAACGCAGCGCGGACTGGGAGCGGATGGCCGGCGGCGAACTGCCCGCCGGGGTGGATGTGGTGGCGTTCGGCCAGCGCATCTTCGCCGGGCTCGGCGACATCATCGCCGCCGCCGACCACACCGACACCGTGGCCGTCTTCAGCCACGGCGGGGTGATCAATGTGGTCCTGCACCAGATCCTTCAGACCGGCAAGACGTTGTCATTCCCGATCGACTACGCGTCGGTGACCGCCCTGCGCCACTCCCGCTCCGGGGCGTTCACCGTCGCCGGAGTCAACGGCGTGGAACACGTGTGGGATCTGCTGCCCCGCAACCGCCCTACCGCTTGAGGGCGAACTGCAGGTTCTTCTTCGCCGCCCGGCGCAGCTGGAACATCCGCGCCGCACTGACCAGAGCCGTGATCAAACCGCCGGCGACAGCGGCGAGCAGGATCGCGACCCCCAGGGGCAGCGTCCAGTGCCAACTGAGGAAGGTGAACGCGGTCGAGGCGGTGTTCTGCGCGATGAAGATCAGCAACACCGTCAGGATCAGAAAACCGAGGATAAGCGACGTCCACAGAGCGGCCGCCCTGGTGAACTTGACCTCCTCGGCATGCACCTCCGGGGAGTTGCCGGCTGGGCTGTCCGACACCACCGACGGTGCCGGCTCGCCGGGGGCAACACTGGGTTCCTTGCTCATGACGACATCTTGGCCTGCCGGGGCCCGGAATCAAACAACCAAACCGGCCACGGCCCGGTAACAGCCATCCCCGGGCCGCTAGGGTCGAGACGATGAAACCCTCTCTGCGCTGGCTCGTCGCGCTTGCCCTGACCCTCGCGCCGACCGTGACGGCGGGCTGCGGAAGCTCCAACCCACTGGGCGGCGGGGCGGCATCAGCTGACCTCAATTCCGTGGTGGTCGGTTCCGCCGACTTCCCCGAATCGAAGATCGTCGCCGAGATCTACGCCCAGGTGCTGCAGGCCAACTCCTTCACCGTCGGGAGACAGTTCGGGATCGGCAGCCGCGAGACCTACATCCCGGCGCTGCGTGATCACTCCATCGATCTGATACCGGAATACACCGGCAACCTGTTGGGCTACTTCGACCCGGAGAACACCATTACCGAGCCGAAGGAGGTGGAGCTGGCCCTGCACCGCGCATTGCCGGGCGACCTCTCGGTCCTCACGCCGGCACCGGCGGCCGACACCGACACCGTGACCGTCACCGAGGCGACCGCCCAGAAGTGGAACCTCAAGACCATCGCCGACCTCGCCGTGCATTCGGCGGAGGTGCGCTTCGGCGCCCCGTCGGAATTCCTCAACCGGCCCCAGGGCCTGCCCGGGCTGAAAGCCCGTTACGGACTGGACGTCAAACCCGACAACTTCGTCGCGATCAGCGACGGCGGCGGCCCGGCGACGGTCAAGGCGCTATCGGGAGGCACCGTCACCGCGGCCAACATCTTCAGCACCTCGCCGGCGATACCTCAGAACAAGTTCGTCGTGCTGGAGGATCCGAAGAACGATTTCCTTCCCGACAACGTGGTGCCACTGGTCAGTTCCCAGAAGATGTCCGAAGAACTCAAGAAGGTCCTCGATGCCGTCTCGGCCAAGCTCACCACCGAGGGACTGACAGCGCTCAACGCGAAAGTGTCGGGCAACTCCGGTATCGATCCCGAAGAGGCGGCCCGGGACTGGTTGCGCGCCAACGGCTTCGACAAGCCCCTCGACGGCTGAATGATCACCTTCGCCGACGTCACCAAGCGCTACCCGGACGGAACGGTCGCCGTCGACGATCTCACCCTCGACGTGCCGGACGGCTCCTTCACCGTGTTCGTCGGCCCGTCGGGCTGCGGCAAGACCACGTCGATGCGGATGATCAACCGGATGATCGACCCGACGTCGGGAACGGTCACCGTCGACGGCCGTGACGTCGCCGGTGTCGATCCGGTGCAACTGCGCCTCGGCATCGGCTACGTCATACAGAGCGGCGGCCTGATGCCGCACCAGCGCGTGATCGACAACGTCGCCTGCGTGCCGGTCCTGCGCGGGGAGTCCCGCCGCGCCGCCCGCTACGCCGCGTACGACGTGCTGGAACGAGTGGGCCTGGACCCCCAACTGGCCCAGCGCTACCCGGGCCAACTCTCCGGAGGCCAGCAGCAACGCGTCGGCGTCGCCCGGGCACTGGCCGCCGACCCCCCGATCCTGCTGATGGACGAGCCGTTCTCCGCGGTCGACCCGGTGGTCCGCGAAGAACTACAGGCCGAGATGCTGCGTCTGCAGGGCGAGCTTCGCAAGACAATCGTCTTCGTCACCCATGACATCGATGAGGCGGTGAAACTCGGCGACGCCGTCGCGGTGTTCGGCCGGGGCGGAACACTCGAGCAGTACGATCCGCCGGCCCGGCTGCTCGAACACCCCGCCAACGACTTCGTCGCCGATTTCATCGGTGCCGATCGCGGCTACCGGGCACTGCAGTTCTTCACCGCGTCTGGCCTTGCGCTGCAGGAGATTCCGACCGTCACCGAGGCGGGTGTCGACGACCTGAAACTCGCCGCGGGGCAGTGGCGTCTGGTGGTGCGCGACGACGGCAGCCCGTTCGGTTGGATCGACGCCGACGGGGTGGCCGCACACCGCGGCGGCGCCGAGCTCTACGACAGTGTCACCGCCGGCGGCTCCCTGTTCACCGGCGACGGCACGCTGCGGGCCGCACTGGATGCGTCGCTGTCCTCGCCGTCGGGAACGGGTGTCGCCGTCGACGCAACCGGTGCGGTCATCGGCGGAGTGTGCGCCGATGACGTCATCGACGCACTGGACGTGCAGCGGCGGGAGTGAGCCGTGCGCTACCTGCTGAACCACCTCGACACCGCGTGGGCTTTGACGCTGATCCATTTGCGCCTGTCGCTCATCCCCGTTCTGCTCGGTCTGCTGATCGCCGTCCCGCTGGGCGCGTTGGTGTGGCGCAACCCGACGCTGCGCCGGCTGACCACGCTGACGGCCAGCATCATCTTCACGATCCCGTCGCTGGCCTTGTTCGTCGTGCTGCCCCTGATCATCCCGACTCGCATCCTCGACGAGACCAACGTCATCGTCGCACTGACGCTCTACACCACCGCACTGCTGGTCCGGGCGGTCCCCGAGGCTCTCGACGCCGTGCCCGCCGACGCCCGTGACGCCGCCACCGCGGTCGGCTACACCCGGATCGGCCAACTGCTCAAGGTCGAGCTTCCGCTTGCCGTCCCGGTGCTCACCGCCAGTCTGAGGGTGGTGGCCGTCACCAACATCTCCATGGTGGCCGTCGGTTCGGTGATCGGTATCGGCGGACTGGGCACCTGGTTCACTGAGGGCTACCAGGCGGACAAGAGCGACCAGATCATCGCCGGGATCATCGCGATCTTTGTGATCGCGATCGTCATCGACGTGGCCATCCTGCTCGGCGGCCGACTGGCGACGCCGTGGACACGCAGCCGCATGCGGGCGGGGGCGGCGGCATGAACTTCCTGCAGCAGGCGCTGGATTTCATCTTCACCGGATCGAACTGGGCGGGCCGGGCCGGACTGGGGGCGCGCATCGTGGAACACCTCCAGTACACCGCCGTCGCGGTCGGGGTCTCCGCGCTCATCGCCATCCCGATCGGACTGCTGATCGGCCATACCGGACGCGGATCGTTCCTGGTGGTCACCACCGTCAACGCTTTGCGCGCGCTGCCGACTCTGGGCGTGCTGCTGCTCGGCGTCCTGCTGTGGGGGCTCGGTCTGCTGCCCCCGACCGTCGCGCTGTGTCTGCTGGGCATACCGCCACTGCTGGCCGGCACCTACGCCGGCATCGCCAACGTCGATCCGCGGATCACCGACGCCGCGCGTTCGATGGGGATGACCGAACAGCGCGTGCTGACCCGCGTGGAACTTCCCCTGGCGATGCCGCTGATCCTCGGCGGCCTGCGCACCGCCACCCTGCAGGTGGTCGCCACCGCGACGATCGCCGCCTACGCCAGCCTCGGAGGGCTGGGCCGCTACCTGATCGACGGCATCAAGGTGCGGCAGTTCTACCTGGCTCTGGTTGGCGCGCTCCTGGTGACGGTGCTGGCGCTGATGATCGACGGCCTGCTGGCACTGGCGGTGTGGGCATCGGTCCCCGGCGCGGACCGCATGCGCCGCCGGATGCCACAGCCACTGCTCGACGACGAGGTACGTGTTGACACCGGAGCGGCCGCGCGTCCGGCGTCGCTTACCGTAGAGGGATGGTGAGTGCGACGACACGGGACTGGCCTGCGATTCTGACGTGGCGTTCCCATGACGCCACCCGCATCGAATCGGTCCGCGTGCAGATCTCTGGCAAGCGGATCAAGGCGCACGGGCGCATCGCCGCCGCCGCCAGTGGCGGCGCACCGGCCTTCAACGCTTCCTATGACCTCGTGACCGACGACACCGGCGCCACCAAACGCCTGTCGCTGGACGTCAGCCTCGCCGAACGGGAGCGCCAGTTGTCGATCGCGCGCGACGAGGAGAACATGTGGCTCGTCACCGATCACGAGGGCGCCACGCGTGAGGCCTACGACGGGGCAATGGACGTCGACATGATCTTCAGCCCGTTCTTCAACGCCCTGCCCATCCGGCGGACCGACCTGCACCAGCGGGTGGACTCGGTGACGCTGCCGGTGGTGTACGTGTACCTGCCGGAGTTGACCGTCTGTGCGGCCGAGATCAGCTACGGCTGTAGCGGACCCAACGGCGGCGACGGCATCAAACTTCACTCGCCGGTGTCGGAGACCACCGTCACCGTCGATGGCGACGGCTTCATCGTCGACTACCCGGGCCTGGCAGAGCGGATCTGATCACCGCGCCGGCCCGGCCGGCGGCGGCCAACTCCTCCCGCCAGTTCTCTGCACCCAGCACGATGGTGACGACATCGGGCCGGGAGAAATTCTCGAACCGCACGCGGGCGGCGTGGCCGGCGTCCACCACCTCGGCCACGGTGCCCTTCTCCGCCAGTGCCGCGCGGGCTCGCTTCAGCCGCTCCAGCGCGCGATCGAGTGCGGGCAGCAGATGATCGGCATTGGCCTCACACATCGCCCGGACCAGATCCTCCGCCGTCGCCGCCACCCGCGTCCCGTCACGAAACGATCCCGCCGCCAGCGCGAAGGCCAGCGGCACGTCACCGGCTTCGGCGGCGAGCGTCTCGGCGAACAGATGCGGAAGATGCGAGATGGCGGCGGCCGCGGCGTCGTGCTCGTCGGAGCGCGCCGGGACGATGACGCCGCCGCAGTCCAGTGCGAGGTGCATGACCTGAGACCAGATGGCGGCGTCGACGTGTTCGTCGACTGAGATGACCCACGGCGCACCGTTGAATAACGCCGCATCCCCGGCCGCCCACCCCGAGTGTGCGGTGCCGGCCATCGGATGACCGCCGACGTAACGGTCGAGCAGGCCGGCGGCTCTCACCTCGGAGAGCATCGCGCCTTTGACGCTGATCACATCGGTCAGCGGACAGTCCGGCGCGTCGGAGTTCACGTGCGCGAGCAGTGGCGCCACTGCGGGCATCGGCACGGCGAGCACGATCAGCGCCTCGCGCCCCGCCGCCCACCGCAGCGCCTCACCCAGGTCGGACGTCGTCGTGAAACCCTCGGACGCGGCGGCACGCGCGCTGTCGACGGATCGGTTGTAGCCGAGGCACTCCCGGCCGGCTGCCGTCACCGCCCGCAACACCGACCCGCCGATCAGGCCCAGGCCCAGCACGCACACCGGTGTCTTGGTCACGGTTCCAGGTTGGCATACGCTCGTTATCCAGGGGTCACCGCTGAGGGCCTGCGCTGGTCAACCGGGCTGTCCAGCGACTAGCGTAAGCGGCCATGGCGGCACAGCGCGGGGAGCGGGGACAGGACGCGGGTTCCGCGGACACCCCCGACGGGTTCGCCGTGGCCGTCGTCCGGGAGAACGCCACCTGGAAGGTCTCACCTCTGAGTGTCAAGGCGTTGACCAGCCTGTCGACGGCTGAAACCGAACTACGTGAGCTGCGCAGCGCGGGGGCGGTCTTCGGACTGCTCGACATCGACGACGAGTTCTTCCTCATCGTCCGCCCCGCGCCGTCGGGCACCCGGCTGCTGCTCTCCGACGCTACCGCCGCCCTCGACTACGACATCGCTGCGGAGGCGTTGGAGAAACTCGACGCCGACATCGCGGCGGAGGACCTTGAGGACGCCGATCCCTTCGAGGAGGGCGATCTGGGTGTGCTGGCCGACGTGGGCCTGCCCGACGCCGTGCTGAGCGTGATCCTGGATGAGACCGATCTTTACGCCGACGAGCAACTCGGCCGCATCGCCCGCGAGATGGGGTTCGCCGAGGAGCTCTCCGCGGTGCTCGACCGTCTCGATCGGTAGCGCCGCGCACACGTGAAAGACCCTGACGAGGATCTGATCCGCGCGGCTCTCGATACCGCCCGCGATGCCGGACCGGACGACGTTCCCATCGGCGCGGTGGTGTTCGATGCCGAGGGCGTGGAACTCGCGCGCGCCGCCAACGCCCGCGAACGTCTCGGTGACCCGACCGCGCACGCGGAGATCCTCGCGTTGCGGGCAGCCGCAGCCACCCGCGGCGACGGCTGGCGTCTTGAGGGCGCGACGTTGGCGGTCACCGTCGAACCGTGCACCATGTGCGCGGGTGCACTGGTGGCCGCTCGTGTTGCGGCGGTGGTGTTCGGGGCGTGGGAGCCGAAGACCGGAGCGGCCGGCTCGCTGTGGGACGTCGTGCGCGACCGCAGACTCATGCACCGGCCGCAGGTGCGCGGCGGGGTGCTGGCCGGCGAGTGCGCGGCACTGCTGGAGGAGTTCTTCGCACGTCACCGTGATTTGGGGCCCTCTGGCGGCGCACCGTAGGATCACCCGCGGTGGCGTGTCCGAGCGGCCTAAGGAGCACGCCTCGAAAGCGTGTGACGGGTAACCCCCGTCCGAGGGTTCAAATCCCTCCGCCACCGCCATCATCACCCGGCCATAACGCTGGTATCGGTCGTGCTGTTTGAGACTTTTGGCCTAGTTTCCGCTGTTAGATTATGCCGGTGGCGGGAACTATGAGGACGCGTAGCGTGGCGATCACGGCGGCTTTCTTCATCGCCCTGGTTGCGGCGGTTATCTATGCCAATGTGGCCGGCGACCTGCCCGGCCGTGCGGCGATCACGTTGGTCGTATTTCTAGCCGCGGTGTTCCTCTGGATTGCGACACCGCTGAACGACACCTACGTCGCACTCGGTGCCGCACTGGCTCTGGTGCTGACGGGTGTCATTGATCGCACAGAGTTCACCGGAACGCTGGGCACGAATCTCATCTGGTTGCTCATCGGTGCCTTTGTGATCGCCGCGGCGATCAACGAGACCGGACTGATGACCAAATTCGCCGCATGGGTAGTGGTGCGAGCTCACACTCCGCGTCAACTCGTGCATCTGCTGACGCTGGCGCTGCTCATTTCCGCGTTCGCGGTTCCGTCCACGTCCGGTCGTGCGGCGCTGGCGTTACCGGTCTTTGTGGCGCTGGCGACGATGTTGGCGGAACGCCGCCGGCTGGTTGTATGCCTTGCCCTGCTGTTCCCCACTGTGATCCTGTTCTCGGCGATCGCCTCACTCTTAGGCGCCGGCGCTCACTTGGTCATGGTCGAGATCCTCCAGGAAAGCGTGAACCAGAGCTTCACCTTCGACCAGTGGCTGGTGCTGGGTCTGCCGTTAGCCGTGGTGTGGTCGCATCTGGCCGCCGAGGCCATCCTGCTGATGTTCACCGATGCGGAAGATCGACGCAGCCGTATCAGCGTGCAGGCAAGTGCGTGGCCATCCGAAGGGCCGACGTCCCCGGATAGCCCGCTTACCGCACCTCAACGCCGGGTGCTCCTGCTGCTCGTGGCCGTCATTATCGGCTGGCTCACCGAGCCTCTCCACCATATGCATCCGGCGATCATCGCCCTGGTCGGTGCGTTGATCGCGGTGGCCCCCCGGATGGGTACGACGACATGGCCTAAAGCGGTCAAGACCGTTCCGTGGTCATTGTTGATTTTCATGGCAGCAACGCTCGCCTTGGCGACCGCCATCTCGAGGAGCGGTGCAGCGGCATGGCTGGAAACCGTAATTTGCTGGTGCAAAAACCTCGGTAGCTGGGCATCGATCGGTTTCGTAGTTGTCGTGATTCTGTGCTCGATTGCCGCGCATCTGGTGGTGCAATCGCGATCCGCGCGATCGGCGATGCTGACTCCCATCGTTATCGCGACCGCACCGATCGTGGGAGTCAATCCCGTTGCTGCCGCGTTCATTTCGACCGCTGCCGCCGGCTTCTGCTTGACGATGATCAACTCGGCAAAGCCGATCGCCGTATTTGCCAATGTCGAGGGGCTGTCAACCTTTACCGGCCGGGACTTACTGCGGCTGTCGGGTACCCTGGCGCCGGTCTCGGCGGTTCTGCTCGCGTTCTTCGCATTTGTGGTGTGGCCTGCACTCGGCCTGCATCTACGCCCCTAGCCACCATCTCGAACACCGATAACAACCGGGAGCGGAAAATGAACAGGTTTACCCTTCGACGAATTCTCGTGGCGCCCAGCGGGTTCAAAGAGAGCCTGTATGCCGAGGAGGTTGCCGAGGCGATCACCACGGGAATCCGGCGCGTGCTGCCCGACGCAGAGGTGGACGCCATCCCCGTGCCCGATGGCGGTGAGGGAACTGCACGCACGCTTGCCACGGCAACCAATGGTCACCTCATACCAGTTTCCGTGACCGGACCGGTTGGAAAGACCATCACGTCCCATTACGCAGTGCTCGGTGGCGATGCCTCCAAGACTGCCGTCGTCGAAATGGCTGCGGCGGCCGGGCTGTCCCTGGTACCGCGCGATAGTCGAAATCCCTGCGTCACGACGACCTACGGGGTGGGTCAGCTCATCGCGGCAGCCATCGACGGCGGGGCGACCCGCGTCATCGTCGGTTGCGGAGATTCGGGAACCTGTGACGGCGGCGCCGGCGCACTGCAGGCCCTCGGTGCGCGCATCCTCGACGCTGCCGGAGCCGACCTCCCGCCTGGTGGCTTGAACCTGCAGCGCGCGGCGTCGTTGGACCTCAGTGGATTGCATCCTGGACTAGCCGGCGTCGAGATCGTGCTGGCATGTAATGCCAAGAACGTGCTGTGCGGGGACAAGGGCGTCGCCCGCGTGTTCGCCAGGCAAAAAGGTGCCTCTGACGAGGAGATCGAACTACTGTCCGACGCGCTGGAGAACTGGGCGAACGTTCTCGAGCGGGACGGGCGCCCGGTCGACGATATTCGTACCGGACTGGGAACCGGAGCATCCGGTGGATTAGGAGCCGGCCTCGCTGCCGGTGTCGGCGCCAAGCTGGTCTCGCGATTCGACGTCTTCCTGGACTCCGGGCTTTACTCGATCGACCTCGACGCCCAGATCGCCAAGGCGGACCTCGTCATTACCGCTGAAGGCTCGATTGACTTCCAGACTCCCAACGGGAAGGTCCCGGCCGAGGTTGCGCGGCGCGCGGTCCGCGTCGGAGTTCCGGTGATCGCCTTGGCGGGATCGATCGGCCAGGGGGCGGCCGCGGTTCATGACGTCGGTATTGATGCCATTACGTCGATCATGGACGTACCTATGCCGCTGGCCGACGCAGTCGCGCACAGTCAGCGCCTGCTGATTGAAGCCACCGAACAGATGATGCGAATGATTCTCGTCGGATTGGCGATTTCCGAGCGCCGTTCCGGCGAGGACACCTAGATCCCTGGTTCGGCGAGTCTTCAATGACTGGACCTGATTGAGTTTCGCGTGCGACATCGTCGACGCTCTCGTCGTAGTGGGCGGTTGAACTGTTCACCGACCACGGTTAAGCCGAGACCGCGCTGAATGACGTCACCGACCGCGCCGCCACCAATGTGGGCGCGTTCTACTACCACTTCGAGTCGAAAGAGGCTCTCGCGCAGGCCTCGCAGGGTCCCAATGAATCGACGGCAGCACCGGTGAAGACCGGACCGCCATCACCGGATAGGTTGCTCAACATGGCGAAGATCCATTTCATCTCGGGTCTGCCGCGGTCGGGGTCGACACTGCTCTCGGCTCTGCTGCGGCAAAATCCTCGCTACGAGGCGGGCATGTCGGGTCCGCTGGCGGGGCTGTTCGGTTCGCTGCTGGGCCAGATGAGTGCCCGCAACGAGTTCTCGGTGTTCATCGACGACGCCAAACGGGAGCGGATCCTGCACGGGCTGTTCGACAACTACTACGCCGACTGTCCCGCGGAGGTGATCTTCGATACCAGCCGCGCGTGGTGCGGGTGGATGCCGGCGATCGCGCGGCTGTTCCCGCACGCGAAGGTGATCGCCTGTGTGCGGGATGTGTCGTGGGTGGTCGACAGTATCGAGAGGCTGGTGCAGCGCAATGTGTTCAGCCCATCGTCGATCTTCAACTACTCCGCCGGCGGCACGGTCTACACCCGGGCCAACGCCGTCGTCGCTCCGGACGGGATGGTGGGAGGTCCCTATGACGCGCTCAAGCAGGCGGCCTACGGGGCGCAGCGCGATCGTTTGCTGCTGGTGCAGTACGACACCTTGACCACCGATCCGGCCAGAACCATGCATGCCATCTATGACTTCATCGGCGAGCCGTATTTCGAGCACGACTTCGATCATGTCGACTATGACGTGCGCGAGTTCGATGAGCGGGCGGGAACGCCCGGTCTGCACACCGTGCGCAGCACGGTGAAGGCGGAGCAGCGCGAGACCCTGCTGCCCCCGGAGTTGTTCAAGCGTTTCACCAACGATGCGTTCTGGCGCGATCCGCAACGCACCCCGGCGGGGCTGCGTATCGTCTAGCCGCTGGGTAACGCGCGCCGGTCTGGCCTACTCTGGAGTGATGAACCCTCCAGCCACCCGATTCCTGCGTGGAGTGGCAGTGATGACGATCGCGACCATGGCCGCCGGGCTCGAGGCGGCACACTCTCAGACCGAGCCACGCGTGCTGGCCGACTGCAATGACGTCGTCGACACAACCGACAGCTTCTCGATGAATTGCGTGCCGACGATGATCCCCGACATGAGTGATCAGCTCACCGAGGCAGAGGTTGCCGAGCCGGGTTGGAATGCCGGTTCGGGTGCGGCTCCCGGTGGTGGCGGTAAGCACTGATCCATGGAGCTGATATCGCCGATCGACTCGATGTTCCTGCTCGGCGAATCCCGAGAGCACCCGATGCATGTCGCGGGTCTGCAGCTGTTCGAGCCACCGGCCGGCGCCGGGCCGGACTACACCCGCGAGCTCTACGCCCAAACCGCGGCCCACGACGACGTCAGCCCGACCTTCCGCAAGCATCCTGCTGAACTTCTCGGCGGGATCGCGAACCTCACGTGGGCGTTTGACCGCGACCTCGATCTGGAGTACCACCTGCGCCGCTCGGCGCTGCCGGCGCCGGGACGCGTGCGGGAGCTCCTCGAACTGACCTCCCGGCTGCACGGCTCACTGCTCGATCGCCACCGGCCGCTGTGGGAGTCCCACCTTGTCGAGGGTCTCGACGACGGGCGCTTCGCCGTGTACACCAAGATCCACCACGCGCTGCTCGACGGGGTCAGTGCCATGCGGGTGATGCGCCGGTCGATGTCCACCAATCCCGCCGACCGCGAGGTCCGGGTGCCGTGGGAGGCCAACGGCCGAAGCTCGGGGATCAGGGTCGCGGTCAAACGGGTGGCTTCACCGCTCGCCGAACTGATGCAGGCGGCTGGATCGGTCGCCGCTCTGGGCCCCTCCACCTACAACCTCGCCCGGCGCGGAATCATGGAGCAGCAGCTCACGCTGCCCTTCGGTGCGCCGAAGACGATGTTCAACGTGCCGATCGGAGGTGCGCGGCGCTGCGCGGCACAGTCCTGGCCCATCGCGCGCTTCATCAGTGTCAAGAAGGCCGCCGGTGTCACGCTCAACGACGTGGTTCTGGGGGTGTGCGGCGGTGCGCTACGCGCCTATCTGCTCGAACTCAATGCGCTACCGGATCGGCCACTGATCGCCATGGTCCCGGTGAGCATGCGCGACGAGGAGTCCAGCGGCGGCAACCAGGTGGGAGCCCTGCTGTGCAATCTGGGAACCGACCTTGCCGACCCCGCGCAGCGTTTGCAGACCGTCAGCTCGTCGATGCGCGGCAACAAGGAGGTCTTCGCCGGTCTGCCCAAGATTCAACAGCTCGCACTGTCGGCGTTCAACATCTCGCCGCTGCTGCTCGAACTCGTGCCGCTGTTGAGGGCCGCCGCGCCGCCGCCGTTCAACATCGTGATCTCCAATGTTCCCGGTGCGCGGGAACCGTTGTACTGGAACGGCGCCCGACTCGACGGTAACTACCCGCTGTCGATCGCGCTCGACGGCCAGGCACTCAACATCACGCTGTCCAACAACGCCGACAACCTGGACTTCGGACTGGTGGGGTGCCGCCGAAGCGTACCGAGCCTGCAGCGCATGCTCGGCCACCTTGAGGAGTCATTGGCGGAGTTGGAGCGCGCCACCGGTGTCGCCGCACCAAAAAAGGCGGCGGCGCCCCGTAAGCGCGCCGCCGCCTCCACGAAGCCTCAGAAGAAGGCCCCGCCGAAAAACTAAGGACAGGTGACCTCGATCTCGAACGGCCTGGTGATCGGCTGCATCGGGTTGGCCATGTCCACGCCGCTGGCCGTACCAGTGACCTTGTAGGTGTTGCCGTCCTTGGTGGCCGTCGCACTGGCGCCCGGTGCCATCTCCTGATAGCCCAGCGAGACGCCGTCGACGTTGCCCAGGCCCACCGAGGTCACCTTGGAGGCGTCCGGCGCCATCATCACCGCGATGCCGGTCATGGACTCGCCGATGGCGATGCTCAGGGTGCCGCCCGCGTTGGTGCACACCACCTGACCCTGCATCTCCTTGGGTTTGCCGTCGATGGTCACCTTGGCCGTTCCCGCGCCGGCTGACGCCGTCATCGAGCCACTCGACATCGTCATCGACGCTGAGGCCGACGGTGACATGGACGGCGTACTCGACTTGCCCTCGGACTTGGTGCTGTTCGAACAGCCGGACAGGACGGTGGTAAGGACCGCCGCACCTCCGACCGCAATCACGAATGCACGATTCATGGTGTTCTCCTTTGGTTTGAGGCCGGCAATTGACGTATGCGTCATACCCGCTCAACGGCAACGCTACTCCCGATGAATGCTCTTGGTTAGATGACTGCGTGACCGCGGAGCCCTACTTCACCATCGAGGCGCACCTGCCCGATGGGCGGGGCCGCAGCGGAGTGATCCACACTCCGCACGGCGACATCCGTACACCGGCGTTCATCGCGGTCGGCACCAAGGCGTCGGTCAAGGCCGTACTCCCGGAAACCATGGCAGAGCTGGGCGCGCAAGCCGTTCTGGCCAACGCCTATCACCTCTATCTGCAGCCGGGCCCGGACATCGTCGAGGAAGCCGGTGGTCTCGGGGCGTTCATGAACTGGCCCGGACCGACCTTCACCGACAGCGGCGGGTTCCAGATCATGTCGCTGGGCGCGGGGTTCCGCAAGGTGCTCATGGAGGATCCCGACCGGGTTCAGTCCGACAATCTGGTGGCATCCGGAAAGCAGAAGCTCGCCCACGTCGACGACGACGGCGTCACCTTCATCAGCCACCTCGACGGATCGACGCACCGCTTCACCCCCGAGGTGTCCATCGGAATCCAGCATCAACTCGGCGCGGACATCATCTTCGCCTTCGACGAGCTGACCACGCTGGTGAACACCCGCGCGTATCAGGAGGAGTCGTTGGCGCGCACGCATGCGTGGGCGCAGCGCTGTCTGGCCGAACACCGACGGCTCAGCGACGCGCGGGCGGGGACGCATCGTCCGCAGGCGCTGTTCGGGGTGGTGCAGGGCGCCCACTACGAGGACCTACGCCGGCAGGCGTGCCGCGGGCTGGAGAGCATCGTCGACAGCGACGGCCGCGGTTTCGACGGCTACGGGATCGGGGGTGCGCTGGAGAAGCAGAACCTGGCCACCATCATCGGCTGGTGCACCGATGAACTGCCCGACGCCAAGCCGCGCCATCTGCTCGGAATCAGCGAGCCCGACGACCTGTTCGCCGCCGTCGCCGCCGGGGCGGACACCTTCGATTGCGTGTCGCCGTCGCGGGTGGCCCGCAACGCCGCGCTGTACTCACCCGACGGCCGGTTCAACGTCACCGGGGCGCGCTATCGCCGTGACTTCACCCCGATCGACACCGACTGTGACTGCTACACCTGCGCGCACTACACCCGCGCCTATCTGCACCACCTGTTCAAGGCCAAGGAGATCCTCGCCGCCACGCTGTGCACCATCCACAACGAGCGCTTCATCATCCGGCTGGTGGACCGCATCCGGGAGTCCATCGGCGCCGGTGACTTCGAGGCCCTGCGCGACGAGGTCCTGGGCCGCTACTACCGCTGACGCGTGGTGGGTGCGAGGGCGCGGGGAAAAACCGAAAAAATGAAAGACCGAAAGCCGCAGCCTCTGTGGTCTTTCGCAGAAGTCCGCCCCATCGCTGAAGCGGGATCCGCGCCCTCGCGCATCGAATCCTACGCCGCCGTCAGCGCCTGTTCCGCAGGTTCACCAGCGAGACCAGACCGAGTTCGTCGCGCAGCACGCGAGGCGGAAACGTCCGGAAGCCACGGGTGCCGGGCCGGCCGGTGGCGGCCTGGACGATCGCGCGCGCGATGCGGAAGTCCATGTCCTTCAGCACCCCGCGGTCGGTGGTGGTGTCCAGCAGCGCTGCCAAACCCGGTATCGCGAACGGACTGGTCGCGTCCAGCATGACGTTGGCCGACGCCACCAGGTGACGGGCGCGTTCGGCAACGTCGAGCCCGTCCAGTGCGCCGGTGGCACCGCCGATTCGGTCGCAGACTCGTCTGATGAACCGGCGCAGCCGGTGCGGGCCGACGGTGAGTGTCCCGGCATGGCTCACCGAGAGCCCCAGACAGTCGATCCGGTTACCGCCCCGGTAAGCGGCATCGGCGGCGCAGGGGAGTCCATTGCCGCTCAGCGCTGTCCGGATCTCCTTGGCGGCCTTGCGCTTCACGCCCAGCTGCGCCGTCAGCGAGTCGATCAGAGCGTCGGCCTCCCGGATCGCGTCGAGGTCGGGATGCGCGACGATGAAGTCGTCGTTGAAACGCGCATAGAACGTCCCGCCGATGCCCAGGATCGCGCGGTCCATCGGTGTCACCGCAAGATTCGACAGCAGCGGGACCAGCGGCGTGCCCATCGCCACCCCGTGCAGGCGCACGAAAGCGGCGTCGGCGTCGTGCACCACCGGCCGGGCCAGCGCGGTGATCAGGTTCCAGGTGTTTGCGCTGACGTCACCGGTTGCGCTGCCCAGTGCGGCGACCTCGCGTAGGATCGGCCATACCGGAGCGTCGGGGCCGACCGGCAGCCCGTCGCCGTAGTGATCGAAGTCGGACTGCAGGACGTACAGCGGTCGCCGTAGATCACGTGCGCGGTGTTCCCGGACGTAGGACGCCAGTGCGCGCATGGCCACCACGTTCGAGGTGCCGGGAATATAGGAGTAGACGCCCGGCAGCCCGTAGCAGCGTGCGTTGACGGACAAGAGCTGATACAGCGCCGAGCCGACGACGTGGTCGGTGAACGCCGGCATGTGCGCCTCACGGACCTTGCCCTTGGACTCCAGCTGCCACAGTGCGACGGGTTGCGGCCGGTACTCGCCCGCGGACACACTGCGGGCGATCGCGCGGGAGAAACTCCGCCGTCCGGTCGCCGTGTCGAAGTAGGTCACGCCGTCGGCGGCCTCCTCGAAGGCTTGTCCGCGCCGGGTGCGCTTCTCGAATATCCGCATGATCGCGCCCTCGTAGACATCCGGGTCGGCGAGCCGGCGGTCCAGATCGACGGGTTCAAGCACGGTTCCACGCCTTCACGATCCGCATCCAGCTTTTCAGTTCGGCTGCTTCGGTGGTGGCCGGGAGGACGAGAACCTGGCACAGCGTCGCACCGCGGTACACCGGTGTGAGCCGGTGGCCGTGCAGCATCACCACGCCGGTTCCGTCGGTGAGGGTCGCCGCGGCCGCGGGCAGGGCGGTGGCCAGCACGGCCGGGGTGAGGCCGCGCAGTTCCTTCGCGCCGTCGAGTGTCGCCACGTCGAACACGACGCCATCGGGGAACATCGACCGGAACGCGGCGATGAACTCCGCGGCGGTGTCCGGCGCGTCACCCGGGGATCGGAGGACACCGGCTCGCCTCACGTGCGCTGCGCACCCGGTCGCCGTCTGCAGCGCCAGCGCCGTCGACGCGGTTCCGGTCGCGTCTGCTTGGCAGTACACGATCGTCGACGGTGACTGGAATGCGAAGTGCCCTCTGCCGGTCAATGTCTCGTGCATGAGCGCCACGATCTGCCTGCGCTGCTTTGAGGTCGTCAGGTCGGGCATGGATAGCGCACCTGTGTGCGCATCAGCGGATTCATCGGC
>Ga0194053_10000303_pt1 | contig 37478 bp, 27 predicted proteins | sample SepL228m_MetaG_FD_161684 | JGI IMG/M metagenome (GOLD analysis project Ga0194053, IMG submission 161684) | Anoxic zone freshwater microbial communities from boreal shield lake in IISD Experimental Lakes Area, Ontario, Canada - Sep2016-L227-8m | ecosystem: Environmental > Aquatic > Freshwater >... | reverse complement strand
TTTGAGCGTTCATCCGTTTGAAAAGACACCTCTCCATCAACTACTTACAGATCCAGACTTCAGAGATTTGGATCCCTTATCTTCTAACCAGTTGATGTTGTGGTAGTTAAAACCGGACACTTGTGACATGACATGTGTCGCCATCTCGCCTTAGAACTCCAGAAAAAGAAATAAGGTCGCGGATAACATTGTAAGCTCCGTTATCATCTCGCTTAAGATCCTGGAGGTTGATGCCTTCTTCCGCTTTGACGATGTTATCAATGACAGCTTTGGCGGACTCCGCAGGATTACGCTTTAGAGTATTCCGACCGAAAGTAAATTTCTGTATTAGCTTGCCCATAATTAGATATTTTTCTTCCTAAGTGCCCTATCAATGGCTTTGGCTAAAGCGAAAGCCAGTGGGGGTGGCACCGCGTTCCCGATTTGCCGCCGAACAGACGCTCTATTTCCAACGAAAGCAAACTCGTCCGGAAACCCCTGAATTCGAGCCGCCTCTCTAGGAGTGATTGAGCGGTGGAAAAATGGATGCGCAAATTCCCCGCGCGTGAAACTATCGAAGCCGCCTGTAATCGTCCTAGCTTGCGAAAACCAATCAAGCCGTCCAAATACATCCCGATGGCCGCGATACGATGCTGCATGGCATGGCAACTGCAAATCTGGTGGTATGGATTTTCTGCCGAATCCCATATCTACGTATGCGATCCGCCTTCGATTTTCAGGACCTTCTTTGCTTGGCTCATGATTGCTAATTGCCGGTATTTCAGCGCCTTGTGTATAAGACGGGAGCCCCTGGAGCGCCTCTCCTACAGTTACCCATCGCTTTGGAGTAAGTGGCGTAGGGTTTTGATACAGTTCTGCGACGGTGTGCGGCAGAGCAACAAGGAGAATTCTTCGGCGCAATTGCGGTATACCGAAATCTGCTGAGTTGAGTTCGTGCCGAATTGTTGTATAACCGAGCGCGTGGAGTCGTGCAACATATTTGTCCTTTATTGTGCGGCCGCGCGGCAGTTCTAGGTCGGTCACATTCTCTAGAATAATTGCTGCGGGCGGCGTCTGGAGTGACTCAATTAGATCTACAAAACGAAGCACCAATTCATTGCGCGGATCATCGGAGTTACCCCGGCGCTGATGTGAGAATCCTTGGCAAGGAGGTCCTCCAACAAGACAATAATTCGCGCCTTTGACCGTGCGATTTAGCTTAGTTAATAAATCAGGGTTCGCCACATCCCAAACCTCTGCGCTTTGCGATATGTTCTTTTGATAAGTGCATATTGAGTCGTGGTCTATGTCGAATGCAAAGAGTGGAGGCACGCCTGCGGCAGAGAATCCCAACGAAATACCCCCTGCACCACAAAAGGCATCCACAATTTGGAGGGGGCGTGGAGACATTTTACTCAGTCGCGGCTTATCAGGCTGGAAGATCAAGTTTGCAGTGGGGCCAGTCTGCGGAGAGAAATGATCAAGGATGCTTGATGCAATGAATCGAGCGAGCATCGGCGGAACTGCCTCACCAATATTCCGGTATTGGCGAGTTGGAGTGCCCGCAAATGAAAAAGACTGGGGAAAGCCCTGCAAAATGGCCGCTTCTCGCACGCTTATGTTTCGGTGTTGCTCCGGGTGCAAAAAGCGACCAGACCCTGGGCTACGGCTTTTGGCGGTAATTGTAACACTAGGTGTATCCCAGCGTAGTCGTCCGTACACGTCTGTAAAACCTGGCGTCTCACCACTGTCGAGGCGTTTGTGCGCGTCCAGTTTGAGGTGCAAAGGAAGATCCCTGCGACCTCCTCCATCAGGGGGTATAAGTTTAAACATTTCTACTAATCGTGCGGTATGACTAGGCGCGCGATGAAGTTCATCATAAGGATCAACTTCTCCAGCAGAAAGTGGCCGTAAATGCGCAATTGCATGGCGGACAGTTAAAACTTGGTTTGCAGGAATAGGAGGATTCGGGAGGGCGATACGTCCGTGTAACGAACCAAACACTAATGCCCTTTTTCGTTTCTGCGGCACTCCATACCTGCTCGTATCTAGAATCCCCGATGTCAGGGAATATCCGGCTTTTTGTATTTTTCTTGCAGCGGCGTTGTAGTATTTTGAAAAACGTCCACTGAGAATCTCTGGCACATTCTCCATCACGACAACGTCAGGACGAAAATGAGCCACAATTTTTGCAAACGCCATCATCAGGCTATTACGAGGATCATCGCGCTCGTCTCCTTTGCGTAAGGAGCTGAAGCCTTGACATGGGGCGCATCCTATGAAAAGCAGCGGTCGCAATGTCGGGAGGTCGTCCCGCTTCAGTAACTCAAGAAGAAGCAGCGGATCCTTCGCGATGGGAAAAACATCAGCCAATATTCCCATTGCTGGAATATTTCGTTGGTAGGTTTCAAGAGCCACAGGGTCGATGTCAATCCCGCCAAGCACCTCGAAAGCTTGGTGACTCTGCCGGGTTTGCGTAAAACCGTAGCTCATTCCTCCGCAACCGCAAAAAAAGTCCACAACATAAACTGTCTTGGGTTCTGGTAGCTTTTTTGAATACGGCTGATGTTCAAGTTTTTGCTCGTGGGTCATGTGATGCGGCATTGATAAACTCACATGCCCCCTGTTTTCTGGTTACTACTGCCGGGCTGATAAAGGCATCCTCTGGAATCCGCAAACGCCTTGAGTCGCTTGGCCGCCGTGAGGTCGGCCCATTTTTTGGCCGCGAGGAAAAAGCTGTTGCGACCCGCTTCATCTCCAATTCCCTCGAATTCGAGGGAATTAAATCCGGAATTGTGGATTCGCTCCCAGACACCGAGGAAGAGAACGGTATCCTTGTTCTTGAGCCACTGCTCAATCAGGGCTCCCGCCCCATCAAAGTTGCGAACCATGTCCGTGTGGGAGATGTAGTCACCCTCTGTCCGGGAAAGGATTCCGACCGTTGTTCCTTGAACCTCGATGTTGCTTCTTTTCGCTTTGCTCATGACTACTTATCCACTTCTAACACGTCCGGCATTTTGAGCGATTTCTTTTCCTCGCTGGTGAGGCGACGGTTTTTAACGTCATCGGCGGGAGGGAGGGATTCCGGGCGGATGCCGCGTTCGAGCAGGGTGCGCATCTGGGAGATGGCGATGCCATTGAGCGTTGCGAGGCGTTCCGGCTGTGGCAATCCCTGGCGGATGAGGACGGAGTTCAGGCTTTCGAGGTTGGTGAGAACGACGAGCTGTTCGAGCGGGGCGTGGTCGCGGATGTTGCCCTCGGCGTCGGGGTGGGCGTCGCGCCATTGCTTGGCGGTCTGTCCGAACAGGGCGACATTGAGGAGGTCGGCCTCGCTGGCATAAATCGTGGAGGCTTGGGCCTTCGTGATGGCAGGCGGGAGGAGGGTCTCCTTGATGGCGTCGGTGTGGATGCGGTAATTGATTTTGGCGAGGGTGCGCTGGAGATTCCAATCCAGCTTCAGGCGGTTGTTTTCATCGTCCTTGAGGCGCTGGAATTCCCTGATGAGGTAGAGCTTGAAGGAGGGTGAAATCCATGAGGCAAACTCAAAGGCGATGTCCCTGTGGGCATACGTGCCGCCATAGCGACCGGACTTTGACGTGATTCCAACGGCAAGAGTCGCTTCGATCCAGCGTTGGGGGGAGAGCACAAAGTAGTTGCTGCCCGCCTCATTTCTAAACCTCTCGAATTCGAGAGGTTTAAAACCCGGGTTGCTCAACTGCTCCCAGAGCCCGAGGAATTCAATGGTGCTGCGGCCGCGCATCCAATTGTTGATGACGGCAAAAGGCTCACTCGAGTCGCGATGCCGAGCGATGTCGGTGAGGGATAGATAATCGCCATCCTTGCCGGAGATGATCGATATGGCTGTTCCGCGAACTGCGATGGTGCTGGTTTTGGCTTTGCTCATGGGTTCTCAAAAGGTGGTCGTATTCAAGGCCCCGATCAAAGGCCCGCTGGCCATCAAAGACTTCCAGCACATTCTCGCGGGGGTGACTTCGGGCCTTCATCACCGGGATTTTTGCAGATGCGCGGAAATCGTCACGCCTTCTTTGTTGCCCCCCGGCGGCATGGGGAGGCATGATGGGCGGCCTGTGAACGGACCACTGATCATCGCCGGGCGGGAGTTTTCCTCGCGGCTCCTGCTGGGGACGGGGAAATTTTCCTCAAACGAGACGATGCGCGACGCGCTTGAGGCGAGCGGAGCGCAGATCGTGACCGTCGCCCTGCGGCGCGCGGACCTGAGCGGGAAGAACGACCCGTTCGCCAATATCCTCGATTTCGTGGACTCAAAAAAATACCTACTGCTCCCGAACACGAGCGGGGCGATGAACGCGGAGGAAGCCGTGCGGCTGGCCCGCCTGTCTGCGGCCGCGGGCCTTCCGATGTGGGTGAAGCTGGAGATCCACCCCGACCCGCAATATCTTTTGCCGGATCCGGTGGAGACGCTCGCGGCGGCGTCGGTGCTCGTGAAGGAAGGGTTCACCGTCCTGCCCTATATCAATGCCGATCCGGTCCTGGCGCGTCGTCTCCAGGATGTCGGCACCGCCACGGTGATGCCGCTCGGTTCGCCGATCGGCAGCAACCGCGGCATCGAGACCCGCGCCCAGATCGAAATTATTATCAAGCAGGCGACGGTGCCTGTGGTCGTGGACGCCGGGATCGGCGCTCCGAGCCACGCGGCGGAAGCGATCGAACTCGGGGCCGATGCCGTGCTTGTGAACACCGCGATCGCGGCCGCCGAAGATCCCATCCGCATGGCGCGGGCGTTCCGGCAGACGGTCGAAGCCGCCCGCGAGGCGGTCGAGGCCGGGCTCCCGATGCGGCTCGGCCACGCGTCCGCCACCAGCCCGCTCGCCGCATTTCTCGACACGCTCTGACGATGTCCGCCGAAACGATCACCCCCATGATGCAGCAGTATCACGCCGTGCGGCGCGAACTGCCGACCGGCACGTTGCTGATGTTCCGGCTCGGGGATTTTTACGAAATGTTCGGCGAGGATGCGCTTGCAGCCGCCCCGGTTTTGAATGTGGCGTTGACCAAGCGCGGGGCGACCCCGATGTGCGGGGTCCCGTTCCATGCCGCTCGCGGCTACATCGAAAAGCTGATCGCCGCTGGCTGGCGGGTTGCGATCTGCGACCAGGTCGGCGAGGTCACCGCCGGAAAACTCGTCCGCCGCGAAGTCTCGCAAATACTCAGCCCCGGCACGCTCGACGATTTCGGGCTCGATGACCGGAAGCCGAACTACCTGGCAGCGGTCAGCGAGAGGAAAGGTGCGTTCGGGCTTTCGTTCGCGGACTTGAGCACCGGGGAATTCCGGCTCACCGAACTCGAGTCGCTCGCGGCCCTGCTTGACGAGTTGGCGCGCGTGAGCCCCGCCGAGATTCTGATTCCCGACCACCAAGCCGCGCTCTTTGCCCCGCTCGCGAAGCATGCTGTGATGGACGGCTACCTGTTCGAGCCAGAGCCCGCGTCGGAAATTTTGCTGGGGCATTTCAAAGTCCAATCGCTCGACGGTTTCGGCTGCGGGGATCTGCCCGCCGGGGTCGGATCTGCCGGAGCCCTCTTGCATTACATCACCCGCCAGATGCGGCGGCAGGCTGGTCACCTCCGGCAGTTGCGGCCCTACCGGCGCAGCGCGTATCTGATCCTCGACGCCTCCACGCAGAGCCACCTCGAACTCGTTGCCTCGCGCGCCGGGCGCGGGATGACTCTGCTGGGTGCGCTCGACCGGACGGCCACGCCGATGGGAGCCAGGTTGCTGCGCGAGTGGGTGCTGCACCCGTTGAGCACGGCGGAAGAAATCGAAGCCCGTCAGGATGCCATCGCGGCGCTGCTCGAGGACGCGCTTCTTCTCGGTGACCTCCGTTCGCGGCTGGCCGAGATCCGAGATATCGAACGGGCGACCGCACGGCTCGGCGGGCCTTCCGGGAATGCGCGCGACTTGGCCGCGCTGTCGCAATCGCTCGAGTGTATCCCGGTCCTTGCCGCGAGCCTAGGCGTCGCGGATCACCTGCCCTCCGAGCTCCTGAGCGGCATGGGCGCGCGCCTGCATGCACTCCCCGAGTTGACCACACGGCTCCGCTCCGCCCTGGTGGACGAGCCGCCCGCGCTCGTCCGCGAGGGTGGCATGATCCGGCCGGGGTTTGATCCGGCGCTGGATGAATTGCGCTCTGCCTCGCACGAGGGGAAAAGCTGGATCGCAACGCTCCAGGAAAAAGAGATCGCGCGCACCGGCGTCAAATCGCTGAAAGTCCGCTATACCTCGGTCTTCGGGTATTTCATCGAGCTCACGAAAGCAAACCTGTCCTCGGTCCCCGACGATTACGTCCGCAAACAGACCACGGTCAACGGCGAGCGATTCATCACGCCGGAGCTCAAGGAGGTCGAGGGAAAAATCCTCGGTGCCGACGAGCGCTCGCGGGCGCGGGAGATCGAGCTGTTCGCCGGGCTGCGCGCCGACGTGCTCGCCGAGCTGCCGAAGCTCCAGGAAACCGCCGACACGCTCGCTTCGCTCGACGCGCTCTGCTCGCTTGCCGAAACCGCGCGGCTGCACGGCTACTGCCGTCCGGAGATCGAGGAGGGGCTCGTTCTGCACATCGAGGACGGCCGGCATCCGGTTCTGGACCAGCAGCCTGGCGGCGAGCGGTTCGTGCCCAACGACACGGACCTGGGCAATGAAGGGAAAACCTTCGCGATCCTCACCGGTCCGAACATGGCCGGAAAGTCCACCTACATCCGCCAGGTTGCACTGCTCGTCCTGCTCGCCCAGATGGGAAGCTACGTGCCCGCGAAATCGATGCGGGCTGGCCTGGCCGACCGGATCTTCACGCGCGTCGGTGCCAACGACGACCTCGCGCGCGGCCAGTCCACGTTCATGGTCGAGATGAACGAGACCGCCAACATCCTCAACAACGCCACCTCGCGAAGCCTCGTCATCCTCGACGAAATCGGCCGCGGCACCTCGACGTTTGACGGGCTTTCCATCGCATGGAGCGTGGCCGAGCACCTGCACGACCAGATCGGCTGCCGGACGCTGTTCGCGACACATTACCACGAGCTCACCGACCTCGAGCGCACACGCTCCGGCGTCCTCAACCTGAATGTCGCTGTCCGCGAATGGAACGACCAGGTCATCTTCCTGCGGAAAATTCTCCCCGGCCGCGCAGACCAAAGCTACGGGATCCAGGTCGCGCGGCTCGCCGGCCTCCCTGACTCGATCATCTCCCGCGCGAAGGAAATCCTCTCGAATTTGGAAAAAGCCGAGCTCAACGCCGACGGCGAGCCTGCGTTCGCCAAAGGCCGCCGCAAACGCCTCGTCCCCGACCCAGCCGCCCAGATGACAATGCTGTAAATTCTCCGGAATAGGGATTGACTGGCTGTCTGGATTGGTTAATTTCCTCGGCTCCACTGATCTCTTTTTATGAAACGCACCTACCAGCCTTCCAAACGCACGCGCAAGCAGCAGTTTGGTTTCCGCGCGCGCATGGCGACCAAGGCCGGGCGCGCCACTTTGAACCGCCGCCGCCAGCGGGGACGCAAGCGCCTCCTCCCGAAGGGTGTCGAAATTCATTTTGCCCGCCACACCGAAGCCTGAGCGGTTCCGGTATCCAAAGTCCGCCCACCTGCGGGACGGCCGGGATTTTGCCCGTGTGCGAGAAAGTGGAAAAGCCGTGCAGGGCCGGCTGTTGAGGCTGGCCTTTTTCTGTCCCTTGGCGGAAGGCGTTGCAAAGGTGGGAATTATCACGTCGAAGCGCGTCGGAGGAGCCGTGGTGAGGAATCTGGCACGCCGAAGGTTGCGGGAGTTGGTCCGCCACTCCCGGGCCCATTTTCCTCCCGGCAGTCTGCTGGTAGTCATCGCCAAGCCCGCCGCCGCTGCGGCCTCATTTGAAGAATTGAGAGGGGAATGGTTGCTTCTTGCGCGCCGACTTTCTATTTTGCCGCCTCCTGCATGACATCGCTGCTTGTCTTCATTATCCGGATTTACCAGTTCGCGCTCTCGCCCGCCTTGCGGGCGCTGTGTGGCCCGGGTTGCGGGTGCCGATACGAGCCGAGCTGCTCGGAATTTCTCGTCCAGGCCCTGCGCGGGCATGGATTTTTCAAAGGGCTCTGGCTGGGAATCGGCCGGATCGCCCGCTGTCACCCGTGGGGCGGATGCGGGTATGACCCCGTGCCCTCCGCCTTCAAATCTCCGCACTGATGGACCGTAAAGCCTGGATCGCAATCACTCTCTCCGTTGTCGGGCTTGTCGCCTGGCAGTGGTATGTCAGCAAATACATCACGCCTGCCCAGCAGGCTGCAGCCGCTACGGCCGCAGCCGCAGCGGCTTCCGCTTCTCCCGCCGCCACGGCACCAGCGGCACCTGCTCAGGCGGCCGCCACCGCGACGCCAGGCTCCCTCGCGGCAGCATCCACGCCACCGCAGCAAGTGATGACCGCACGGGCCGAAAGCCTCACTGCCGGCGGGGCCGATTTTGTTTTCAACAACGACGCGGGCGGCATCGAGCAGGTGGTCCTCCTGATGTTTCAGGGGGAAAATCAGGAAAGCGTCTCGCTCAACCGCGACCGCGGGATGCCGATCGGGGCGATCGGCTTCAATCCGGGCGAGGTCTTTGGCGGTTTTGAGATGAGTGCTGACCGCACGAAGGGCGAGGTCACATTCACGAAATCCGCCCCGGGCGGCCTGGAAATCACCAAACGCTTCGTTCTCCCGCCGGCCTCGGACAAAGCCCGCCTCTACACGGTGAACCTCGAAGTCAGCTTCCGGAATTCCGGAACGTCCGCGCTCCAGGTGCCGGCGTTTTTTGTGGGCACCGGCGGGGCGGCTCCGATCCATCTCAGCGACCAGTCGAGATACACGTGTTTCGACTGGTCGAACGCGGGAAAAATGACGGCGATCGACGTCAACTGGTTTTCGCCGAGCACGATCCCCCTCGTCGGCATCCAGACCCGCGGCGAGCGCCCGCTTTATCAGGAGAGCAAGCCGGAAGTCCAATGGGCGGCGGTGGCCAGTCAGTATTTCTGCACGATCGTGACGGCGCAGGAACCAGCCGCCTCGGTCTGGGCCAAGCGCTTTGACACCAAAAAACAGAACAACGCGCCGGTCTTCGGGATTCAGGGAGCGGTCGGGCTGGCCGGGTTTTCGGTGGCGCCCGGCGCGACCGTGACGAAAAAATTCGAGATATACGCCGGGCCGAAAGAACTTTCCCGGCTCCGCAAGATCGGAGGCAACCAGGATGCTGTTCTGAATTTCGGCATGTTCGGGTTCATCAGCGAGTTCCTACTCTGGGCGATGAACACCCTCCACGGCTGGCTCGGCAGTTACGCCGCCGCGATCATCGTCCTCACGCTGATCATCAAATCCGGGCTCTGGCCGATCCAGAACAAGGCGACCAACGAGATGCGGAAGATGTCCTCCCTCGCGCCGAAGATGACCGAGCTCAAGGAGAAATTCAAAGACGACCCGCAGAAGATGAACGAGGAGACGATGAAGCTGTATCGCGAATACGGGGTCAACCCGTTCAGCGGCTGCATCCCGATGTTCATCCAGATCCCGATTTTCTTCGGGTTCTACAACATGCTTGGCTCGGCGATCGAGCTCCGCAACAGCTCGTTCTTTTGGATCACCGACCTCTCGCAGCCGGACACCGTTGGCCACGTCCTCGGCTTCCCGATCAACCTGCTCCCGCTGATCATGTCGCTCACCATGGTCTGGCAGATGGTCATCACGCCGAAAAGCGGGGACGCCGCCCAGCAGCGGATCCTCTACTTCATGCCGATCATCTTCCTGACGTTCGCCTACAATTATGCCAGCGGCCTCGCACTTTATTGGACAACCCAAAATATTTTTTCTATTGTCCAGCTCTACCTGACGCGGAACAGGCCGCTGCCCACGCTGGAAAAAAAGAGCGTGATCGCCAAGCGTGAAGCCGCAAAAAAGCCCAAGAAAAAGCGACCATGAACCAGACGCCCGTTGAAGTTCTCGACACGATTCTCGGATACCTCGGTTTCGTCGTGGAAATCCAGGAGCAGGAACGCGACGGCCATGCGGTTCTCCAGATCCTCACCCACGAGCCCGAGCGGCTGATCGGCCACCACGATGTGGTCATCGACGACCTCCAATACCTCGTCAACCGGGTCCTCGCCGCCCAAAACCCGCCCGGCCCCCGCGTGACCGTCGATGTCGAACACCACCGCGCGATGCGCGACGACGCGCTCGTGGAAAAAGTCCTCCACCTCGCGCTTGCCGTGCGCTCGACCGGCCGTCCGATCCAGACCGACCCGCTCAATTCCTACGACCGCCGGATCGTCCACAACGCGTTCAAGGACGACCCCGAAATCTCCACCTGGAGCCCGCAGGACGATGCACGCGTCAAGCGCATCACCATCCGCCCACGAAAAAAATCCGAGAACTCCTGACCCGGAAACCGCGTTTGCGAAAGGCGCTCCGTGATGTGGCGGTTGCAACGCAGGGCGCGAAGCGCCCGTGGCCGGGCTTTCCATTCTGAAAGAATTTCGATGCCGGCTACCCGAGCTCCGCGAGGCCTTCCAAGGCGATCTGTGACCATGTCTCCAGCGAGTCGCGGCGGGCGAGAAGTTCTTCGCGCGTTGCGAACCCTAGCTCGGCAATCGCCTTTTCTCCGGCCCGCACGTCCGGGCTATCGAGGTCCACGATGTGGACGATCCCGAGGTGAACTTTCCCGACTTCCGTCGAGTCGTCGTTGATCAATGCGACCGCCCGCTCGGTAAACCTTCCGCCAATTTCCAACTCCTCGCGGATTTCGCGCTGCACCGCGTTGTGGTAGGCGGACTGGTCGAATGAAAACAAACTTTCATCGGTGTCGTTAATATGGCCGCCGATGCCGACCGAGCCTTTCGCAACCAGCCGCTTTTCCCCGCTCTTCGCGCCGCGCGTGTAGTGGAGGATTTTTCCGGCGTGGCGGAAAATCGCGTAGGGAATCAGTTGCTTGAGCGAAGGGTTCTCCTCGGCCGACGAACGCGGGACAAAAAAATTGTTTTCCTTCTGGAGAAAGCTCGGGAGGTAGCGGCCCACTTCGTGGCAAAGCCCCTGAAAACTTCCCAGCCGGTCGAAATGTTCGCGCTTGATCACCAGAATCTGCTCTTCTGTTTTTGCCATAATGACGCGCACTCTGCACCGGGTGCACCTGCGATCAAAGAGAAAAACTTTCCCGATTCATGCAACGCGGTGCAACAAGAAGCTTGCTCCCCTCGCGACATGTTCTATGATCCCGCTCAAATCAGGCGGAAGCACCCATGAAACTTCAACGAATCTCCCTGGATCATATCGCCAAGCTGGCGGGCGTTCACAAGGCCACTGTCTCCAGAGCGCTGCGGAACCATCCGACCATCCCACTCCACACGCGCGAACGAATCCACGAAATCGCGCGGCGTGAAGGATACCGCCCGAACCCGCTGGTCGCCATGTATCAGGCGCAGGCCCGCTCGAACCGCCCGACGGCCATGCAGTCCTCTTTGGCTTGGCTGAACGACTACCCGAACCCGACCTGCTGGCAAGAATTTCCATGGCTACGCGGATACCTTCGCGGGGCCCGGCAGCGCTGCGAGGAGCGGGGCTTCCAACTCGAGGAAATTCCGATCGGGCAAAACACGAATGCCAGCGGCGCCGAAGTCATCCGCATCTCCGAAATCATGCGCCAGCGCGGCATCTTCGGCGTCATCCTTCCCCTGATGCTCCACCACCAGTTCCTGCTTGAAGAATGGTCGGACTGCGTCATCGCACTGGTGGGAAGCGGCAACCTGAGCGGGTCCGGCCCGGCGCCCGCCACAGCCTCGCGGTTTTACCCGCAGGGCTTCCCGATCGCGGACCGGGACTTTTATTTCAATCTCCGCCTGGCTTTCCAGACCGTCCTCCAGCGCGGCTACTCGCGCATCGGCTTCATTTACAGCCGCTATCTGGACCGGGAGTCCGAAGGCAGGACGCAGGCCGCGTTCCTCGTCGAACAGGCCCAGCTCCCCGAGGCGCAGCGGATCCCCATCCTTTTTCTCGAGCGCTTCAAAGAAGGCCGGCCTGTCGCGTTCGACCGCTGGCTCGAAACCCACAAGCCGGATGCGATTCTTTCCATCAACCCAGTGGTCCGGGAGTGGGTGCAGGACTCCGGACGCTCGGTCCCCGAAGAATGCGGGCTCGTCAACCTGAACGTCGTGGACGACGTCGAAAACTGGAGCGGGATCCGTGAGAACCACGACCTGATCGGAGCCGCCGCCGTGGACCTGCTGATCGGACAACTGAGCCGCAACGAAATCGGCATTCCCCGGCAGCCCCGCAAGGTTCTTATCCCCGGCGAATGGCACGAGGGCGGCACGCTGCGCGCCCAAGCCTCGTTTGCCAGCGAAAGGCGTTGAGCGGGTTTCGAGTCAGGGGTCAGGCCTGCCCCCCTTGCACTCTTTGCTGTCTTTTTGACAGGCAAGAGCCTGATTCAGTAGGTTCCGCTCATGGAGAAATCATGAGTCCTACGCAGACTCCAAGCGTCGGTCGGTTAGCTTGAAAACCGTATCGGCGGGTTGGCGGTCGGCCCAGTCGAGGAACGTGGTGGTGATGATCGTCTGGCTTTGCCTGGGGAGCGAGGCGAGGAGCCGGTTGCGGCGCTCGGGGTCGAGTTCACCGAAGATGTCGTCGAGGAGGAGGATCGGGGCGCGGTTCTGGACGGCTTCGAGGTGGCGGGCTTGGGCGAGTTTCAGGGAGAGCGCGATCCCCCGCTGCTGGCCCTCCGAGGCGAATCCGACAGCATCGAGTTTGTTGATAGTGATTTTCAAATCGTCGCGGTGCGGCCCGACAACGGTCTGCCGGAGACGTATCTCCTCCGGCCGCGAACCGGCAAGCGCCGCGGCCAGCGGGCTTTCGCCACCCGGATGATAAGAGATTTCCATCGCATCCGATCCGCCGCTGATTTCCAGGCAGGCCGCGCGCGTGAGGGGAGCCAGCGTTTCGCAGAGCCCGGCTCGCACCGCAAACAGGAACTCCCCTGTTTCCACCAGCGGCGGGTTGAACGCCTCGATCTCCCGGCGGGGCCGGTTGTCTTTGAGCAGCGAGTTCCTCGAGCGCAGCGCTCTCTCGTAAGCGCGCAGGGATTTTCTGTAGCCGGGCACGCACTGCATGCCCAGGAAGTCGAGATACCTGCGCCGGCCCGAGCTGCTTCCCCGCACGAGGTCGAGATCGGTATTTGCAAACCACGCCACCCGCGCCACGTCGAGATAGTCGTCCGTGCGTGTCTGCGGTTTCGAATCCAAGAGTAATTCCCGGCCTTCGTGCGAGTAGTGGAGGACGAGATGGATTCCCGAAAAATGGGCGTCGAGGGAAAATCGCGGCCGCTCGAACCTGATCGCCTCGACCGTGGCCGACGTGCGCGGGGAGTGCAGGCGTAGCAGGAGGCAGACCGCCTCAAGAACTGAGGTCTTTCCCTGCGCGTTCGCGCCGGTGACGAACGTGCGCCCCGGGCCCATGGAAAACTCCAGGGATTCGAAACAGCGGAAATCCTGCAACCTCAGATCGGTGAGCACCCGCCCATCATGCCCGACGTGGTCACGAGGTCAAACCCGCGCCTGCCCTGCCGGGGCAGCTGCGAACTGGAGATTGTGCAGGCGGTTGTAGAGCCCCTGCTGGCGGAGCAGATCCGCGTGGCTCCCCTGCTCGACGATCCGGCCCTGATCCAGCACGAGGATACAGTCCGCTTTCACAATGGTCGAGAGCCGGTGCGCGATGACGATCGATGTGCGCCGGGTCATCAGTTTTTCCAGCGCATCCTGGACGAGCCGTTCGGATTCCGTGTCGAGCGCGGAGGTCGCTTCGTCGAGGATGAGGATGCGGGGGTCCTTGAGGACAACGCGGGCGATGGCGATTCGTTGGCGCTGCCCGCCCGAGAGCTGCACTCCTTTTTCCCCCAGCCATGTCTCGTAGCCGTGGGTGAGTTTGGAAATAAATTCGTCCGCGTGGGCCGCTTCTGCCGCTTCCTTCATCTGCGCGTCACTCGCGCCGGGTCGCCCGTAGCGGATGTTGTCGGCGATTGTTCCGGAGAAGAGGATGTTGTCCTGCATGACGATGCCAATCTGCCGCCGCAGCGAATGCACGTTGAAATCCCGGATGTCCTTTCCATCGATAAGAATGCGGCCTTCGCTGGGGTCGTAGAACCTCGCCAACAGCGTGATGAGCGTGCTTTTCCCCGAACCGCTCGGGCCGACCAGCGCGAACGTGGCTCCGGGCGGAACCTCGAAATCGAGGTGGTGGAGGGTTGTGTGCTGAGGCCGATAGGCAAAGGAAACATCCTCGAACGTGACCCTCCCATCAACACCTTGCAGCGCGGGCAGCGACTCGTTTTCCGGGATGTGCGGGCGTGTGTCGAGCAAGGCGAAAATTTTTTCGAGCGAAGTCGCTGCCTGCTGCATGACGGCGTTCGAATCCACGATCCGGGTGATCGGCGCGTAGAGGAGCCCGAGGTAAAAAAGAAACGCGGTGAGCTGTCCGACGGAGAATGCGCTTCCTGGCTGCATGACCAGCCACGAGCCGTAGGCCAGGACCGCAAACAGTCCCACGCCCGAAATTAAATCCGCCCCGACGGTGAGAAGCGTGGTCCTCCAGGTGATGCGGTTGAAATTCGTGAAATCCGCCTCGATGCGCTTCTGGAAATTTTCCACCTCGACTCCCTCCATCGCGAAAGCCCGGACAAGGCGGGTGCTGGAGATCCTCTCGTGGAGAAAGCTCATGACCTTGTCCCAGTTCTGCCTGTGGCGGCGGCTCTCGATCCGCAGGCGGCGGCGGTGCCATTTGTAGTTTGCGATGAACAGCGGCAGGATGCAGTAGGTCACAAGCGCGAGGTGCCAGTTCGCATTCAGGAGCAGGACCATCACGCCGACGACCGTGACCAGATCACCGATCAGATTCACCGAGGCGCCGGTCACCAGCGAATACAGCGTCGCGGTATCGGTGCTGATCCGCGAAACGATTTTTCCCGTGTGCCGGGCGTCATAGAACCTCAGTGAGAGGCTCTGGAGGTGCCGGAAAATATTGACCCTCATGTCGCAGGTGATCCGCATTCCGGTTTGTTGCATGCGGAAGTTCCGCGCGAGAATCACCCCGCTCCTCGCCACCACGGCAACAAGAAAAATCCCCAGAATCCATGCCACATGCAGCCAGGGTTGCCGGGACGCCGCCAGATCCACAATCCTCCCGATCAAATATGGACGGACCAACTCCAGGACCGCGGCAATGAGCAGAAGCGCGAAAATGCCCAACAGCCTCGGCCAGTAAACAAGAAGCGAGGGCAGAAACCTCCGGATGGTCGGCCAGATTTCGGATCCGGATCGGTGGTGTGGCATGGGAATGGTTCCCCCACGACTGAAACCATTCGACTCCGACTACAAGCGTAAAGTGGATTTAACATCCCGGCATGTGGCAGAAAACCCGGGATCTTCCGATTTCCGGTTGCGGCGGCGGCGAGTCCGGAGTAGGATTCAGCTGTTTCCCGCCGGGGAAAGAAGCCCCCTGGCTCCTCCACTTCCAGATATGCATACCGCGGACGGCTTTCACTGGGATCCCACCCATGCCTGCGCCATGGTGGAGCGGGAGGAACTGCCCAAACGGTCGGCTGCGGAAAGAGTCGCAGACATGCTGGAAATCTACTCGCTCTTTGACGAGGAGACCGCCCGCGAGCAGGCCAGCAGGTGCATTTTGTGCCCGCACCCGTCATGCGTCGAAGGCTGCCCTCTGCACAACCGGATTCCGGAATGGCTGGCGCTCACCGCTGAAGGCCGGTTCCTCGAGGCGGCGGCGATCTCGCGGTCGACCAGCAATATGCCAGAAATCTGCTCGCGCGTGTGCCCGCAGGAACGCCTGTGCGAAGGCTCGTGTATCCTCAACGGAAAAACTGAACCCGTGTCGATCGGAGCGATCGAGCGGTTCATCAACGAGTATGCGTTCCGCGTGAACGCCATCGATATCGCGCACTCCCCATACAACGGACGGAAGGTTGCGGTAATCGGCTCTGGTCCTGCCGGCTTGGCCGCGGCCGACCAGTTGGTGGCCCTCGGGTATGGCGTGTCGGTTTACGAGTCGCAGCTCCTGCCCGGAGGTCTTCTCGTCAACGGGATCCCGTCGTTCAAGCTGGAAAAAACCATCGTCGGCCGGCGGATCGAGATGTTGAAGAAGCGCGGCGTGAAATTCCGTCTCGGCGTCACGCTGGGCAAAGATGTTTCGCTCGCCGATCTACTGCGCGATTATTCCGCGGTGTTTCTCGGGATCGGCGCGCAGCAGGCAAAGCCGCTCGGCATTCCCGGAGAAAACCTTCCCGGCGTGCTGCCCGCGCTGCCGTTTCTGATCCAGAAGAACGTGGATTTTCCCGTGGTCGACCTCCCGCCGATCGATGTGGGTGGCAAACGTGTCGCCGTCCTCGGTGGCGGGGATACCGCGATGGACTGCCTGCGCACCTCGCTGCGCTGCGGGGCGGGCGAGGCGGTCTGCCTCTACCGGCGCGACCTCGCCAACATGCCCGGCAGCCGCAAGGAATACGCCAACGCGCTCGAAGAGGGCGCCGTCTTCCAGTTCCTCACCAACCCGATCGCGATCGAGCCCGATGAAAACGGTGCGGTCGCCCGCGTCCACTGCATCCGCATGGAGCTCGGCGAGCCCGATGCCAGCGGCCGGCGAAAACCCACGCCTGTCCCGGGCTCGGAATTCAGCGTCCCGGCGGATCTTGTCATCGGCGCCTACGGATTCGATCCCGCCCCGTTCCCGCCGGAAAGCGATCTGGGGCGGATCGAACGCAACAACTGGGGCGGCATGGTCGTGGACGAGAACCAGATGACCAGCGTCCCCGGTGTGTTCTCCGGCGGCGACTCCGTGCGCGGGCCCTCGCTCGTGGTCCAGGCCGTCCGCGACGCCCGCAAAGCGGTCGAAGGAATCCACAGGTATATCTCAGACCACACCTTTCCGCCCCCCGCGCTGCTGGAATGCCGGCAGCCGCCCGCTGCTTCTTAGTCGATGGCTGTGTATCGATATCGCGCGACAGGGCGAAATGTAGAGACACTTGTGCCAATGGTCTTTGGACAGGCGGTTGGCACAACCGCCTCCTCAGCGAATCGTTGGGATTTCTTTGCACTCTGCTCGCATGTTTCTGTGAAGCGTGTGATGATTTCGCTCATACTTACGGCCGTCTCGGAAATGCCACCGTAGCCACGGTGGCGGTGACGAGCAGCAGGGCGGTGACGAACCACCCGTTGGACCCGCGGGTGCTCGCGAGGCTGAGCTTCAGATTGAGCGGGTGCTCGCCATCGACTTGAATGCTGCGGGTGAACGTGAGGACCCTGCCGCTTTCCGGGATGGTGACGTTGATCGCTCCGGGCGCGGGTTCGGCGGCGAGCTGCTGTTCGACGATGCGTCCGGCGATCCCCTTGAGCGCGGAGTTTTCCTCGGCGGTATTGCCCATGAGGAGCTGGTCCATCTGGCGCGGGTCGAAGTTGGCTCCGCCATTCATGAACGGGTTGGCGTTCGCCGCCTGTTCGAGCTGCTCGTTGCGGGCGGTGTCGTTGTTTTTGTTGTCGAGGTAGAGCCGCTGGCGGCGGGTGTTGAGGCCGACGACCGCCTGCTGGGTCTTGAGCGTTTTCAACTGCACGCGGGCGTCCTCGTTCGAGGCCTCGTCGAGCGCGAATGTGTTCGCCGCCTTGCTGAGGACTTCGCCCGCCTGCTGCTGCTCGCCTTTGCGCAGCAGGGAATTGGCCTGGTCGATCAATGCCGCTGCTTTTTTCGCCTCGATGTTGCGCGTGGACGACGAAAGGTTCACGTATTCTTGGAGGCCGAAGAGCCCAGCGGATGTTTGCTCTTTGAGCTGCAGTCCTCCGCGGTAGTTGGCGACCGCGTAGCCGGGCGGGACGATGACCCGCCACGAGACGTTGACGAGCGGGACGTTCAGGCTCGGGCCGACGAGTTCGATCCCCCAGCGCTGCGCGTCGGGAACCGAATAGACCAGCCGGACACGGGCGGAGCGGTCGGCGTCGGTGTTCGGCGACACATTGATCAAATACGCATCGCCCTCACGCACGACGCTGACGCTTTCGTCGTTCACAAACGCGCTGAAGAGCTGGGCGCCCTTGGGCAGGCTGACGCGCAGGGAACTTTTCTCGACGACTTCGACGGCGAGCTGGACGGCGGTGAGCGATGGCCCGCTCGGCGAGAACAGCGTGGTCAGATCGCCCTGCGTGACGCGGAGCTTCAGGGCATCGGCCACATCATGACGCCGGATGATGACGGCGAGCGGGGCCTCAGGCTCGGCGACGCGGAAGCAAAGCGTGGGCACGCTGCGGTCCGACCGGTCCTGAAGGTTCGCGGGCACGGCGCTCCAATCCACGCGCTGCCATCCTCGGGGCAGCGTGCCGGCGTCGAGCTCGATGCGTCCGCTTCCGCGCACGGAGACGAACTGAGTGATCTGCCGTGCCCCCTCGAATGTCGGAGTCTGGATCAATTCCTTTCCCTGCTCGCGCGCCGTCTGGCCCTGGAACTCGATCTGCACGTCGGTCTCGCCGGCGATCCCGCGCTGGAAACGGATTTCCCAAAGGTCTTTTTCGTTCGGCAGTTTGACGAGATCATTCACAGCTGAGCCCGTGCCGCGAACGGTTTGCGCCTGAGTTTCGCTCAGTCCGGGCAGGCGGACCCGGAGCTGTTTGACAGCGGCGTTGTCCACGCGGTAGCGGAGGCCGAGACGGGTGAGCGTCTGCCCCTCGCGGACCGTGATCTCCTGCAGCGCTTGGACCGTCACCCATGGCTCGAGCGCCTCGATGCCGAGGTTTAAGCTCCAGTTTTCCTGTAGCAGCCGAAATGCGAGGGTCCCCGCACGCGACTCTCCGGCGGTGCGCGAATCGACCTGCGAAACATTCTCGCGCTTTACCGCGCGGAGGCGGATCCCTTTCTCCGGCACCAGAAACAGCTCGCCTGTCTGCCGGGTCGCCTCGCGAAGCAGAAGCCTCGGGACCGCCCATGATTCCTGGGCCGCCGGGGCGGCACCGACGAGCGAGAGCGCGAAGTTCTGGTCGCCGATCGTGCGGCCGTTGAGCTGCAGCGTGATAATGCGCTTGCCGTCTTCTTTGGCCTCGGTCCACTGGCTGAGAGCCGCGCCGCTGATCGCCTCGACTTCGAGCCCCTCGGGCAAAACGAAGCTGAGTTTGAAAAGCCCGGCGCGGGTGATCGCGACATTCAGATCGACGGCCACAACCAGGCGGTCGTCGCCGAACGAAAGAACCTGCTTGCTCACAACCCGCACCTCGGGGGCCACCGCGGCGACCTTGAGCGACACAGCACCGCCCTCGCGTCCATAACGAAACGCCTGCTGCAGCATCGCCAGCGGCTGGCCGTCTTTGGCTCTCGGGATCAGCCCGGCATCGAAATCTTCGAGGTTTACCGGAGAAAGTCCGCGTACGTTTTCCGGCTGCGCATCGCCGCCGAATGCCAGCGCGATCATGCCGACCTCGCCATCCGCGCCGAGGACGCGGATGGGGTCGAGCGTGAGATCCACGGGTAGGTCCGCGGTGCCAAGTTGGGTCTCGACGTCGAACTTGAACGTGCCCGACTGCGCTGGCGCGAGATCGACGCGCAGCTTGCGGGTCTTCGGATCAAACCGCCAGGCGCTGACCTGTCCGCTGCGCACGTCTCCGACGGTGAAGCCTTTCGGCACTTCCAGTTCGAGGAACGAGACCTGGCCCTGCACGGGGCGGATCGTGACGCGGCAGTAACCGCTTACGACCCCGGGGCCGGGGACGAAAAGGTTCGCCGCTTCGGCAAAAAACTGGGTTTTTTCGGCGGCCGTGTCGCGCGTCTTTGTCCGGATATTGATGACCGGAGAGTCCGACGGGCTGAGCACGAGGGTTGCGCCGCTTTCATTCTCAGGCAGCCCGGCCACCGGCTGCACGCTTACGGCCGATGGCGAAGTGAATTCCCAGCCGCCTTGGTCAAGCTGCACGGTCACGCGCTGGACGGCAGCAGGGCCTGTCACGAGCGGAAGCCCCTTGGTCAAATCGCCGGCCGGCATTTCAAAGCTGGCTCGCGCGTGGAAAGCCCCGGCGCGTTCGAGGGCGACAAAAACAAGTGTCTGGTCTCCCCGCTGGACCTTCGTGACGCGAAGTCCGTCGTCGCCTTTGAACGCAGTCAGGACTGCTGGCGGCCGGAGGAGGAGGAAGCTGTCGCCAACACCCCCCCGCACCAGCAGATCCATTTCTCCGAACAACCGTCCTTCATGAATTTTCCATGTCTGGACCATCGACTCCGCGGGCTGGTTGTCCTGAGCCTGCGCCGGTTGGAGCAAGGCGAAGCCAAGCAGCAGGATCAGTGCTGCGACAACCGGAGCCGCCTCCAACGGCGGACGCGGTCTCCGCATCCATCGAATAAACGTCGGGAGCAGCAGGACAACAAACACCCCGATCGCCATGAGCAGGAAAAAAGCCACCGCTCCTCCACGCTGTGCCAGAATTCCGATTGCCAACAAAACCGCTCCGGCGGGAACCTGCCAGCCTCTGCGGCCTGAGCCCCAGCGAACCCGGACGGCCGCGAAGCCAAGCAAACCGAGCCCCGCGAGCCCCGTGATAACTCCCCATGTCGAGACCATCGCTTGCCGGGCGCTGACATTGCCGAGTTGGATCGTGACGGTTTCACCGGTAGGGACAACCGTTGCCGAATACGCGAGCTTGGCCACGTTGTGCCGGCGGTTTTTTGCGGAGGCGACCGCCAGGTTGAGTGCCGACAAAACGACGATGGCTGCGATGAGAAAACCGACGAGCGTCTTCCATGTTGTGCCGCTCCGAAGCAGAAATCCGGCTGCCGCAATCGCGATCAGCATCACGATCGCGCTGCCCGCCGCCCGCGCGGAGAGCCACTCGAATCCGGTTTCCGTGAGGACCGGCGCTGCGAGCTGGGCGGTTCCGCCCTTTGGGACCAAGAGCTGGCCGGGATCGCCGGTGACCGTCCATTCGCTGATGACCGTAGGGGTTTGGGTTTTCGGCGAATTCAACACCGGCGAATGCGCGTGCTTCGCGGTCTGTCCGAGTCGGAGGACGACCTCGACCGGCTCGTTGGGGTTGAGCCTCGGCGGCAGCGGGATGAGCGTCTGGTCGCCGTCGATTCGCGCGTTCACGATCTCCCTGTCGGCGCGCGCCTCCCACAACTTCACACCTTCGGGAAGCGCGATGCGCAGCGCCTTCCGTCCGCGCGTCTTCACGAAATACCGGGCGTCGGTGACGACCTGGCCGTCGCGCGAAATCCGGCTGGACAGCTTCGCGAAATCAACGAGCTGGTCCACCGTCTCAGCCGGCGCAAACCACTTGATGTCCATCTCCAGCCCGAACGGGCGTGCCGTGTATTGATAGACCGCGAGCGACGGCGAACTGCTCAGCAGACGGAACTCCGCCGGCAGCTCGAGCGGTTCGAGTTTCAGCAAAGACCCGTCGGCTTTGAGCACCTGAGTTTTCACCTGCAGCGGACTCACCACCTGCACGAATCCGCGTTCGCCCTGCACCCCGAGCGGGCGGACCTCGCCGGGCTTGATCGTGCCGCCGCGCGCGCTCATCGGCTGCTCGAATGTGATCAGCAAGGTCGCCGCTCCGAGCACCGGTTGGTGCAGGGAAACGATCACTTGATTGCCTTCGCGGCGCCAGTCGCGGCGGACGTTCTGGCCGATGACATCGATGTTGCCGACCGATTCCGGAACTTCGATCCGCCACTCGTTCGCGGGCGCACCCACGACGAAATAATTGATGAGCACGCTCCCGTAAACGACGCCTTCCTTCAGCGAGTAGAGATGAAAAACATCCGCCTGCACGCTTTGCCCGAGCGCCTCGACATTCAGCTTCGCCGACCAGTCTGCTTCGCGCTGGCGGAACGCCTGCTGGAGTCCGGCAATCTGGGTCGGGAAATAGCTAAGCGGCATCTCGACCAGCTTATCCAATTTGCCCGGAAGAATGCGGAAGCCGTGGCTGGAAACCACACCGATGTGGCCGCGAACGGATTTGGCTCCGGGATACGAAAGAGGAGGAAGGATCCACTCGCCCGCGGCAGCCGCCTGGTTTTTTTCGAGCCGCAAACGGATCAACTGCCGCCCGTCCACCGCGTTGTTGAATAGGATTTTCAGGACGCGCGATCCATTTTTTGTCGCTGTCTCCGCGACGTAGTCCGCGACATTCCCGCCGCTGGCGGCGACGACGGAGTAGTCCTCGGGGATACCGAGCGACCACTCGCGGAGCGGAGCCTCGCGGATGTCGAGTTCGAGGTCGGCGGTGATCACGCGGTCGGTGTCGCCGAGCTGGTAGAGCACGATTTGAGAAACTCCTACCTCGGGCAGAATCTGGTTCGCCACGACGCGGTAGGAATAGCTGGCCGAGGGGAAGCGATAGACAAAAACCTGCCGCGTGCCCTTCTCGACCGCGTCGCCCGGGAATTGCGCCGGGGCGAGCTGCATCATTCCCGCCGCATCCGCGACCTCAAGCCGCACCGCACCGTCGTTGGCCACGCGCACAAACCCCGAATGCCGGACCCCGCCTTCCGGCGTCAGGCGCAGCGCCTCGGCGCGGACCGGGAAATTCCCGAGCGTCGCCTGGCTTCGCACGACCAGCACCCCGCTCTTTTCAAACGGCCGGCTGAGCCGGACGTCGAGCACACGCTGCTTGCCATCCGCCACGACTTTCCAGCTCAGGACATTTGCGCCTTCGACGCCGAGGATTTCCCCCGGCCCGTCGATCTTCATCCGCACGCCCGGCAGTTTTCCTTGGAGAATCCGGAAATCGATCTGCGATGTTTGACGCAGGAGCCCGGCCCCCACGCGCACGTCGCTGATCTCGTGGCTCGTGAACGACAGCGCGCCGACTCCCGAGTCCCGCGTCTGCCGCCATCCCACCGAGGCCGCTCCGTCGGATGCGAGAAAACCTTTTCGCGAGGTGGCATCGGGAACAACCGCCGCCTTCGGATCGAATTCCACTTCCTTCGGCAGACCCTCTATAATCATCGGGACGACCGCCCCGGCTGGCATCCGGAAATCGAGCGACTTCCACTCCCCGTCGCGCAGCGCCGCGGCAAATTCCAGGTCGATCGGGAACGTGCCGGGCTTGTCGAAGACCAGGACCGACCGGCCGTCTTTCAGCTCGGCATGCCAGCCATTTCCCGATGCCGCCCCGGATAACGCGGCGCGACCGGAAAGCAGCGGCATACGCGCTCCCGCCACGCGCACACGGGTCTCGCCGTGTAGATGAAAATTCACGCAGCCAGCCGCTAGGTCGGGCTTTCCCGTGAGCTGGGCACCAACCAGGTCGGCATCCGCGATCGCCGCGCCGCGCTGGACAAGCACAGCCTCTAAACGGGATTCGCCGGTCCCGTAAAATTGCTGGTCCCCGTGCGGCTTCGGATCCGGGCCGAGCGGGACCAGCCCGTCGGCTCGCGTGACGCGCACGTCCACCGCTTCGCCGGGAACCAGCTTGATCTGCGAGGCAAACCCGACCGCTTCGCCCGGCGACAGCACCGGCAAGCCGACGGTGCCGGTCGGCTTCGCGATTTTCATTTTCACCGTGACGTTTAATTTCTGCGGTCCCGGCTGTCCGTCCTTGAGCGTTGGACGCAGGTCGAGAAACCGCTTTCCTCCGTCTTGGCGGACCGCCCAATCGCGCAGACCGTCGCCCTTCACCTCGACCACTTCGCCGTCGCCATTCAGCCCCAGCGTGATCACCTCCGGGCGACCCTGGACCACGCGGATCGCGACATTGATCTCAGCGTTGATCTCGTCCGCACCAAGGCGCGTCACGTTTTCCGACGTTGCGGAAAAAAACAGCGGCGACTTCGGAATCACCCCATGCGCCTCCAACACCAGGTGCCCATCACCCGGAGCCATCTGCGCGGAGATGCCCGCACGGTCGGCCTTCGCTTCAGTTTGGGAAAAGGCGGTAAGCTGAAAAACGAAAAGAACCATGGCAAGCGCAAGTCCGATTTTCTGGGGAGCACACGCGGCCCGGGTGTGGGGGTCGGCGGCCCGCCGAGCCTGCTTTTTCAATTTTCCGGCGGGGCCGCCGGAAACCACACCCGGGCCGGGTATGCTCCCCGGAAGATAGCCGATCGTTGAGTCTTCATGATGCGGTTGCCTGCAGAGGATGGAGAGTGCTGTATTCATACGATGGTTTTGTTAGCTGGGGCGCGATTCCGATGTGTCAGAAATTTGTAAATTGTTTGTAAGAGTTCTATTGCCTCACCTTTTCGAACATCCGGATGAGGTCGGCGACTTTCGCTTGGTGGGAATATTGGCCGCGCAGGTTTGTGATAACCGGAGCCAGCGCGTTCAGGTCCGCCTGCGAATCTCCCCGGAGTTTTTCCGCGAGCAGGGCGGCGGTGACGGCGAGTTGCATCGACGGTGCGGCTTTGTCGAACGCGGGAGCCTTGGCGTCGTAGGGCATCGTCCACGAATGCTCGACCATCTGCCCGTTCGCGGGATCGCGGAACCGGACGAACACCTCGCCGAGCTCGCCGTCGCCTTCGGGCAATGTCTGCACCTGATACACCGCGACTCCCGCTTCCTCGGCGGAGAGCTCGGCGGCCTGGACTTTGTCGTTGCGGAAATCCTCTTTCTTCAGCAGGTGTTTTTCAAATCCGATGAGACGATACTGGCTGACACGCGCTGGATTGAACACGACCTGCACCTTCACGTTTTCCGCCGCTGGGCGCAGCGCGCCGGCAAGCTGACGCGCGAAGCCCGCGTCGGCATCCTCGGGCCTGTTGAGGAAATAATACCGTCCGTCGCCCTTGCGGGTCAGGGCTTCGAGGATCTCGTCGTTCAGGCCGTTTGCGCCGACGCCGCACGCATCGAACGAAATCCCCTGCTGGCGGGTCTTTTCGATCTGGCGGGCGAGCTGCGCGGGATTGGCATCGCCGAGGTTCGCCGCGCCGTCGGTGAGGAGGACGATGCGGTTCTGCGCGGTCGGGAGCTTTTGTTTGAGCGCGAGTTCCGACGCGAGGGCGAGCGCCATCTCGAGGTTTGTCCCGCCCTCCGATGGTGTGCGCGCCGCGATCTCGACGAGCTTGTTGGCCTGATCGCCAGGCACCTGTTCGGCGAGCAGTCGCGGGGTCCGGGCAAATCCGATGAGCGTCACGCGGTCGTTTGGACCGAGCAAAGTCGCAAGCGTCCCCAGCGCCCGGCGCACCGACGCGGCGCGGTCCTCGCGCTCCATCGAACCAGAGGTATCGAGCAAGATCGTCAGGCGCAGCGGCTGCCCGGCGGCGCGGCCGGCTGCCGCAACTTTGAGTGCAATCCGGACAAGATCGCGCTGCTGCAGGAAGGGATGCGCGCATTGCTCGATCCGGCAGGCCACTTCCTCGCCGGGGGCTGGAGCCGGATCGCCGTAATCAAAGGCATTGTAGAATTCCTCCGCGCGGATCCGGTCCGGATCGGGCGTTGCGCCTCGCGTCAGCGCATCCTTGGCCAACTGGAACGACACGTCGCTCACGTGCAGCGAGAACGTCGAGAACGGCTGCTTGGCGGCCTGAAGTTCCGTCCGGAAAGCGAGCGCGCTGTCTTTTGCCGGCTTGGGAGAAAATGCCCGACCCAAAAGCGGAAGGTCTCCCATCACGGGAGCTGCGGCAGTATTATTGTCGGACACTTTCTTATCCGCATCAATCTCCACTCCTCCGGACATAGCGAGCGAGCCGTTCGAAACCGTTGTCGCGCCGGAATAGGTGCCGGCACCGGCGAGCGTTAGTCCGGTTGGCCTGTCCGCCTTGTCGCGCGCGGGATCCAGACTCTCGGAAACGATTCCAACTGTGGCCCGCTGGCCGCTTCTGGTCGTCACTTCGAGATTGCTGACCAGATTCGTCCCCTTGGATTGATTCAGGACACGCTGTTTTTCTTCCCTATCGGACGACTTTGCCTTTGCAAGTTCCATCGGAGCCGCCGCTGCAGGCGGAGTGTTCGAGTCCTGTCCGGAACTGTTGTTGCGAGCATTATTATCCGCTCCTTGAGAGAGAACGTTAACTCCGCGAAACATATAGGCGCTGTCCCAGTCTGTGCTGGGTGTAGCGCCAGACTGTCGGATGGATGAGTCAACCGCGACCTGGTCCTTGGGAACGGTCTGCGCAGATTGCTGCCGATCTTCACCTCCAATGTCTCCCCTTGCATCAGTTCCCGAACCACTCGCTTTGCCCCACCCACGGGAGAAATGTGTTACGGCGCTCATCTGTGCCTTCGATAATTTGTCTCCAGCCTGGGGTGCTGATGGGGCTGCCGTGAAGACCGGCTGATTCATCATGCCAGTGGCCGCAACGTCTGTGTTCGCGCTGATTGGTGCTCCGTATTGGACATATCCTTCAAATTTTCCACTACTGTCCCGGAGCTCTACTGTCCCGGCAGGCAGAGGGACCCGGGTTGGCTTGGCTCCGAGTTCTGCTCTCTCCTGGCCCACCACCAATTGGTCCGTCACCATAGTCTGGGGCTGGTTTCCTTCCTTCTTCGACTCCGCGTATTCATGGCCTTGCTGGCTATTCCTGCCCTGCTGGATCTCTGGCCACTGCTTCTCAGTGTCGGCAGAAGCGGCTGCCTTCGATGATTCCGAAGCCGGACCCTCGGCGAATAGCAAGGCGTCGATGGCGTTCGCGCTTGTCGCTCGCCCTGCCTTGCCCGAAACAACTCCAGCCCTACCTGGGGTGGCGTCGTCGTGCTTCGCATTCGAAGAATCCGCCAAGCCGAGACTCGTCGCCTCAGCGGCTGAAGCCGGTGATTGGGGTGCCGGCTGCAACGCCGGCTGAGACTCGGCCAGCTTCTGCGACGACTCCCCCATCTGCTCAGCCTGGGCCATTTGTTGTGGCTGCTCGGACACAACCAAATTTCGCCGGATGCCCGTCGCAGCCGTTGCTCCTCCGGTGCCGCTCCCACCGCCTGTAGCCATCGCAACAGGCGCACTTAACGTGGGCGCCGAGGCGGTTGTTCCAAGCGCCAGAGTTCCCCCGTTGGCGGTCGTGTCGCCATTAACAACAAAGCTCTTGCCCGTGTAGGGGTCTTTCACTTCGGTGCCGGGAGGGAACCCGCGCACGTCCACATATCCGGCGTAAGGCGAGTGGGGGCTCGTCACAAAACCGGGCTTCCCGGGAACCGGAGTTCCATAGTTATCCGTCGATGGTGCCGGGACGCTTGTCGGCGTCGGCGCGTTCTCCGCCAAAGCGCGCTCCTTTTCCGCAGGAACTCCATCATTCATGGCGAAATCCATCGGTTTGCCCGCGACAGGGGCGCCATCATTTTTCAACAGACCTCCCACGACCGTGGTCTGACCGTCCAGCACCGCTACTTGATGCTCCATCGAAGTAGACGACGAAAAGACCGGGCCGCTCATCGGAGCCATTGTTGCGATTGGCGGAGGAGGAACGTTCACCGCTACCCCCGCTGCAACCCCACCAGACTCCCCCTCGAAGTCCGGAGGCTCCTGCCTCGATTGAAAGACGACCATCGTCCCAAAGAACGTCACGACCATCGCCCCGATAACCAAGCTGGCGGCCACGGCAATCAAATTTCGTGACGACCACCAGATGGGGCGAGGAAGGACGAACACCTTCTTCTTCGGCACCCGCGGCCGGGCGCCGAGCTTTTCCAGCAGCTTCTGCCGGCAATCGGGCGAGAGTTGGATTTTTGGTGCCTCGGAGCGGGTGGCGACACCCACGAGCGCGTGGACGGCCTCGATCCGGCGTTTGAAGATGGCGAGCTCGGGATTTTCGGCGAGGACGCGGTCGAGTTCCGCCGCCTCGAATGCGGAGGTTTCGCCCAGCACGCCGGCCACGACGCGCGCTTCGAGCGCGGGATCGATCCACGGTTGTGGGCCTTCGTTGTTTGCTGTGTTCATCCGAGACTCCCGTCGATGCCGGCATGCCGCAGGGCGTCGGCCAGGCCCTTGAGCAGGTGGTGGAGCTTGTAGCCCACGTTGCTCACGCTGAGGCCGGTTTTCCGGCTGATTTCCTGATACTTGAGATCGTCGTGGTATTTGAGGCGGATGAGGTCCTGGTCCTCGGGCGTGAGCTCCGCGATCAGCAGGCGCACCATCCCGACAGCCTCGAGTCGGCCGAGCGCTTCATCCGGCGGCTGTTCGTTTCCGGGGCCCTCGGGCTCTTCGACTGCCGTCTCACGCGAATGGTCGCGGAGGTGGTTGAGAGCGAGATTCCGCAGGCTCCGGTAGAGCCATGCGCGTGGGTTTTCCACCTGGCCCCAGAGCTGGTGAAGCCGCAGGAACGCCTCCTGAACGAGCTCCTCCGCCACCGCCCTCCGCCCCACGAGCCCGATGGCAAAGCCCAACACGGCGCTCTCCTCGCGCTCAAAAAGCTCGACCAGCGTCTCCTTCGCCGCCGGAACGGGAAACGCCACCGCCACCGGTGCGGCGGGTTCCGGTTCGGAGGAACTGGTCAATGGTTCGGTCATGGTTCCGAGGGGAGAAAACACCCTCTACCCTATCCAGACACGCGACTCGATATTTCCTTAGAAAATATTTTTTCCCGCGGCGATATATTCGTGTTGACGAATATTCGTTCATGCGAATATATTCTCGTCATGTCCCTTGTCCGAATCTACGAATGCCTGTGCGATGAGACGCGTTTGCGGATCATCCAGCTTTTGACGCGCGGGCCGCTGTGCGTTTGCCATTTGCAATCGGTGCTCGGGATCCCGCAGGCGCGGGTGTCCCAGCATCTATCGTATCTTCGCGAGCGGGGGATGGTCGAAAACCGGCGCGAGGGAACGTGGATAATCTACTCGCTTCCGGAAAAACCCTCCGCCGAGCTCTCGCGGCACCTCTCGTGCCTGCAGGACTGCTCGGTGTCGGACAGGCGGTTCCGCGAGGATTTGAAAAAGCTTCAGTCGGTGAGGGGCGGCTGCGGCGCGGCCAAGATTTCCAAATCATGAAAACAATCACCGTTTATGACCCGCCGATGTGCTGTTCGACCGGGGTTTGCGGTCCGGATGTGGATCCGGATCTCGCGCAATTTTCCGCGCTTCTGAACCGTCTTGGCGCGGGCGGAATCGCCGTCGAGCGCTATGGCCTCGGGCAGCAGCCGATGGCATTTGTGCAAAACCCAAAAGTGAAGGCGCTGCTGGAAACGGAAGGGGCCGAGGCTCTCCCGCTCATTTTTTGGGACGGCGAGATCGTCTTGAAGGGCAAATACCCCGATGCCGTAGAACGGGCGCGCTGGATGCAGGCGGCCGGGGTGGCGACATGATCTTCCCGGCATTCGCGGCCGGGCGGACGGATTGGACCCGGTATCTTTTTTTCACGGGCAAGGGCGGCGTCGGTAAAACCTCCCTGTCCTGCGCGACGGCGCTGCGCCTTGCGGAAAGCGGGCGCCGCGTTCTGCTCGTCAGCACGGATCCCGCCTCGAATCTTGACGAGGTCCTTGGCATTGCGCTGTCCAACACGCCGACGGCAGTTCCGGGAATGAGTGGGCTGGCCGCGTTGAATATCGACCCGGAGGAGGCGGCGCGCGCCTACCGCGAACGGGTGATCGGCCCGATGCGGGGAATCCTTCCCGAGGCGGCGCTGCGGAGCATGGAGGAGGGGCTGTCCGGTTCCTGCACGGTGGAGATCGCCGCGTTCGATGAGTTCACGGGGCTGATCGGAAATCCCGAAGCGGGGAAAAACTTTGACCACATTGTTTTCGACACCGCCCCCACCGGCCACACGCTCCGCCTCATGAGCCTGGCGAAGGCGTGGGACCAATTTCTCGATGAAAACACGAGCGGGGCCTCCTGCCTCGGACCGCTGGCGGGGCTTGAAAAGCAGCGGGGCATTTATTCGGCTGCGGTCGAAACGCTCGCCGACAAAAACCTCACCACCCTCGTGCTGGTGAGCCGTCCCCAGGCGGCCTCACTGCGCGAAGCGGAACGCACGTCCCGGGAACTGTGCGAGCTCGGTGTGGCGAACCAAATGTTGGTTGTCAACGGGGTCTTCGTGGCTCGCAGCCCCGGCGATGCGCTGGCAACCGCGCTGCAAAGGCGTGGGGACGCGGCATTAAAGCAGGCCTCCGGATTTCTCGGTTCGCTTCCGGTGACCACGGTGGCATTGAGGCCCCGGAACATTCTCGGCATCGAGGGGCTGCGCTCGATCTTCGAGGAACCGGGATGTATCGAGTCTCTCCAAAGCGGCGAGACCTGGACGCCGCCGGAGTTCGGCAACATGGACGATTTGATTGCCGACCTGTCCGCCTCGAATCGCGGCGTCATCATGACGATGGGCAAGGGCGGCGTTGGGAAGACAACCATCGCGGCGTCGATTGCCGTGGCTCTGGCGGAGCGCGGGCATGCGGTGCATCTTTCCACCACGGACCCGGCAGCGCATGTCGCGGAGGCCCTTGCAGGCGAGGTGCCGGGATTGACAGTCAGCCGCATCGACCCGGCTGCGGAGACCGAAGCGTATCGGCGGCACGTCCTCTCGACCGCTGGGGCGACGATGGACGAAGCCAGCCGGGCATTGCTGGAGGAAGATCTTCGCTCCCCCTGCACCGAGGAGATCGCGGTGTTCTGCGCCTTTGCGCACGAGGTGGCGAAGGGGAAGGAAAAGTTTGTCGTTCTCGACACGGCTCCGACCGGCCACACGCTGCTCCTGCTCGATGCCACGGAATCCTACCAGCGCGAACTCAACCGTCAGGCTCGCTCCACCCAGCCCGAGGAGGTCTTACGGTTGCTAGACCGGCTGCGCGATCCGGAGTTCACCAGCATCCTTCTAGTCACGCTGCCCGAGGCCACCCCGGTGCATGAGGCCTCAGCGTTGCAGGATGATCTTCGCCGCGCGCAGATCGAGCCGTTCGGCTGGATCATCAATCAGAGCCTTTACGAAAGCGGGTCCAGCGATCCATTGCTTCGCCAGCGCGAGGAGACGGAACATCGTTATCTGCGGGAGGTCGCCGAACATCTCGCCAGGCGTGTTGCCCTGATCCGCTGGCAGGCCGATGAGCCTGTCGGTGTGCCAGCGCTCCTTGCCCTTCTCCACGAAACCAGCCCGACTTTCACATGAGCGCCACCGCCACAAAACGGCTCGATTTTTTCGAGCGTTACCTTTCCGTTTGGGTTCTCGCCTGCATGGTCGTGGGCGTGGTCGCAGGGAAGCTCGCCCCCGACCTGACGCGGCAGATCAGCGAAATGGAGTTCGGCCGCGGCTCCCACGTCAACATCGCGATCGCCGTGCTCATCTGGCTGATGATCTACCCGATGATGCTGAAGATCGACTTCGGCGGGATCGGCGGCGTCTTTGCCAAACCGAAGGGGCTTATCATCACGCTGTTTGTGAACTGGCTGGTGAAGCCGTTCAGCATGGCCCTGCTCGGATGGTTCTTCATCCAAACGCTGTTTTCTCGCTGGCTCGGTTGGATCGACCTGGAAACCGCAAAAAATTATGTCGCCGGGCTGATCATCCTCGCCGCCGCACCCTGCACCGCGATGGTATTTGTTTGGAGCTATCTCACCGATGGCGACGGCCCCTACACGCTCGCCCAGGTGGCGATCAACGACCTCATCATGGTCTTCGCATTTGCGCCGATCGTTATGTTTCTGGTCGGCGTGAGCGGGGTGACGATCCCGGGCCAGGTGCTGTTTGTCTCGGTCGTCGTGTTCATCGTGATTCCCCTGGCATCCGGGTGGGTCAGCCGCAGCCTGCTGGTCAAATCGCGGGGGCTGGATTGGTTCGAGAAGTCCTTTCTACCGAAGTTCCGCCCGGTGACGATATTCGCGCTGCTGGCGACCCTGGTGCTCATCTTCGCGTTCCAGGCCGATAACCTTCTCTCCAACTGGACGGCCGTCCTGTTGCTCGCCGTGCCGATCCTGATCCAGGTGTATTTCAACTCCGGACTGGCCTACGGGTTGATGCGGATGTTCGGCGTGAAGCACAACGTGGCCACGCCCGGCGCATTGATCGGCGCGAGCAATTTCTTCGAGCTCGCCGTCGCCGTGGCGATCACGCTCTTCGGGGCTACCTCGCCCGCCGCGCTCGCGACGGTTGTCGGCGTCCTCGTCGAGGTGCCGGTGATGCTCTCCGTCTGCCGCATCTGCACCGCAAGCCGGGATTGGTATGAAGACGGAAAATCCTAGAACGCTTAACCCACAAAAACCATGAAGCCCAAACCCACCATCCTCATCCTCTGCACCGGCAACTCCTGCCGCAGCCACATGGCGGAGGGAATCCTTCGCGCCGCCGCGGGCGATCTGCTCGCCGTGCGCAGCGCCGGATCGAAACCGGCGGGCTACGTACATCCGAAGGCGATCGAGGTGATGAAGGAGATCGGCATCGACATCTCCAGGCACACCTCGAAGCACATGAACGAATTCCTCGCCGGCAAAGTGGACATCGTCGTCACCGTCTGCGGGAACGCGGACCAGGCGTGCCCGGTTTTTCCCGGCCAGGTGAAAAGATATCACTGGGGGTTCGATGACCCGGCGCATGCGACCGGGATGGAGGAGGAAATTCTCAATGCTTTCCGCGAAGTCCGCGACCAGATCCGGCTCGTGTTCGAGGCCTACGCGGCGGGGCTGCGGGATGCGGCGATCGCCCGGTAAATTCCTACTTCTTCAAGAGATCCCGGATCTCCTCCAAGAGAACCTCGGTCTTTGGCGGGGCGGCCGGGGCGGCGGGCTCCGTGCGCTTGATCTTGTTGACGACCTTGACCATCGCGAACACGCAGGCGGCGACGATCAGAAATTCGATAGACGTATTGATAAAGGCCCCGTAGCCGATCACGGGAGCGCCGGCCTTTTTGGCGAGTTCCAGGGATTCATACGTTTTCCCGTCGAGGCAGATGAAGAGCGAGTTGAAGTTGATCCCCTTCATCATGGCCCCGATGGGAGGCATGATCATATCATTGACCAAGCTGGTGACAATTTTCCCAAAAGCTGCGCCGATGATGACGCCGACCGCGAGATCGACGACGTTGCCGCGGGAGATGAACTCCCGGAATTCTTGTGCGATTTTCATAAGGTGGGAAGTGCCGCCACGCATTCGATTTCGACATCGAACCCGAGGAGCTGGGCGCCGACGGTCGCGCGGGCGGGAGCGGAGTCGCCGAAATATCCCGCGTAAACGCCGTTCATTTCTTTGAAGGTCTCAGGGGTCAGGTTCGAAAGATAAACCCGGCAGCTCACCACATCGGCAAGCGAGGCTCCGGAGGCCGCCAGCACTTTTTTAATGTTTTCCAGAACGAGCACGGTCTGTTCCGCGACCGATCCGCGCTCGATCTTTCCCGTCGCCGGGCTGAACGGAGTCATCCCCGACACAAAAACAAACCGCCCTTCGGCGACCACGCCGAGTGAATACGGCCCGATGGACTTCGGCCCGTTGGGAACGCTTGTGACAAGGGTCTTCATATTTTGCGTATCCAACGTGAGCGGGTCCCGCGACTCAAGCAGAAGATTTTCCGCGGACGTGTCCGGGTTTTGTCGGCCGGCTGCGGGAGGGGCGCGGACTTTGCCTGCCAGCCGGGGCCTCCGGGCGGGGTTTTGGCGATTTGGAGGAGGTGGTGGGTTCCGCCCGCAGCGACTGAACCTCGCGTGGAGTGAGCAGGCGGTAACTTCCCGCAGGCATTTTCTCGTCGTGGATGCTGCCGATCCGGGTTCGCTTGAGGCGCTCGACCTCGTAGCCCATGTCGTAAAACATGAGGCGGATCTGGCGTTTGATGCCCTGGCGAAGCACGACTTTGACCCGGCCCTGGCCGAGGATGTGAATGCGCTCGAAGCGGGCGCGCCCGCCCTCGATAAAGATCCCTCGAATCATTTTGGCCGAGTGGGCGGGGTTGAAGGATTTGTCGAGAGCCACCTCGTACTCCTTCTCAATTCCGTGGGACGGATGGGTGAGGCTCTGCGCGAAGTCCCCGTCGTTGGTGAGCAGGAGAAGGCCTTCGCTTTCCTTGTCGAGCCGCCCGACGTGGAAGAGCGTGGTAAACTCCGGCGGCAGGAGATCGTAAATCGTCCTCCGCCCGCGCTCGTCCGACTTCGTCACCACGAAGCCGCGCGGCTTGTGGAAGAGCACGTAAACTGGCCGGGCGACTCTGATGATGCGGCCGTGAACGCGGACATCGTCACCCTCGGCGACCACGGTCGCCAATTTTTCGACACGGCTGCCGTTGATCACGACCGCCCCTGAGGCGATGAGATCTTCGCAGGACCGTCTGGACCCGAGGCCCGCTGCGGCAAGAAAGCGGTTTAGCCGCATGGGCGCAGGCGAGGAATTAATCCTCCGGTTTTGTCTTGGGCAGGCCGATGACGCGCTGGCCGTCCTTGAACTGGCCGCGTTTCTTCAATAGATCGACGCGCTCGAATCTTTTCAAAACACTGCGTTTGGCCTGGATGGCGCCTTTGCCTTTCAAACTGGGATGCTGGCTCATAAAATGAATGGAGGTGGAGACTGGACCCGGCGCCGGGGAAATGCAACCGCTTTCTGGCACAAATTGCCGGTCCGAATTCACTCAAGTGAAAAGACACCGGGGCGGGAAAAGCAGGAGGAAAGGGAAAGATGCGTCGCCTCAATGAAAAAGACACCATGCCTGGGTGGCCTTATTAATGAGTGAAAAGAGTCAAGCGGAGTTCATGGGCATGATGCGGGAACGCCATGGGCACCGCACCCGGGTCAGGCTGCGCCCGGGAAACTGGTCACGAATTTGATTTTGAAATCTGGAAACGCGGTCACGATCTGGATCTTGAAATCCGGGAACGAGTTCACGATCTGCCATTTTCCGGGCTTGTCGGGGAATGCATCCACGATCTGGACTTTGAGGTCAGGGAAGCTGTCCACAACCTGAACTTTGTAATCGGGGAAACTGGTCACGAATTGAATCTTTCCAAAAACTTTCGAGGTGTCGGCTTTGGATTTTCCCGCGAGGGCGGAGGCGGGGACCACGGCAATAGCCGCGATGAAACTGCGGCGGTTCATCCCGGCGAAAGGAGTTGGGTTTCATGCAAAGGGAACAAAGCACGCCAAGACGAAAAGATCAGGAAAAGACCGGAAGAAAAATTTGACAACCCGATGGTGAGTCCCAAAGGCCTGCTCATTTCTCTGAGATCTTGGCGCGAAGCTTTTCTGACGATTCTCATTTCATGGCTCCGTCTCCGCTTTGTTGATGTCGTCGATGAACAGGCGGATAGACCCGAAGTCGTGTTTGTCCGGCGTGAGCACAATGCGGGGAAGCCCGGCGAACTGCGTTTCGTCGCGCTCCTCCGGGAGCGCAGCCGTCTGGACGATCCGATCCGCAATGAGGATGCTGTCGAAGCGCTTGTTCAAATCCTCAAGCGCCGAGGGAGTCAGCTTTTTCAGGATGCGGATGACCATCTTTTCACGCACCCAGCGGTAGGATTGAAAATTTTTGTAGAACTGCGTGATGACGTTCACGGCATCGTCCGCATCGTGGGTGATGTGGAAGAGGTGGAAGTCGGTCTGCGAAACGAGGCCGTGCGCGAGCAGGTCGTTCACGATGAACCGCCGCCAGGTTTCCCAGTAGTGGCCGTTCTGACGGTCGAGCATGACCATCGGCACGATCGGCATCTTGCCGGTCTGCATGAGCGTCAGGATCTCGCAGCCCTCGTCGTGGGTCCCGAACCCGCCGGGAAGCAGGACGAACGCGTTCGTCTCCTTTGCGAAATTCAGTTTCCGGGTGAAAAAATAGTTGAAGTTGATGAGCTTCGGGTCGCCGTGGATTGTCTCGTTCGCGCGCTGCTCGAACGGCAGCCGGATGTTGAGGCCGAAGCTTTTTTCGGCGCCGGCGCCCTCCTGCGCAGCTCCCATGATCCCGTCGCCTCCGCCGGTGATGACCATGAAATCTTTGGACACGATTTTCTGCGCGAACGATTTCGCGAGCTTGTATTCCTCCTCGTCCGGCTTCGTGCGTGCGCTCCCGAAAACCGCGACCTTGCGAATCCCCTGGTATTTTGAAAACACCCGGGCGGCGTAGCGCATCTCGCGCAGCGCGCGGCTCATGAGCTTGAGCTCGGCGATGCTCGCATGGTCGGTCCCCAGCTTGAGCGACGTCTCGACCAGGTCGGCCACCAATTCCGCCGCCTTGCCCTTGGCCGCCTCTTCCGCCAGGCGCTTGATGCGGGGATCCGTTGTGCGTTCTTTCATTTGCGAGACATCGAATCTACCCGATTCCCGGCTGCGAACCAGCTGGAAATAAAAAGCGCGGGGTAACCGCTTTCTGCAACAGCCAGTGTCTTATGACGCCCGCGATTGATTTTCCCGCACGAAGCCTCCATCCTGCGCGGATGCTGAACTACATCTGGCTCGGCCTCGTCGTGCTGGCGGTCCTCATGGGAGGGTCCTCCGGGCACCTGCAGGAGGTCTCGAATGCGGCCTTCGAGGCCTGCAAGGCGGCCGTGATGAATATCGCTTTGCCGCTGGCCGGTGTGATGGCGCTGTGGCTGGGGCTGATGAAGCTCGCGGAAAAATCCGGTCTCGTCGAGATCCTGGCGCGTGCGCTGCGGCCGGTGCTGAAATGGCTTTTTCCGGACGTGCCCGCGACCCATCCCGCGATGGGATCGATGGTCATGAACATCGCGGCGAACATGCTGGGCCTCAGCAACGCGGCCACCCCGCTCGGGCTCCGCGCGATGCAGGATCTCGAAAAATTAAACTCGCGCCCGGGCACGGCCAGCAACGCGATGTGCACGTTCCTCGCGATCAACACGGCCTCGGTACAGTTGATCCCCGCCACCACGGTCGCGATCTTAGCGGCGGCTGGCGCGAAAAATCCGACACAGATCATCGGCACCGCGTTCTTCGCCTCGTGCTGCTCGACCGCGGCGGGCATCGTCTCGGTAAAGTTTTTCGAGAGGCTGCCGATGTTCGCGCTTCCGCCGGGCGGTCCGGTCGCGGCATCGCAAGCTGGCGGAGAAGAGGAGCGACTGGCTCCCCGCCTTGTCTGGTGGGGCAGCTACGCGCTGCTCGTCTTCGCGGCGGCGTTTGTCTATTTCGGCTGGCAGCACGCCTCGCTGCCCGACCAGATCGCCCGCCAGCCGCTGGTCCGGCTGGTCGAGTCGGTGTCCTACCTCGCGATCCCGTTCCTCGTGGGATTTTTTCCGCTCTACGCCGCGCTCTGCCGGGTGAAGGTTTATGAGGAATTTGTCGAGGGCGCGAAGGAAGGCTTTCAGGTGGCGGTGAAGATTATCCCGTATCTCGTTGCGATCATCGCGGCGGTGGCGATGTTCCGGGCCGCGGGCGGGATCGATCTTATCACGAAAGCGATCGGCCCCGCGCTGGCGGCGGTTTCGTTTCCCTCCGAGCTGTTGCCGTTGGCGCTCATGCGGCCGTTGAGCGGGAGCGGCGCGACCGGCATTTTTGCGGAGCTGGTGAAAAGCCAAGGGCCGGATAGCCTCGTTTCGCAGATGGGGGCGACGATCATGGGCGGGACCGAGACGACATTCTATGTGCTCGCCGTCTATTTCGGGTCGGTCGGCGTCCGGCGCACCCGCCACGCCGTCCCTGCCGGTCTGTGCGCCGATCTCGCGGGCGTCACGGCGGCAGTCG
>Ga0194053_10000302_pt1 | contig 37496 bp, 30 predicted proteins | sample SepL228m_MetaG_FD_161684 | JGI IMG/M metagenome (GOLD analysis project Ga0194053, IMG submission 161684) | Anoxic zone freshwater microbial communities from boreal shield lake in IISD Experimental Lakes Area, Ontario, Canada - Sep2016-L227-8m | ecosystem: Environmental > Aquatic > Freshwater >... | reverse complement strand
CATTCCCCCATTGCATGGATGCCATTGGATTTTTAAACACATCACGGCCAAAATACCCGGAAAGAAAAACCTGGTTATTTTCGTTTATCCTGTAGTTGATCTTGGCGTTGAAGTCATAAAAATAAAGGCGGCTGGTCCTCAACTCCTTATTTGATGAAAGAGGCAGGAAGAGGTCGGCATAAGTACGCCGTCCGGAGACAATGAATGAAGCACGGTCTTTCACTATCGGGGCCTCAATGGTAAGGCGGCTCGAAATGATGCCCAGGCCCCCGTTGATCTCAAGTTTCTTGGAGTTCCCCTCATTCATCCTCACATCCAGGACCGAGGCCAGGCGCCCCCCGTAATTTGCGGGGATATCGCCTTTCCAGAGTTTAACATCCTTTATCGCATCATTATTAAATACGGAAAAGAAACCCATCAGGTGGGAAGCATTATAAATTGTTGCCTCGTCGAGCAATATGAGGTTCTGGTCAGGTGCGCCGCCGCGAACGCTGAACCCGCTGGATCCTTCACCCACGCTCTGAACCCCCGGGAGAAGCTGGACCGCCTTTATGATATCCACTTCGCCCATCAGCGCCGGGATTCTCTGGATCGTTTTAATGTCCATGCGGAAAGTGCTCATCTCAGGTTTTTTGACATTTTTATCTTCCTTCTCGCTTTTAACCTCTACCTCTTTCAATGCCTGCTGATGCGGATCCAGCTCAAGGCTGATCTTCTGGCCGGCATTGAGGCTGACTGATTTCTCAACGGGTGCAAATCCGATGTATGAAAAGACAAGTGAATACCTGCCTTCCGACAATGTGAGCGAATAGTTGCCATAGATGTCGGAGACAGCTCCGGTTTTCAATTCTTTGACATAGATGGTTGCCCCGACAAGGGCCTCCCCGCTCTCCTTGTCGGTAAGCCTGCCTGTAATAGTATACCTGTTAATCTTTTGTGTCTCCTGCCCAAACATCCCAATTGATATGTAAAGGCAGGAGAGGAATAATATTATTGTTTTCATTGTATGTTTAAAATAATAAGTGAAATCCGGCGCAAAGGAGATCAATCATGTTTTCGCAATTTTTTAATTACATCGGCATCCACCCAATAGATATCTCCATTTATCCCGTCATGCCTTATAAAAAACAAATATTTGCAATCAGGTGAGAGAAACGGGCCATATTCATTCGCTTTGGTGTTTATTAAATTGCCCATATTAACAGGCTCTGTCCAGGTGCCGTTTTCATTAAAGCTTATAAATAAGTCACTATTGTTTACACCAGCGGTTCGCACCGATGGAAATATGATATAACTCTCATCGGGTGCAATGCATGGATCCCCTGAATAGCCGCCCTTGACATTAATCACACTCCCGATATTACTTGCATTCCCAAATTTCCCATGGGACGGTTTTGCAAAATAAATATCAACCATCCCATTCCCGCCGGGACGGTTCGAGCAAAAATAAACCGTCCCGTTTTTAGATTGCCGGAAAGAGAATTCAGTGTAAGCTGAATTTATGGAAGTATCCAGTTTGACGGGCTCAGACCATCCATTCCTTAACTTGTTGACGTAATAAAAATCCCTCCTGTTATCTTTAGTCTTTTTATCCCTGTCGGAGGAAAAATAGAGCTTCTTCCCGTCATAAGAAAAGAAAGGTTCGAGGTTGTTAAATGTTTTTGAGAAACATATTGTATCTGGTTTTGTCCACTTATTCCTTACATATTCGGAGAAAAACAATTTCTGGGAAGAAAAATTCCCATTTGTAATTGTAAAACAAAACATCCTCCCGTCAGGGGAAAATGCCCCCGTGCCTTCAAACCTGTTATCAAGGCAAATAATTCCCGGGGCAAAAACCCGGGGAGTACTTCCCGGGGGCGTTTGTCCAAAATATAGACTGTCGTGAGGGATTGTTTGAGAGGATGCAACACATCCAAAAAAAAGAACAAGGGCCAAGGCCAATATTGATTTTTTCATGATGGATTATTTAATCATGCAAATAAGCTATGAAAATTCTTACTCTTTTATGTCAAACATTGACCCGCTCTCTTTGGCCACCTTGTTATAAAAATCTGCCAGAACAGGCAGGTAGCTTTCAAGCGTGGGATACTTTGCCCGGTTTTTCTCATACACCCCCAGAGATTCAACAAGCCCTTTCATCCAGAAAAATCCCCGGCCGAAATCAGATATCAATTGATACTTTGCTGCCTTACCGTCGGGATTATGTTTTAAAAGGTACCTGATGACGGAAGCCCTTACCAGTGACTCATTCATCATGATTTGCCAGCTGGTATAGTGCTGGTTTCCCATCCCCTCTTTCACAAGGTCGAAGAGCTTTGTTCCGGAACTCTCAAAATCCTTTTCATGTTTTGCTATCAGATGGTTTACATAGGAGTGGTTAAATTCATGTATGATCGTTGGCAGGTTATCATCAACAGTATAAACAGGTTTATTCAGGCTGTCGATGGACCAGGTTCCCATGATGGCATAAGTATCTTCCTTCCCGTCGGGATATTCTACCTTGGTGCCATAATTTCCCCCTCCCAGGCCTAATCCTATGATAATGTTCCGGCTACCTTCAGGGTCCACGCCATAATACTGACGGTACCAGCTTATATCAAGGGCTTCATAGACCGGCATGAATCTTTCCTGGGCTGTTTTATACAAGCCTTCATGGGCCTGGAAAAATTCGGCGCATTTGGCATCGGCATAGAATTGCCTGAGCAGGCCCGCGAATTTATTGGCATTTTCCTGCCCCCATCTTCTTTCAGGGATCTTTGAGGAAAACGGGACGACCTGATCCAGTGACGGAGGCTGGGAAAGATAGATTGCCATACACATCACGGCATCAAAGCTCACCCCGTTTTTATCACGCATTTCCGTTGCAAAGGCAATAAGCGGATGGTCTTTGTATTTGTCAAAGTGATTATGAATATCCGAGACATAACTTCTGTAAACATCATCGTTGTATTCAAAATTGCCGGCGAGGCGAAATACGATGCTCAGGAGCTCAATCCGCTTATCAACCTTTGGCAATGGATACTGGCTCAAGACAGCCAGATTGCTATTTTTGGTATTCTGTCCAAATACCAGGACAGAGCACAACAGTATGCAACTTAATAAAATGCACTTCTTCATAATTCGTTCTTTTGTTTCTTTATGTATAAAGATAAACCCGAAACCTCCCAGGTCCTTACTTCTCTTATGATTTATTCAGGTTTTTAAGTGCAAGCTTTGCCCGCTCGTATTTCGGATTGATTTTTAGAGCTTTATTATAACATCCCATAGCTGATTCAAGATCTCCGTGAATCTGTTGAAGCTTCCCCAGGTAATAAATGTAATGCTCGGAGCCGGGATACAGGCTCACCAGGTATTTCATAATTTCAATTGCCTGGTCGTTTTTTTGTTCCTCACCAAGGTCTATGGCCAAGTCGAACAATACACCGGCCTTTGGGTTTACCTTGAAACCGTATTCCCGTGAAAGCGCATTAAAATGGGCTTTTATTTCCGGAACGCTTAATTTTTTCCTTTCGGCAGTCATGGTACAGCCCGAAAAGAAAAACAGCATCGCATTATTCAGGGTTGAAGAAGGGACATGGCTGGTATTTTCGATCAGTTCGACCTTCCATTCCAGGCCTGGAGGCGATTGTTTCAGTACCTCTTTAAAATCTTCTATGGGTTTGAGCACTTGTACATAATCAAGATCACCATAAGAGATATAAAGTTTTTTACTGATCTGCGGATGATCTTTGAGAAAGGCCGCGGTTTTGTTTAAAAAGAATTCGGGGCACCAGCCAAACATAGGGCTTGCAACCACATATGCCTTAAAAAGATCCGGGTCGGAAAGGAAATAATACATCACAAAAAGCCCGGTGTTTGACTGCCCGTAAAGAATGTTGTACCCGTTCGACCTGTAGTTCCTACTAATCTCAGGTATGAGCTCCTCTTTTAGAAACGTATGGAACTTGTTCCCTGCAGGTACCAACCCGCTTTCATTCGGGGAGGACCAGAAGTTTGATGCCACACCGGTGTTGGAGATCCCGATCAGTATCATGTCGGGGATCCGGTCACCAGATAAGTTATCGAGGGTGGCGGCATCATTTGCAAACTGCGAAATGTTCTGCCCGTTCATCATAAAGACCACGGGGTAGCACTTGTCGGATTTTTCATATCCGTTGGGCAGATGTTCAATGTAAGTGATTTCACCCCCAAGCACCGGGGATGTGAATTTCCGGTATTTCCCGAATGTAACATTATCCTGCGAAAACAGGTTCGCGTACATCAGCCATAAAATGAGCATTAATATCAATTTTTTCATAACACGTTTAATTTTAAAAATTTGTACAAAATAAGTAAGCATAATTGGCAAAATCGTCCTATAACATGTTAACGGACTATATTTAGTTTAAATGACAGCGATTTTCCTTATTATTATCATGTTTTCAATGATCAGTTTGACAAAATATGTCCCTTTGGGCCGGTCGGCCAGATCAATTAAAATTACTTTGTTAAATGAATTCTTCAGGATAACCTCTCCCGACAGGTTGCTTATCTCAAGAATTGCTGTTTTACTGGTTGATCCCTCTATTGAAATATTGATCCGGCCGTTTGTCGGATTGGGGTAGATCTTAACGCCATCCCCTTTTGCAGTATCAATTGAATTTGGTTTAAGGATGTTAAGCCTGAATGTTGTTGTGGCAGTTGCCCCGGCTGTGTCAGTTGCTTTAACCCGGAAGTTCGATTGTTCTTCATTTGACGGAATTCCTGAAAAGCCGCCTGAAATGCTGTCAAAGACCAGCCATGAAGGCAGGGGAGTTCCGTTCGAAAGCACAGCATGGTATGATAGTGTGTTATTACCGTCATCATCGATAAATGTGGAATCGGGAAGTGTGAAACTGAACAATTGCCCGGTAAATGCGGTCTGATCGGGGATTGGATTTCTTACATAAGGTACGAAATTGGTGTACCTGAGACTGTCGATGAGACCATCGATTCTTATCCAGTAAATATCAGCTGCTGCAGCGGGCCCCCAGCCAACCGGCCTGCTGAAAAAATAATATTTACCGTCGGGGCTAACGTTAGAACCATATTCAATCGCAGGGGTATTAACGGAGGGCCCAAGGTTTTTCGGATTGGTCCAGTTGCCGTTCTTTTTATAGCTTATGTACTGATCGTCCTGCCCGTAACCGCCTGAACGGATACATGAAAAAAGGAGATAGCTTTCGTCAGGCGCTATATATGGATCATATGCTCCATTCTGAGTGGAATCATTGCGGTTGATAACGATGTCAAGTTTTTCCGCGGTAGAATAATTTCCATTGACAGGAACCGAGCGATACAGGTATCCATTTGGATTTTCCCGCATCGAACAAAAATAGAGGGTACCGTTCAGGGCTGCTGTCGGATGGTATTCTTCATAGACGGTATTGACAGGGGAACCCATGATTACAGGTGTCGCCCAGGTTTGGTTCGAACGTGACGACATCCAGATATCGGCATAGCTGGTAAAGAGTACATGCAGATTGTCGGGGGAGAAAAAAGGTTCGATCGGACGGTTGTTTTGTATGAAATATGCAGGTAGCGGAGCCTTCCAGTATCCGCTGTAAAAATCGGTATACAATATCTGAAATGTATTGTTATTGCCAATGCCTATCAGGCATTCCTTATTATTGTGGGAGAAAACTATTTTCGTCTCTCTCCTGTTGGGAAGAGATACTTTTCCCGGTGCAAACATTATCGCAGAATTTCCCGGCGGGGTTTGACCAAGATACAGGCTATCCTGGGGTATTGACAATGCGGTTGATTTCAGGCTGTCGATGATGCCAGATGAAACCCAGTAAATATCCATGGTGTTGCCCCGGTTTTCACGGGTGAAAAACAGGTACTTCCCGTCAGTTGTTACCCGGGGACCGTATTCATCATCGGCTGTATTAATATCCGTGCCCATATTTACGGGAGCTGTAAATGAACTGTCGGGTTTCCTGAAACTAATCCATAAGTCCCATCCCCCGTGCCCGCCGGCCCTGGTTTCAGAAATAAAAATGAGATAACTCTCATCGGGAGCCATAAAGGGCTCTGATTCCCCCGCGACAGTCGGGATGATATTCCCTAAACTTTCAACCTCCGAATAAACGCCGCCCACAGGCTTTGACCTGTATAGTATGGAACCTCCGGTTCCGCCCCCGCGAAGTGATTTGAAATATAATGTTCCGTTATTTGTGACGCAGGCAGAGCCATCAACCGAACCTGAGTTTACCGGACCTGGCAGCCGAACAGGGCTTGTCCAGGTTGATCCCGGGGCCCGGTCGGTCATCCAGATATCCGTGTTGGATGAAGGCGGGCGGTTTGAGGTAAAAAACTGCCTGTTCCCGTCAGGGGAAATAAATGATTCCCAGTTGATATAGTTATTTGTTGAAAAAACAGCCGTATCAACTGAAGTCCATGTTCCGTTCACTTCCCGGGTATGGAGAATTTTTCCGGCAGTCCAGGCAGAATTTACAACTGAGAAAAACATCTCTTTCCCGTCAGGTGAAAATGTGGGATAGGTCTCAAACCTGTTATTCAGTGAAATTATCCCGGGAGCAAAAAGCTGCGGTATTGTGCCCGGAGGTGTTTGTCCCAGGTACGCACTATCTGAAGATAATGCCCGTGAAAACCCAGCAGTTACTACTGCTAAAAATGCAAGTGTTAAAAAAATTGTTCTCATGTTTTTTGTTTTTAAATGACCATGAGGCAATTTTACTGCAAGGAATCGGCCAACCAGTCCTGATTTATAAAACAGAACCCAATTTTCCTGATTAATTACTCCGGGAGGCCCCGGGGATCAGAAGGAAACGGCTTTTTGCTTTAATTCTGTGGGAGTACAGCCGCAATATTTCCTGAAGGCGGTATTAAAAGCTGACTTGGAACTAAAGCCGACATCGTACATGATTTGCTGAACGGTGAATTCGCTCCTGTTATTCAGGAGCAAACATTCAGCTTCTTTGATTCTGTAGCTATTTATAAATTCCGAGAACCCCATCTTAAACTCTTCATTGATAATCCGCGATAAATAAAGTACCGGGATACCGGTTTTCTGAGCGAGAAGGGCAAGGGTTAATGTGCAATCGGAGTAGATCTTCTCAATTTCCATCTGCCGTATAAGTTCGTCAATAATGCGCTGCCTTTTGTCTTCCGGCAAATTCGTATTCTGGTATTTCTTTTTCCAGGAAAACAATTCCGGTTTAATAAGGGCCAGGTAAACCAGGATGTTGAAGAACAGGAAACCGGCAATAAAATACAAACTGGTTGTGAACGGGCATAATCTATACCGTCTCCAGATATCCATAAACAGGAAGGTATTGAATTTTAAAACCCAGAGTGCAATGAATCCTGCAAGCAAAAAACAATACAGGGTTTTGAAATCCTGTGATTGATCCATGTATTTCCGGTACAGCCCGATATTCCTGAAGATTGCAAGTGCGGTCAATAAAATATATACGAGGATATGGACCAGGATCAGCCCGCTGGCATAAAACTTGAACGGGGAATACCAAAACAGAAAATTCGGGTCAACCGCTATTCTGACCGACATATATAATATCATGAGGAAAAACGGAGCGAAATGAAGGAATTCCCAACGGCCAGGTTTAATACTGATTATTGACCTGGAATAAAGCCACAACAAGGGGCCGAAAAGGAATGCGAATTGATTGCATACAGCCGGGAACAGGTTATATTTTACCAGGATCTCATCCGGGAAATAAGACATAAAAACAATCGCACAGATCTGCAAAGAATATACCAGCAAAATCAGTGACAATAATACGTTGCTCCTGTTCCTGTTCTTCGCGGAGTTAAAAAACAGCATCAGTAAGAGTGTTTGAAAAACAGCTAAAACGCCTGCAATCTCAAGTACTCGCAACATAATAAGGACAATATATCAGCTGTAAATACCAGGATCAGCCAATGGCCCTTGACCTGTATTCTATCGGCGTGAGGTTGGTAAACAATTTAAACTGGTTGTTGAAGGCGCTCTTGGAATTGAATCCGACCTGGTAAAGAACTTCGAGGATAGTGAGGTTGCTGTGTTTCTCATCGGCGAGTATCTTCATACTTTCCCTGATACGGTATTCGAGGATATAGCTTTTAAAATTCTTTTTATAGGTCTCGTTGATGATCTGGGAAAGTATCCTGGGGTTTACCGAAAGAGCATTTGCAAGGGATTCGAGGGTAATGTCAGGGTTAAGATAGGGTTTGTCGGCTTCCATGTATGAATTCAGTTTCTGAAGGTATGCCGATTTATCATTTTCCCTGAGCTTGTTGTTCTTGTATTTAGCAATGACATAATACACATCGGGTTTCATCAGCAGGAAGAACATGATGGTATTGATAAACAAAAAGGCGGCCAGGGCATAGATGCTCGCCGTATAGGCACACCAGCCGGGCCTCTTCACGATCATAAAAATTGCAAAGGAATTCAGATTTACAATCCAGATAATAATGAAGCCTACCAGGAGGATCTGAAGCCAGGGATTCTGGGCGGAGATCAGGATATTCCTGTAAAAACCCCTGAAGCTGATCGTTGTTGATTTCATGCTCTGCAGGGAGAGCACCAGGTAGATCAGGTTATGGGCCAGGATCAATATCGTGAAATCAAGGTCCAGTACCGATTCCCATATCACAAAGGAGTAAACCTGCCTGTAGAATAAAAGGAGGAATAACACGGCACCCGAAAACGGCAAAAAATGGGCTGAAATATGATTATATGAAACATCCTTTTTCTTTAAAAAAGAAATGACATAGAAGTAAATCAGCGGGCCTGTCAGAAAGGATGTTTGCCTTAACAAAAACAAGGGTTTATGCCAGTCAATGAAATATTGCCAGGCAAACGTACTGGTAGCAAAAGAATAGAAGATCTGGAGGTTAAAGATCAGCAGGAGGACCGCCAGCAACCTGTTCTCTTCAATAAATCCCTTTTTATTGATAAAGAAAAACAATGAAAGGATCATTGTCACGAAAACACTTAAAATGGTGAGAACGGTGAAGAGATTGAGGGTCATAATCTGTTTTTTTTATTCTGTTTCCGGTTATACCTGCCTATACATTAACCTGTCATAGTAAAGGCAAATCTACTATGCGCTCCAACGGTACGGAAATCAAATCGGCAAGCTGGCTGATTTTCCCGGTAAAAATGATCAATCCCTCTTTATGTGATTTAAACCTTTGAAGTTAAAATAAAAAGCCCCCCATCATCTGAAAATCGGGTTTGTTGACCGGCCTGGTCTTTGGGGCGACAGGGATGACGGGGGTTTCCCCTATTCGATCTCCTCAATTTTCCCAATGATCTTCGACAGTGCCTCGTTCAGTTTTGCTTCCGGGGCAATGGTATTGTAATCCCCCCAGAAGGCATCATTGGAATTGTAAGGCTGGTCAGAGAAGACAATACCGGGCTTGAGAATTTCCTGCCTGGGGAATTTTACAACCCCGGCAGTATCTATATTACAGGTGGCGAGTTCCAGGAATGTATAGAAATTGTCGGAGGAGAGGTGGTTCTTCAAACGGGTCTTTACCTGGATGTCACAACGTACATGACTGAGGTAGTACCTGCCGTTGAAAGGCAGGTAGCTGACAGAATAAGTAATCTTGTCCAGTTTTACTATCAGCCTGCTGCTTTTCTTAAGCACAAGGTTTTCGGCTGCCAGGTCGAGGTAAGCGGGGTTTATTTCGAAATCGGCGCCAAGCAGGGCAAAACCATCTTTTTCAATATATACTGTACCAGTATACAAAGGTTTTTTCAGTTCGGTTTTTTGTACAAACGTGACCGCATAGGCATCTTTGGCATTGTACGAAACCAGGTCGGAATACTTATAGGTATATTCCACAGGCGGGGACTGATCAAGGAAACCCGGGATATATTTAACAATGTCGAGCTGCAGGGCTGCCTGGACCCCGGCTTTCAGCTTGAGAAAAACAGTGTCGCGGGGATTAGAATCCTGGACTTTCCTCGACTTCAGCAGTTTCACCTGGTCGGGCCGCTCACCCGCGGTGTAAGGTGATTTATAGATCTTAAAAACGGCTTCCGAATAGCTGATATATTTAGTATTCTTGCGCACCCCTTCACGATAAAAGGTGGTAAGATAAGCCGGGTCGAGGGCGTTGTTCAGCTTACGCTGGTCCATCGCTTTCTCAATCAGTACATTCGGGTCGATGTACCGTATGATCACTTCCTGGATGGATATAACCCTTCGGTCGAGATAGAAATCAAGCTGTTGCCCGTTGAGAAGGTTCACAGGGACGCTCTGGCTCATATACCCGAGGTGGGAAACAACCAGGGAAGTCCCTGCAAGAGTGGCAGGGATCTTAAGCATAAAAAAACCATCGCTGTTTGTAACGGTCCCTATGTTTTCCTCAACGATCACTGCTGTGGCATAGGGTATGGCCGCTTTATTGTCCCTGTCGTAAATATGGCCCTTAATTACAATATTCCTGGTTGTATCCTTTAATCGTTCACCAGCCTGTATCCTGCTTTCAGGAGGCGCTTCTGCCCTGGCTTTGCAGATCAGGATGTGCTTCCCGAGGACTTTGTATTCAAGTGATGTATCCGCAAGCAGGTTGTCCAGCACTTTATGCAGGGGCTGGTTCCCGGCATACAGCTTAACCCTTTTATCACTTTCAACGGTTTCGCTTTCATAAAGAAAAAGGCAGTCGGCCTTTTGGGATATCAGGTTCAAGGCCTCGTAAACGGTAGTGTTCTGTTTAGGTATGCTGATGACTTTATCGAGAAGCGAGACCTGCCCGAAGGCTGCATTTACCGCACAAAGTATAAGGAATGCATTGAAAATACAAGCCCGGGTAAGGTAACACGGAAATCCGCATTCCAAAGATTTAATTTTGTTTTGCGCCTTACTTATTTTCTGATAACACGACAGACCCATTAACGGTTTGGCTTTTCAGGTTCAGGGCTGCACAAAGGAGCCCGGTCATGGTTACCGCAGTTTCGTTCTGGAAAGTAACTGTCAGTTTATGTTTCCCGGTCTCATTATCGGCCAACACAAAGTTAGTATTGAAATTCCGATTCAGCACAGTAATAATGTCCTGAAGTTTTTCATCCTTGAAATGCATGCGTTGTGTATACCATGAGCCGTCAATCCCGGCATTATACTTCGACCTGACCAGGCTGTTGTCAACGGCCGATATCTTTTCCCCTGCAATAACCATTTCACTGTGCGAAGGATCATTCTTCAGGGTGACTTTTACGGTCCCCCTGTCAACACAGAGTTCGAAGCCCCTGCCATTGCTTGTTTTCACATTAAATGCCGTTCCCAGCACCTGTACCAGGGCCTCTTCAGTTTCAATGATAAACGGCCGGGCAGGATTGGGAGCAATATCAAAAAAAGCCTCCCCTTTCAGTTCAACATTGCGTGATCCCTGTTTAAATTCCTGAGGATAAGAGAACAGCGAATTCCCGGCGATATAAATTACCGAGCCGTCGGCCAGGGTCTTAATCAGGGTATTTGCCTCATTATGGGTATTAAGATTAACCATGTTCACTTCAGTCCTCCGGCCCGTATTCACATATATCACAGCTCCCACAACCAGCAGGATCAATGCCAGGGCGGCAATCCGCAGTCCATAATACACCAGGCTGCTGTTCGCCTTAACCCCCTGTTCGGGGACCAGGTTTTCATCCCGGAGCCTGGCATGCAATTTATTCCAGGCTTCTTGGCTGTGAATTGTTTTCGTATCCATATCTCCCTCCATTTCGTATTCTTTCTTCGACATTCACCATTCAATATTCGATATTCGTCACACACCCTTTTCCCCCGTATAATCCTTCAGGGACCTCCTGAAAAACTGCAGGGCCTTGCTCATATCGGCTTCCACGGTCTTTTCAGAGATTGACAGCATCGCGGCGATCTCACGGTATTTCTTCCCTTCGAACCTGTTCATCCTGAACACGGCGGAGCAGCGTTCGGGCATTTGCCCCAGGCTTGCCGTGACCGCTTCGTCCAGGTCATTCAGGTAGGCCTCCGGTTGAACATTCATGAGTACACTGCCGCGGAATTCATTAAAAACCTTCTCGGCGTATTTATTCCTGATCTTAAGGTGTTCCAGATAATGAAGTGCATTGTTGCGGATTGACTGGTAGAGGTACGCGTTAAGGGAAAACTTCAAAGTGAAGCTTTCCCTGTTTTTCCACAACTGGTAGAAAAATTCCTGCACCATATCTTCCGCAGTATCCATGTCTTTTAAAAGCTTGTCGGCATGCCGGCATAAAGGTTCATAGTATTTCAAAAAAAGCCGTTCAAATTCCCTTATGTCGCCAGCCCGGATGTTTTTCTGTATGTACAAATCATTGAGGTTCATAGGGAATTGAAACGTTTATGGGCTTTGCCAAACTTTATTTCTTCATGCCTTTCGAAAGCTTTTTAATGGCATTCTCGATGGAATTATCAGGTTCAATGATATTATTTTCACCCCAGAAATCGACATCGGTAAACGACTCAACCTTATCGGTGAACACCATGTTCGACCTGAAAATTTCCTGGCTCCCAAATTTAACGATATTATCGGCCCGCCTGTCGGTAATTGCCAGTTCCGACATCAGGGTATAGGAATTTTTAAACAGCCTTCTCTTCCAGTCGCAGCGGAATTTCAGGTCCACACGAACATAATCGAGATAGAATTTGCCGTTTTGTTCCTTGTAAGTTACCAGGTAGCCTGTGGAAACCGGCATAAAAACCAGTCCCGAAGGTTTTTTCTGGACAAAAACACCGGCAGCCTTATCTTCGTCACTGAGATCAAGGCTGAATTCAGCCCGGCTGATTGCATAATTATCCTGTTCCACGTATAACTTCCCGAAATAAAGCGGTTCTTCCTTTACAACAGCTGGGGAAAAGCTGATCACCCAGTTCAGCTTGTTGTCAATATTTACGACAGAGCTGAATTCAAACTTGTAATTATCAAGGTTATCCAGCGCTATGCTGAGATTGGTATTTTTCACAATATCAAGCAGCATCGAGATCTGCGGGCCACCCTGGAGCTGAATCATCAGCGTGTCGGCCCGTTTCACGTTGGTCGCCTTGCGGCCCTTGAACAGCTTGACCTTGTCGTTCTGCAAACCCGAATAAGGAGCTTTATAAATATCGACAACCGCTTCGGATACCGAAAGATAGGTGCGGCGCTGCCTGATCGATTCACGGTAGAAACCGGTCATCATATTAGGCACCTGGCTGTAATTCTTTTTCAGGTTCTGCATGGCCATATCCACGATTTCACGTGCATCCTTAGACACAACGGCTATCTCCTGCAACTTCACAGGCTGAACATCGAGGTAGTACGATTTTTCCTTGTCGGCAGCTTCGCTGATCTTGAATTTTGCCGTTGCATAGCCAAGGTGGGATACTTCAAAGTACTCGGCCTTAAGGGAGGCATTCACTTTTAAAGTGAAGTCCCCGTCGGAGTTTGACACTGTTCCGACTCCCGTATTGGGGATAGTGATTGCTGCATAATTGATCTTTTCATTTGTTTTGGCATCCTTCAATGTCCCGCTGATGGTGACAAATGTGCTTTGGGCAAAAGTTGCTGCAGCAAATGTAAAAAGCAGGAATACCATGCCAAAACTGAGCAGGTTCTTACGTAATGTTTTCATGGCTTAAAGTTTTTCAGGTTCACGATTTCAGTGCTTATAAATATAAGATACCCCGGGATTGATTTACCCTATGGAATTTCAATATTTTTTTTTGACTGCGGATGAGTTTTCTCCGGAATCCCCGTCTGCGGTGCAAAAACTCATAGCTGTTCACCTATGGTCCAATTCCCCCGTAACAATAAAATCAATTCGTAATTTACAGCATTTAAATTTTCCTGTAATTTGCAATAAAATATTATGAACATGAAAAAGATCATTTTTGCAATCTCAGCTATGGTCATTGCAACGGCAGCTTACACCCAGCAGCCAAAGACCCCGGGGGTCATGAAAGAAGGCAAGCCCGGTTATTACCAGATCACCATCATGAAGGATATAAGGGCCGTTGATGAAGGCAGCGAGCCCGCCAAAAAAGAAAAACGCTTCACGGCCGACCTCAGCGGGATGAGTTTCCCCAATAAAGTCAGCCTATACCAGAGTGAATGGCGCCTCCCACCGGTATCCCAGGGGAGTACCAGCACCTGCTGGTGCTTTTCAGCCACCTCCTTTTTTGAATCGGAAGCCCACCGGCTTAGCGGGCAGGACGTCAAACTTTCGGAAATGTTCACGGTTTACTGGGAATATGTGGAACGCGCCAAACGCTATGTTGCGGAACGGGGGAATTCACTTTTTGCCGAAGGATCAGAAGCCAACGCGGTAAGCCGGGAGTATAAGAAGTACGGGATTGTCCCCAGGGAAGTATATCCTGGTATTGAACCCTCACGTAAATTCTACACCCATGCAAAAATGTTCAAGGAACTCCAGGGCTATATGGAGAGTGTAAAGAACACGAATGCCTGGGATGAAACGCAGGTTATCTCAACGGTGAAAAGTATCCTCAACCATTATATGGGCATTCCCCCTGAATCCTTTGAATGGAAAGGTACGAAGTATACCCCTAAGGAATTCCTTTCGAACTTCCTCAAGCTTCAGATGGATGATTATGTGGATGTGCTTTCATACCTGCAGCAGCCATTCTGGAAACAGGTGGAATACGAAGTGGAAGACAACTGGTGGCACAGCAGGGAGTATTACAATGTACCCCTTGAGGATTACATGAATGCCCTTAAAAATGCCATTAAGAACCACTATACCGTAGTGATCGGGGGCGATGTTTCCGAAGCAGGGTTCAACCGTGAGGCACAGGTAGCTTTAATCCCGAGTTTTGATATTGCCGTCGCCGACATCGACGACAACGCAAGGCAGTTCAGGTTTTCGAACAAGACCACAACCGATGACCACGGCATGCACCTGGTAGGCTGGTACGAAAAAGACGGCACCGACTGGTACCTTATTAAGGATTCCGGTTCAGGTTCGAGGAACAACGACGAGACCGCCCCCGAGTTCGGGTATTATTTCTTCAGGGGGGATTACATCAAGCTCAAGATGATGGATTTCATGGTGCATAAAGATGCGGTGAAAGACCTGCTTGGGAAATTCGGGAAATAGCAGGAAAACGGGGAGCGGGAAGCAGAAAGCAGGAAACAGGAAGCGGGATACGGGAAAAATAACAGCAGTCATATGAGCATAGAGTTCAGGACAATGGAGGCATCAGACATACTTGCTGCCATTGAGTTATGGAAAACCATGAAAGGCCTGGCAATAAGGGGTTCCGACAACATCAGGGATCTCACCGACCATGTGAACATGAACCGTAAACATAACTTTGTCGCGGTTTCTGAAAAGCAAATGGTAGGGACGGTACTTGGCGGGTTCGACGGACGCCGGGGATATATTTACCACCTGGCCGTTAAACAGGGCTTCCGCAATAAAGGCATCGGCAGGGAGCTGATGGAGAGCTGTTTCCGGTCATTCAAAGAGATCAATGTGTCGAAATGCCATATGATGGTTTTACAAGACAATACCGAAGCACAGGAGTTCTACAAAAAGATTGGTTGCGAACAGAGGACCGAAATTCTTGTGTTCTCGAAAAACTTATAGGGATTATCATCCCCGAAAAACCGGGTTCGGGTTTTTCTGAATTACTTTGGGACCCTTAATCCGCCCTGCAGGTTATAAATTTTCAGCTCCTCAGTTTCTCTACAAAATCCCTTGTGATTTCTTGGATCCCTGATTCAAGGGCTTTCTTTTCAGCATTGTTCCTGATCTTTGAACGGACAAACTTAGGGGCTTCCAGCAGGTATTCTTCAGCTTCGGCTGTCCACCTGATCCCCTGAGTACTTTCAGCTTTATCTGTTGCTTCAGGCTGCTGCGCAGCGCTTTCAACTGAGGGCAAGAGCGGGGGCTCACATCCGAAGGCAGCATCTTCAATTGCAGAGACCATCGCCCTCCCAAATTTTTTGAGATAGATGTTCAGCCCGGCATCATTCGCATGCAGCACCGATTTGAAATTCAGGATGACCCGGTTCGCTTCCCTTACTTCCTCCTCGCTGAGCGCTTCTGTTGCAGGCAAATAGCAGGAATCGCGCCAGAACCTCAGGTAATCGGTAAATGCCTCCAGTATTTTTGCGGGTTCAAAGGGCTTGTACTGGCATATTATGGCATTTTTTGTACATATCCGGCTTACCCAATCCTGGGAAGTGCCAAGTTGTTTCTCATCGCCGGCATGTTTTTTATACAATACCTCAAGTTCGGCTCCCATGCCTGATTTCCGGAGCGGAATTATATCTATGACCAGGATGACCTTATCGGGCACCTGCCCGCCTATCTGAAATGTAAACAAGGGGATCCCTGTTTCCGGTTTTGGATAGATATTCAGCACCACGCCATGGGCTTTGCTGTTGATCTGGTATTGTTCAAGCGCGAGCCTGTTGATTTTATCAGCTGCACAAATGCGGAAAACCGTTTGTGTGACCTTGTCCCCCTCATTTCGTTTCGCTGAATACTCCGTAAAATCAGTTTCAGGGATAATCCCTTTCAATTCCCGGTAAATGATCTCGATTAACTTGTCCAACAACTCTGATCTCATAATATATTAGCTATTGTTTCAACACCTTGCAACGAGCCGATGAGGATCCGGTACTCAGTGAACAAAAATATACTCCCGTTGGTAAGCTGCTCAGGTCTACTGCTTCGGCAGTTATTCCTGCAGGGAGGGAGTTGAACGTTTTAATGAAAACTGTCTGGCCGTTTATATTTACAAATTTCACTGTCGCATCCCCCGGCCGGGCCATGGCAAAGGAAATCTTTGCTGTATGAGAAACAGGGTTGGGGTTCACCGTCAGCTTCAGTGAAGCGGGTTCCAGGTTTTCCGGCATTCCCACAGTGCTGTATTCGGCATCGAACAGGGCCACGCCATTGGCCGAGGGGTTGGCGATCCATACATGGGCGACCTGCAGCCTCAGCGGATTGATCCTGACCTTGGGCCAGGGAGCTGTGAGTGTGGGCTGGTCGTTGTAGCCGGTCCTGATCATGTTCCAGCTGTCGGGATTAGCCATATTTTGTTCGTGCACCATGTAATTCAGCTGCTGGCTTCCAATGTCGAAGTATGTGAGGAGGAAGTTATTGTATGCGGGATCGAAACTGGCATCGGCTTCCGTTGTGTTCCCCGATGATGTTGCGGGAGTGAAAGTAGAATAGTCGTATGGATTTGCAACCGGGGTTGTATTAAAAATTCCTCCCAGCATGGATATCCCGGTGGAGTTTTCAAAAAATTCAGCAAACAGGATAACGGTAAATTCCCCTGCGGAATTATTTGTAAGGTTGGCCTGGCAGACCATTGAAGGGTTCCTGTATGTTGAAGTGGCAAATGGTACATAAAGGTTCAGGGAGGAGTTGATCGAAGAGGCGGTAAAGGCCATAAAGACATCTCCTGCCATATCCGACAAAGAATTCAATGATTCGAAAGCCAGATAGAAGCGGCCGGCATTGTTGGTAGCACCCAATCCGTATGCGATGGTGGCTTTTCTTAAAAATTTATACGAAGAACTGTAAATCTCTCTGGTGATGTAAGTATGCCCTGCATCCATGGAATAGATATACAGTGCCCGGCTGATGCTGTTTTCATTCCTGGTAAGGATGATTCCGAGCCCGAAGGGGGATGTGCCTATTCCCGGGAAGCGAAAGTCGGAAGCGATTTTGATGTCGCCGTAACCATAGTTGCCTGTCATGTAGTCAATCACGAAAGTACTCTGACCCGAGAAATCGCTGTTGAAGCTGTCGACATCGGCAAACCAGGAAGAAGGTGTTCCTGTGTCATAGCCTGTGAATGCCACATATATCCTAAGGCCTGAAGGGGTGCTCCCGGTAGCAATAATATCAAGGTGGGTAATAGTGTATAAAGGCCAGATGAGGGAGCTCGAAGTCCAGGTTCGTCCGTCATCGTTTGAGAGAAGGAGATAATATCCACCCGTGGGGACCGAATAACAGGTGTAGATCCATCCGTTCATCGCTACGGAGATTGCCGCATTGTTCTGGTCCTGGGCAGGGTCGTCATGCATGATCACATCTGTTCCGTAAACCGGGGATGAAAGATCTTTCAGGGGAAGGAAGCCTGGGCGCAAGGGTGCCTGGGCCGAGGCCCCTGCCAGGAGAATTAGCATGGATACTGTGACAAGAGTAACGATCTGTTTCATATTCTTTTTGTTTAGGGGTGCTAGTGTATAAAGAAATCACAATATTGTAACAAATATAGTTTTTTCCCTGCCAGAAGTTGAACCCTTCCGAAAAATATCCACAGGCATCCCCCGGGCTTCGAAAAACGCCACAAGGGCGACCCTGTCACATCATCCGCCCGTAATACAAATCTTACCAGTGAATATCGCATCACCGATTGACACCTTCGCAAAATAAATGCCTCCCGGCCTGGAAGTCAGATCAATGCTGATCTTGTTCCTGAATGTATACGATTGAATGATCTTCCCGTTGATGTCGAATATTTCAATAACAGCAAGCTTATCCTTAAACATGCCGGATGAGATTGTCACCCTCCCGTCTGACGGGTTCGGGAAGATCCTGATACCCTTATCCCGGGCTTGCGATTCAATTGCATTTGGCTCCATAACACTTATCATAAACGATGCGGAGGCGGAAGCACCGGCAGTATCTGTCGCCGTCAATTTCAGATGCAGGACCTGGAGTGAATCGGGAGTCCCCGAAAAGGCAGCAGAAACCTGATCAATTGAAAGCCAGGAAGGGAGAGGGTTCCCATTGGCAAGACTGGCTGTGAATGTGAGGGTGTTGTTCCCGTCGTCATCGATAAAGGTGGTGTCGGGGATCGTATAATTGAACATCTGGCCCAATACTGCTGTCTGGTTTGGGACAGGAGTTTTTAAATAAGGGACGTAGTTGGTATACTTCAGGCTGTCGATAAGCCCATCGGCCCTGACCCAATAAATTGAACTGGGGCCTGAATAACCGCTCTCATAAAACAAGTATTTTTTGTCGGCTGTTACATAGGGGCCAAAATCATCACCGGCAGTATTCACAGATGCTCCCAGGTTTTTAGGATTAGTCCATGAACCGTCACTTTTTTTGTAGCTGATGTACAGGTCGGTACTTCCAAAGCCGCCTGGCCTGTTCGACATGACAATCATAAATGATTCATCAGGGGAAATATAGAAGTCCCCCTCATTGGCGCTGGAATTCACCGGCAAACCCAATCCGGCCAAAGTGGTATCGGAATTTACAATTACAAGTCTGCAGATGTCCCTTTGCCCCAGGCCCCCTGCAAGGTTTGACGACAAGTAGTAATTACCCTGGCTGGTATAATTCAGGGAATGGACATTGAAGTTTTTCAGGAACCTGGAAGGCGGATCCCAGGTTGTATCCTGTTTGCCCGAAATCCAGCTGTCCTTGTAACTGTTGTTCTCAAAATACAGGAAGTTACCATCGGGCGATTGCGAAAGGCAATAATACCCGCTGAACAGGTTAACCGGCCCATGCCATAGATTATTGGAATATTTATAATATTTAAACCTGAAGGATGTCCAGCTGCCATTGGTCTCCTCATAATAGATTTCTTTTCCGTCGGGGGAGATCGCTATTTTTTCTACAGCAGTGTAACCCGGGTCAGCAGCGAGGTTAAATATTTTACGGGTTGAACCGGGGGGAGTTTGGCCCAGATAGGCCGCAGAATCAGGGATGGGCTGGGAAAAAGCAATCCCGAAACATGAAATCAGAAGCAAGAATGTTAATCCGAATGTTTTCATTTTGTAAAGTTTTAATTGTGAAATAATCGCACAAAAAAAACAATTACAAAGTGTGTAATTGTTCGAAAACATGATTGCGGACCAAATATTCTTTCAATTTTGCCTGTTTTTTGATCTCTCTTTAAATTCCTTAGGGGTTAAGCCTGTACGCGCCTTAAACAATTCATTGAATACTGAGCGTGAATTAAAACCTGCGCTGTAATATACTTCCTGGATTGTTTTCTCCTTATTCGGTTCTTCTGAAAACAGCCTGATACATTCCTGTATCCGCAGGTCATTAAGGAAGCTCTTGAAATTTTTTGTATATAACTCATTGATCACCTGGGAAAGCAGCCTTGGGCTGACTGAAATATCGCTCGCCACTTTTTCCAGGGAAATTTCCGGATCCAGGTATGGCTTCTTTTGTTCCAGATAAGTATTGAGCTTATTCAGATAATCACTTTTTGATAATTCATCCAGGTTGTTGTTTTTATATTTAACTGCATAATAAATTTCAGGTTTTAACAACAGCAGGAATATGATCAACAGGCTGAATATAAGTATCATTAAAGCACAAATACTGCTTGTGTAGGCGCACCAGCCGGGTTGCATCGATATTACATAAATTGAAAGGGAATTCAGCTGGACAATCCAGACTGTAATATAACCTGACAGCACAATCTGTGTCCAGGCCATTAAATTAAGATCAGTAAAATCGCTGAAAAATGACTTGAACGGGACATTGGACTTCTTAAAATAATAAATGGAAAAGAGGATGTAAGCCAGATTCTGAATAAGGCAGAGTGAATTAATGAGAACGGCTGTGCTTCCGATTAATGCGATGTCATATTTAAAATAACCGAAGAAGGCCAGGCTGCATAAAAACGGGAGAAAATGGACGGGGTGAATTTTGATGGATTTGTTTCTATCCAGGAACGCTTTGATGTAGTAATAAATCAACGGGCCTGATGTAAAACAGGTTAATTTGAGTATGTAAATATATAAGTGCGGACTTATAAAATACTCGTATCCGTAATCACCCAGGGCCAGGGCTGTGAAGACCTGGAATCCAAAAACAAGTAAAAGTGCGGCCAATATCCGGTTTCCATGCCTGTTGCCTTTCGGCGTGACCAAAAAGAAAAAGAATAAGATCAGGGTCATAAACATACCCAGTATTGCGACCGTATAGATAAATATTTTCATTTTATTTTAATTTTTTTGATCATTTTCAGGGTTATGCATGGTTTTGCCCTAATTGAAGGCAAATCTACTTTGCCAAAGCTGTGAACCGAAATCATTTCGGTCAATCCCTAAAATTTTCCGGCAAGCCGGCACGGGTAACGGTTGAATGCTTGAAAACCCCGCCATTGCAGACCCTTGTAACCATGTGCGGCTTACCTCGTCAGATCGTGGGTATCAAAATTTTCACAAATGAATACATATCAGAATATTTCCGTAAATTCGGAACATAAGCCAGACTTATCAATGATAAACAAAGAGCTGGAACAGGCGGTGCATGCAGCCCTGGAGACATACTCGAATGTTCACCGTGGCAGCGGGCATTACTCTATGGCTACCACCAATTTATTTGAAAAAGCCAGGGATATTGTTTTGGAATTCCTGGGGCTTGAAAGGCGCAAATACATCGTCATCTTTTGCACCCCCTCAAGGGCATCCGCAATCAGGGCATTGCTGGAACCGGGAAGTTACACCATTGTATCCAGCCGTGATGCAGGATTGTGCTTAGGGGTAAGCGCAATGGCAGTTAAAAAGAAAGCCCTTCCCAAAGGCGCCCCCTTCCAGGCCGGCGGAGGAACGGCAAAGCTTATTGGTCCCGATTGGGTAAAGTGGGCCGATGCTCCCGACAGGTTCGAAGCCGGAACGCCGGCCATCGTCAATATCATCGCTTTTGCCAAAGCGCTCTCGATGACCGGCAGTCAAAAAAGCTTATCATTCAATGACCACAGTGCGGAGATGTTATCCGCCAAAGAAATATTGTATCATGACGAACTGGAGGCTTACTCAGGCCATGAGCTCCTGGATAAGCTGAAACAGGCCCTGATCGGCATCAACACGATTGTACCTACAACAGGAGGCGGCAAAGTCTTCATCAACCTCGACAATGCTGCCAGCACTCCAACCTTTAAACCGGTTTGGGAATCAGTTTGCAAAACATGGAGGCAGCCAATGCAGGTGCAGCAGGAGGTCATCCAGGAAGTCAGATCAATTTGCTCCAGGGTCCTGGGCGCCCCACAGGAAGAGTATGACCTGGTCTTCACATCCAATGCCACCGAGGCCATCAACCTGGCCGCTGAAAAACTCAGCCATGAAACCTTTGCGGATACCGAAACCGTGGTACTCAACACCTTGCTTGAACACTCTTCCAACGAATTGCCCTGGAGGATACATCCTTCTTTTTCGCTTGTCAGGCTTGGGGTTGACGATGAAGGCATGGTGGACCCGGTCGAGCTTGAGGCGGTCATGAAAGACTATAACCAGGACGGCAAATTCGGTAAAAAGCGCATCCGGCTGATGGCCGTGAGCGGAGCCTCAAACGTGCTCGGCAACTTCAATAAGCTGGAGGAGATCAGCGGCATTGTGCACCGTTACGGGGCGAGGATGCTTGTGGATGCCTCGCAGATGGTGGCCCACCGTAAAGTGGACATGCAGGCAGCTGGGTTCGATTATCTCGCCTTCGCGGCCCATAAGGTGTATGCGCCATTCGGAACTGCTGCGCTTGTTTTTAAAAAGGGGCTGCCCGGCTTCAGCCCTGCCGAAACAGAACCGATACGCTCATCGGGCGAAGAGAATGCCGCAGGGATTGCCGCATTGGGCAAGTCGCTTTTACTCTTGGAGAGGATAGGATTTGACCTGGTCAGGGAGGAAGAACAGGAGCTGACGGCATATGCCTTACGCGGCTTGTCGCAGGTCCAAGGGCTCAAGGTTTTCGGGATAAAAGACCCCGGCTCGCCGCGCTTTGCACAAAAAGGGGGAGTCATCCTCTTTAGCCTTAAGGGTGTTATGGCAACCCGGCTTGCCAGGGAACTGGCCATGCAGGGAGGGATCGGCGTACGCAGCGGTTGCCACTGCGCCCACCTGATCATCAAGCACCTTCTGCATTTTACTCCAACCCTGGAACGTGTACAGCGCACTATCGTGAACGTGTTTCCATGGGTCACCCTGCCCGGATTGTTACGCGTCAGCCTGGGCATACAAAACACAAAAGAAGAGATTGACCGGCTGGTCATAACCCTGGGGAAGATCTCAGGGAAACCGGGGCTGACATCCGCAGTCAATGATACTGCCATGAAAGGAACATCCCTGGTTCCCAGTGCAATAGTGAAACGTCGGATGAAGGAGTTTGTGGAGGAGGTGGAACTGAGGGTTTATTCCCGGGGCTGATCAGGGGAGATTAGCGGAATAAATTTTGGAGCAGACCTGATTTACAATTAATTTTACGACATGTATTTACCAAAAATCATTTTCGTAAAGGATCATGAAAAAATTCTTTCGAATCTACTTTCAGGCATTTTACAGGCCCGCAAAGGCGTTTGAATCGGTATTGCAGGGGAATTATTTCAGCGCAGGGTTCCGTTACATGCTCATCCCGCTTGGACTTTACACCCTGATGTATGTCATGTTATTCCTGGGCAGGGGGGCGCCTTCGACTTTCACACCCTGGCTTAACATTTCCAAAGAAAATTACTATTTCTGGAACCAGTTCCTGGTCGCCCCCGGCATGCTGCTCTCATGGTTTGCAGCCGCCGCTTATATGCAGGTGGCAGGCCATGCGATGAAAGGGAAGGGATCGTTTGAAGCGATGCTTTCGCTTACGGGGCTTTCCATTTCAGTAGCCATGTGGAGCACCCTCCTGCATGACCTGCTGATGAGCTTTTTCAGCATGGTCAGGGTCATCGACGCTCACCAGCATGAAATTGCCATGAACACGCCAACAGTATGGAGGGCTATCCTCTGGACCTGCTTCGTTATTTATTTCTTCGCATTTCCAGCCCTTTTCTACAGGACGGTCAGGGCGGTCCACTCGCTTGGCAGGGCCGCCAGCCTTTTCACGGCAATCACGGGGTTCATAGTGTTTCAATTGATATTCCTGATCTTCAACAGGTAATAAGACCACTGCCGGCTTATTGAAACTGAAAGCCGGCATTATCAATCTTCATGTTTTGCTAAAGGATCTTCGGGAAGAACCGCGGTGTACGCTTCATGTATTCCCGGTATTCATCTCCGAAGATGCGCTCCAGCTGCTCTTCCTCCTCATGTATCACGATCCTGAAAACAACGTATGCCACTACACTTGCAGTTAAAATGATCCAGGAATTGCTTGCAAGCGCCAGTCCCGGAAAAAGGAACAGGATCAGGGCCGAATAGAGGGGGTTCCTGCAGATTCGGTAAGCACCGCCGGTTACCAGGCGGTTTTCTTTAATGCCCGGGAGCATAAGGCGCAGGGTTGAGAAATAATAGATTAAGGCCACGACTATGAGAACTGTCCCGGCAACCATGAAAGGCAGTCTGACTGCATGCCCGAAGCTAAAGACCCCGGGGTAAAGGATGCCAAGAGTGACAGCAATGGCAAGGTAAGGAATTGCGATCCGGCCGATCTTCGGGCCTATCCCTAAAAAAGTCAGTTTTTCCATTTCAGATCTGTTGGTTTAAATTGTTTTTCCTTATCCACCCGAAATAAGCCATATTCCCCGGCAGCAGGGTGGCGATGATGATGGCCATGCCTACCATTCCGAAAATAGTTTGAAGTATGTCGAAAGGGATGAACATGATTTCAACAAAGATCCAGATAGCCAGCATGATCCCCAGGTAAAGGCTGAAAGTCCATGCCCAATGGATGCCCCGGTAAACGTTGACCGCATCAGGCCACCTCCAGTAAGGCCTCGCGATGAGGGCCCAGGCGATAAAAGCCGGAAAAATGCCCAGCACCACCAGCAGAATGATACCGGGAATCAGAAAGGTGTCAAAGGGGCATCCTTTCAGCATCGATGATGACATTTTCATGATCTCTCCCGATGGGGAAAGTACAAGTGCAATCCCTCCTACCAATGCACCGATGGCTTGCACTATAAGCAAACATAGGAGGAGGACCATGCATGCAGGGCGTTTTTCATTCGGATTCATTGGGCTGGAATAACAATTAATGCGTCGAATTTATATATTTTTTTTTGAGTTAATATTAAATTTTCATTAACATTTATGGACTTTTTGTGAATATGTTATTTTCATTATATCTTAGTCCAAAAAACAGCAATGAAAAAAGTTCTCATCATCATCGGGCTCCTGGTCGTGGCGGTGATCTGCTTCTTCCAGGCAATGAACATTATCTTTTACCGGAAATTCAGGAAGATGACCGAAAAGGTGATCAGTGAAACCGGGAAAACCGACCAGGCTGTCGTTACTGATGCCGACCTGCAGGGCCTGCCGCCCCCGGTTGCAAGGTATTTAAAGGCTTCCGGACTGGTGGGCATGAAAAGGATCAGTTTTGCCAGGATTTACCATTCGGGGGAATTCAAACCCGGTAAGGACAAGCAATTCATGCCTGTAAAAGGGGAATACCTGGTTACCACACATAAGCCTTCCTTCGTCTGGTATGGAAAAGTGTCAATGTTCCCCGGCTTCTTCTTCACGGCCCGGGATTACTATTATCACGGCAAAGGGAATATGCTGGTGAAGATCCTCGGGACTTTCCCGGTGGTTGATGCGAAGTCTGACATAACCGACAAATCGGCTTTCGGCCGTTGTGCCGCCGAGATGTCGATGGCCCCCTCTTTCTTTCTCGACCGCGAGCGGATTAAATGGACAGGGTACGGCGACGACTATGCAGAATGCACCATCTCCGATTGCGGGATCAGCACCAACACCCGGCTGTTTTTCAACAAAGACGGCATGCTGGCCAAAATAGCCGTCGAAAGATATTACGACAGGGGCGACGGTAAAGGGACACCCGAGAAGTTTGTCGGCCTTGCCTCGGTCGTTCGCGACTTCCAAGGGCTGAAGATGAACACCGTTTTCGACGGGTACTGGGATCTGCCCGAAGGTGAGCTGCATTATGTCCATTTCGTGATTGACAGGGTGATGTTCGAATAAATCTGAATTCAATATTCTCTGAAGATATAAACTATGGAAAACTACATTTATAAACCCGCTACTGAGCTTGCAAGGCTCATACGGGAAGGGAAAGCAACGAGTAAAGAGATCGTCGGCCAGCATATCGGGAGGATCAGGAAGCTCAACGAAAGGTTCCATGCCATAGTAATGCTTTTCGAAGAAGATGCTATGAAGCTGGCGGATGAGAGAGATGAGGAAATCCGGCAGGGAAAGATCATGGGACCCTTACACGGTGTGCCGGTTACTTTAAAGGAGTGTTTCTGGATGAAAGGGATCCCCAGCACGGTTAATTTTAAATATTTCAAAGACTTTATCGCCCCCCGCGACGCAGTGCTGGTAAGCAGGATCAGGGAGAGCGGGGCCATCATTATCGGCAAGACCAATGTGCCCAGGAGCCTGATGGATTTCCAGGTAAGCGGGGATATTTATCCCGAAGGCAAAAACCCCTACGACCCGGAGAGGACCCCCGGCGGAAGCACCGGTGGTGGCGCAGCAGCCCTGGCCGCAGGCTTCACCTCCCTGGAGACCGGCAACGACATAGGAGGGTCGGTAAGGGTGCCGGCGGCTTTTTGCGGGCTTTTCGGGCTCAAGCCCACCGACCGTACCATTCCCCTCGACGGGAACGTTCCCTTACCCAAGCAGGCAAAATCCTTCCTGGTACATATGGCCCAGGCCGGCCCGCTTGCCAGGAATATTGAAGACCTGGAACTGCTGTGGAGGCTTATCGTTGGTCCGCACGAAAGCGACAGGAACATCCCCAGGATAGAATGGAAAGCCCCCACAGAACGTACGCTTTCACAATACAGGATCGCCTGGGTTGACGGCTGGCCGGGGTTCCCGACAAGCAATGCAGTTGGTGAAGCCATTCATTCCCTTGTAAACAAATTCACCTCCATGGGGGGCAAATCAGAACAAGGGATACCCGACACCGGTCTGCATATGGATTCCCTGAGACTCGATATCAGCCTGCTGCCGTATGTCCTGGCACAGGGAGTCCCATGGTTCATCCGCTACCTCATGAAATGGCAGATGAAAACTACATTTTTCAAAGGCGAGAATAGGTTCAACAGGGAAATCAACAGGGCATTCAGGTTGAAGGTCAATAACTATGCTGAGGTCATGCTGACGAAGAACCGGGTTACCGAACGCTGGGAGAAGCTGTTCCGGGAGGTTGACTTCCTGGTATGCCCTGTAGCCTACGGACCGGCTATCAAGCGCTGCAAGACAGGCAGCAATATCAGTTATGAAGGAAAAACTGTGAAGTACCCCCATTACATGTGGCCGTTCACCGCCTGTTTCAACGCTTCAGGGCACCCCGCCATCATCATCCCCTTCGGCAGTAGCCCCGAGAGCCTGCCTATTGGAATACAGATCGTCGGCCCTTACTGGAGCGAGCCTGAACTCATACGTTTTGCGGGGATGATTGCATCGCTTGGACCGGGGTTCACTCCGCCGGTTACCAATTTATGATCCCTCTAAAACTCCTGCATGATCCATACCCGGGGCTAACAGGGACATCATGGAATACATGATATGGTATCATCAAATTTAACAGGCCTGTAAAAACGGCTCCCGGATAATGTGACAAAAGCCCTTGGTCAAATAATACCGGGGGAGATACCTTTTCCCTTTAATTTCGCTTTAGTTTTATGAGGAATTATAAAATTTTTAAGGATGAAGTAGGCATGTATGACTCATCCCATGAAAAAAAAAAGGGGAATGCTGTTTAATTTTCACAGGCGATATATAATATTATTGAATCACATTGAAATCTTTAACTAACATTAACATTCTAACTTATGAAACATTTGGCTTCTCTCGTATCACCCCTCATTTTCATCTTCGTTTTTTGCGCGGCTTCCTGCGCACAGGACTCCCGTCTTGTCAGGATCAGGTTATCGGATGGTGATACCATGACAGGTAAACTTGATTTGCCCGGGGGGTCTTCCGGGATCAGGGAGCTTGTCATCTTTGTCCATGGCACAGGTCCATGCACATATCTTGACCGCCGAAAAATGAGCGGGCTTGAATTTGATTATTTCGCCCTGTTTACCCGGGAACTGACAGGTCGCGGTATTGCCTTTTTCACCTATAGCAGGCGTGGTGTGACATTAAGCAACACACCCCCCACCTTTGACACGGTTGACAGGAAAAAATTTCAAAAATACCTTCCCTCTGTTGAGGTGAAAGATATTGGAACTGCGATCGGCTTCCTTAAAAAAGAAGAACGGCTGAAAAAATCCAAAATCGTTCTATTAGGATGGAGTGAAGGAACCATCCTGGCGCCAATGATCGCGCTGGACAAAGCCAACAAGGTTGATGCCTTACTTCTTGCCGGTTATGCAAACGACAACATGACAGAAATAATAAAGTGGCAACTGGGAGGCGGCTCTTCCATGATTAACTTTTGCAAATACCTGGATGCCGACTCCAACGGCATGATCAACAGGGCTGAATATGAATCCACCGAAAAGAGGGCAACTTCGTTCAGGGAAAAAGGGCTGAAAAACGCCCCGTTTTCAGTTCTGGATGCAAATAAAGACAGCCTGCTTACTGCCCAGGATTTCTGGCTGCTCAACAGCAAGCACTATGAAAAAATTACGGAAGCATTCGAAAAGCATGATGATGACTGGATCTGGAATAACTATTTTCATGTAACAAGCGCATGGTACGCCGAACATAAAATGCTTGAAGCCAATAATACAAGGCTCATGAAACTGGATATCCCGATATATATTTTTCAGGGGATGGAAGATGCCAGCACCCCGGCAAGCGGGGCTATAGAAATACAAAAGCGGTTTGCGCAGGCAAACAAGACAAATCTCCATTGTTTCTTCTTCCCGAAGCACAATCATGACCTGAATTATACCGACTGGCCTTTAAAGCAGATCATCTCGCCCGGGTTGCAGAAGATTTTCGAAACAATGAACATCCTTCAAACACGTTGATCCGGACCATGAAGAAAATAAGCAAAGCAGCAGATCTGCCTGAATTATTATTACAAATTACAGGGAACCGGTACATTTGCAGGAATGAATGAAAATTAAATGGCATAGGGTTAGAATAATGAAGATCCTTTCAAACATCTACATCAGGAATATCCTGTTCCTTCTTTTTTTCATTCTGAATTACTTCGCCCAAATCTTTTTTTTCAGACTTTCTCCTCCCCATATTACGATCATAGCGATGTACATCTTCCTGATTGTGTATCAATATGGATATGTTGTATTTCATAACCTTGTTTTGTTTGAAGGTTTCTTTGTCAGCAAACGCTTTTGGCTCTACCTGTTTTCGGTTATTTCCCTGGTGGGGATTGATTACCTTATCACACGGTTTTGTCTTTATCTCATCAATGATCACACACAAAGCCGGTTGTTTTTCCTGAGCCATATAGTATTCCTTTACCTCGGACTCGCAGTATACCTCGCTTTCAAATATTTCCGCGAAAGGGCAAGGCTCGCAGAGTTGAAAGTTGTTCATAAGGAAGTAGAATTAAGCCAGCTCAAAACACAATTGAACCCGCATTTCCTGTATAACGCCCTGAACAACATTTATTCCTACTTACTTGTCAGCGATGAAGGGCAGGGGAAGGAACTTGTTCTCAAATTAAGTGAAATCATGCGTTACCTGACCGAACTTGCTGACCGTGAAACGGTAACAATTGGTGAAAGTGTCAACTTCATCAGGAATTATATTGATTTTGAAAAAGAAAGACTGGGTGCACGTTGTCATCTTGAACTCAACATTGATATTCAGGATCCTGAAACTCCCATTGCCCCGCTGATCATGTTCCCGCTTGTGGAAAATGCATTTAAATTCGGCTCCGATTCCATCAGGTCTTTCCTTATTGAAATTGAGCTATTGCTGAAAGAGGGGACATTCACCCTCAGTATTAAGAATGAAAAATTCAGTCATGAAGGACAATCCGCAACGAAAAAAGGGCTTAATAATGTAAGGCGGAGACTTCAGATCCTGTATCCCGGCAGGCATGATCTGCGTATAACAGAAAGTGGATCCTTTTTTGAAGTGTTCCTAACGATACGGCTGGCATGAAATCAATGTCCTGCATTATCGTTGACGATGAACCCGGCGCCCACCGGGTCCTTGTCAATTATATTGAAAAAGTTGACTGGCTTGAGTTACAGGGGTCGTATTACAATGCCCGTGATGCCCTTCCCGCTTTGGTCAGGAATCCCGCATCACTCATTTTTCTGGATATCAATATGCCTGAGATTTCAGGATTCTCGTTTCTTCGCATGATTGAAAATCCGCCTTTGGTCATTATTGTTTCGGCATATTCCGATTATGCCCTTGAAAGCTATGATTTCAATGTTCTCGATTACCTGCTGAAGCCAATACGGTTTGAAAGGTTTTTAAACGCGATTGAGAAAGCAAGGGCAATTTATGACACAGCCAGAGTAAGCCGGCCAAAAATGACATACATCGAGATTAAACACAAGGGAGAAGAAAAGAAAGTTAACCTTACAGAGATCTTATACATCCAGAGCATCGGTAATTACGTTAAAATAGTTACCCGTCACATAAACTACCTGGTTCATTTAACCACATCCGAAGTTGAGACCCTTCTATCAGCCTCTGACTTCATCAGGATCCATAAATCCTATATTGTAAATCAGAACTTCATTACACTGGTAAATAAAGAAAATGTGGAAGTTACCGGCTCCATTCTGCTCCCGGTCGGAAAGACCTACAAAAAGTACATCTCGGTATTTTTAAAATGACATTGACAAATTTACTTCATCAGGCATGTTTATCTGACCCTGTTTATTTGACGAAGTGGCTTTGTCATATAACAGGATATTAATGCAGGTGCAGCGGCGCCAGGCCTGGTGTTTAAAAATTCTATTTCATTGAATTGCAGCTACCATAAAGACGCAACAACGCCAAATCGCCGGTAAATTCCCAAGGCGCCTCTAAACAAAAAGGCCTTCAACCGACAGGTATCTTTCACCTGTATCATAGTTGAAGGTAAGAATTTTAGAGCCATGCGGGGTGTTCCCGATGGTTTCCAGAATGTTATTTGCTTTCATTTTTACAGAGTTTTAAATATTAAAGTTTAAAGGTTCAGGAAAAGTTGAATTGTTTTTAATGATGATCTCGCTTTTATGAAAAACCATGGAATTGGGAGGAATCGATTGAGTGATCCAGACATTGCCTCCGACTACAGAATCGCTTCCGATTACTGTATTTCCGCCAAGGATGGTGGCGTTGGCATAAACAACAACCCTGTCGCCCAGTGAAGGGTGCCTTTTAACTGCTGCATGGTCCCTGCTAACACTCAAGGCGCCGAGGGTGACCCCCTGGTAAATCTTCACGTCATTTCCAATTGTGCAGGTCTCTCCTATTACCACCCCAGTGCCGTGGTCGATTAGAAAGCGTTCGCCGATGGCCGCTCCCGGATGGATATCGATCCCTGTTTTAAAATGAGCATATTCAGCAAGCAGGCGCGGGATCACCGGGACCCCGCATAACCATAATTCATGAGCGATGCGGTGAATTACAATCGCGTAAAATCCGGGATACGCCAGTAAAACCTCGTGAATTGACCTGGCTGCAGGGTCTGAATTATACATCGAGTCAAGGTCACTCATTAAAATGCGGTGGACCTCAGGAAGCCTGCAGAAAAATGACTCAACACAATTACCGGAATTTTTATTGGCCGCCTGCATTTGTTCTATGAACTGAAGTAAACCGGTCTTCAGATCCACCTCTTTGGATAGGAAAAGCCCTTCTTCAGCATAATCAGGATGAATGCAAAAAAGCCAGTGAAATATTTCGTCGGCCCATTTCCCCAGTCGTTCGCTGTCAAAGGAGAGTCTCAGAAAGGAAGAATTGCTTTCAAATATTGGATGTGTGATTCGTTTTTTTGGTTCTATCCTTATACTTTTCATAGGCAAGGTTTATGGTTTATTACAGGTCAGTTTGTTCATTCATGCAACAAAAAAGCCCTTCTGCTTTGGCAAAAGGGCTTTTTCTATTTTGTAAACTATTGTATTTAATTTGAACAACCGTATACAATAAAACCCTCCCGCCTTAATTGAAAGCAGCAGCAATACATATTACAACACATCAGTGTGCAGGTAACATCGGTATTCTGATTCAGAGGGCCGGGTTTCATTGATTAGATTGTTGAACGGCAAAAATATAAATTATTTTTTGGAATTGCATATAAAGTTTTTATAACGCACCCAACCGTAAGGATCCAGGTTTATTCCAGATGATCCTTTTCAAATAATTTCGTAAGTTTGATAAAATATAATCCCAATCCTGCAGTATGGAAAAACTGATCTGTGTTAAGGAGACGCCCCTGAAAGGGAGGGGTATCTTTGCGGTCCGCGACATCCGCAAGGGTGAAATAATTACCAGCTTCACAGGCCCCCGTGTTAAGATTGAGCACCTCGATGAGTATCCCCCCGAAGTCGTTGACCACCTCTTCAATGTAGGCACCGATGAGTACATCCTGGCGAAGGAACCCGAAGTACGTACAAACCATTCCTGCGATCCCAATGCAGGGATTGTGGAGGACGTCAAACTCATTGCCATGCGCGATATTCAGAAGGATGAAGAAGTCACCTTCGATTATTCCATCATCATTAACGACGACTGGGTGCTGGACTGCCTTTGCAGTTCGCCCCTTTGCAGGAAAACCATAGGGAAATACCGCGACCTGCCACAGGAAATAAAAGACAAATACAGGGATTATACCCCGGAGTGGATTAAAACTACTTAAGGGAACCTGAACCGTGGACATAATCCCGACGCCCAGCCGGCATTCCCGTTTCTACCGGTTTGGCAGGATCAGAGCTTCATTCAAGCCATCCCCCGTCGCAGACCGAAAGCCTGGCATATATTGCGATTCCATAATCATTCGATGCCGATCGGTTGAAATGCCTCTTTCACAAGACAGGTACAAAGATGAACAGTTTCACGTATATTTGGAACTATAAACATGAAACGATGCGTAAAAATACCAGTCTGCTGATTTTGATTCTGCTGATCGCCGGGCTCCAGGGATGCAAGGAAAAGAAAATATCCCGTTTAGTTCCCGGTTATGATAAAACTGAGCTTGCCCGGCTGTTGCCGGTCATGGAACGAACCTACGATTCGGCAGATATAGGAGGATTCAGAACTCCCTCCCCGGAAGGATTCAGGCGGATTTTCCGTTCCAGGACCTCACCCCTGCTGAACCGTTTCGATATTTGGCAGGGCGATGACCAGAGGGCTGTGATCGCCATACGAGGGACCATTTACGATACCGCCGCCCTGAATTTCAGCCTGGCATTTTATGCCCTGATGGTGCCTGCGGAAGGCAGGATAAAGATGAGCGACACTTCCTGGTTTCAATACAAACTGGCCGAGCTGCCCGGAGCGGGCGTTCACCTGGGGGTGATCATCGCATTATACTATTTGTCGCCTGAAATGCTGCAGCAGATCAGGCTGCTATACAGCCAGGGGACCCGGGACTTCTATATCCTCGGGCACAGCCAGGGCAGCGGGATAGGGTATGTGGTGACCTCCTGGCTCAGGTATTTGCAGAAAGACAATAAACTACCTTCGGATATACAATTTAAAACCTACAACATTGCAGCTCCTAAAGCCGGGAACCTTCGCTATGCCCAGGATTACGAGAACCTTAACTCACCCGGGTATGCATTTTCGGTGAACAATATCCTCGACTGGGTTCCTTCCATTCCACTGAGTTTCCAGTTACCCGGGGATTTTCCGAAAATCAGCCCGTTCAATGACCTGAAAGGTTTTCTCACCCTGCTTAGTTTCAAACCCGGAGCTGATTTCAATACAAAATCAGCAGCCTTTTTCAAAACAGGGACCAGTGTTGTTGAAGAGATGGAGAAAGTCATCCATGAGCAGATATATCCACGGATTGCAAAGCAAATGCCGGGCTATGCAGAACCCGCAAGCATGCATTCTTTTGATTATGAACGCATAGGGACCAACATCCCATTAATCCCCAACCAGGAATATTATAAGCTTTTTCCCAATGACCCGGCCAAATCGCAGGTATGGGAGAATCATTCGGTGTATCCGTATTATTTGCTGGTGACAAAGCCCGATTAGCTAAGCGAGGCATCTATCCTTCCAGCATTTCCACTTTTTCCCTGAGGATCTCAAGAGTGAGCCGGATCGTTTTCAGGTGGGTCCTGAATGAAAGAATGGCGAGGCGCAGGGTAAACTTTCCATCGAGAATGGTAGAGGAAATGAAAACCCTTCCGTCTTTCACCACTTCTTCGGCCAGCCTTTTGTTGAAGTCATCGGCATTGCCTGTTTTCGGGATCCAGCGGTAGGTTACCACCGACAGTTCAGGTTCGCATGCGGTTTCGAAGCCCAGCTTTTTAATTTCGCCGTAGAAATATTTTGCAAGCAGGAGTTTTTCCTCAAGGGCCGCAACGAAAGGCTTTGTGCCGAGAAGCTTCAGCGGCAGCCAGAACCTCAGTCCCCTGAAATGCTTGGTAAGTTCAGGCGAAAGGTCCGAAGGAGAGATTTCATCGCTCTCTCCCTGGGCGTCCTGAAGATAGGAAGCCAGGTAATAATGAGAATTTCTCAGGCTGCTCATGTCTTTCACAATGACCGCGCCCAGTCCGTAAGGCAGGAACATCCCTTTGTGCGGATCTATACAAACAGAATCGGCTTTTTCGATGCCACCCAGTTTTATTTTCCCTTCGGCGGTCAGGATGAAAAAGCCCCCGTAAGCGGCATCCACATGAAACCACAATCCGTTTGCAGCAGCAATATCCCCTATCCTTTCCAGGGGATCCACAGCACCAACATCGGTAGTCCCAGCCGAAGACACGACAAGAAAAGGATTTAGCCCGTTTTCTTTATCCTGGCGGATGGCATTCTCCAGTTCATCTGCCTTCATCCTGTATCCTGCATCCATTCCGACATACCGCAGTATACACTCGTTCAATCCCGCAATGCGGATAGCCTTCTGAACCGAGTGATGCGTTTGTTGCGAAAGATAGATCACCGATTTGGGAATCATTTGCGAGCCAATCCCTTTCGCATCCCTGGCCGTCACCACAGCGATGAGGTTAGCGATGCTGCCGCCGGAGGTAAGGTTACCTGCTGCAGTTTCGGGGAAACCCAGGATTCCCGCGAGCCAGGCAATCATCATGTTTTCCATGCGCACGGCTCCGGGTGAGCCGAAAAACAAAGCCGCCAGCCTGTTCGTCACATCGGCCAGGTAATCGCCCAGGGCCGAATAATATATCCCTCCCCCCGGGATGAAACCCAGGTAACCTCCCGATGCGGGGTTCAGTCCGTGAGTATCCACGTTGGACTTCAGCAGATCCAGCACCTGGTCTATGGTGAGAGGCTCCTCCGAAACCGGGGAATCAAGAAGCCCTATCCCTTTATCCTCAGTGTAGTCGTATGCCTTTAAGTTTTCTATACGGTTTAAAAAGTCCTCGCCGTAGGCAACGACTTTATCCCGGGTTTTCTTTCGTTTGCCTGCCGCGGGTTCCAGTTCGCGTGCGGCTTTTTCGAGTTGCTGCAGTCTACGTATCATTTTATGAGAATTGATATGGACAAAGGTAGTGAAACGCGACGGGTGTGACCTGGCGAATGAATCATCGGCAAGCATTGTTTTAATGAATACATTATATTTGTATCCCTGCACCTGAAGAAACTTAAGCGGAACTCCTATGAAAAAAATCACTCTCCTCATGGCAGTTTTGATTGCTGCCGTTATCTCAATTTCTTCCGAAGCCCAGAATCCGTCAGTCGTTAAATGCCCGTTCAAAATCAATGGGATCCAGCAAGCCGATTCAATGCTGGTTACCCAGGAGAACGGAAACTATTCGGCTGAGGTTAAACACCTGGTGAGAGCAGCGGGCGGACAATTTTACCCGTTTAAAGACGTCTTTGACATTCATGGATTTGCCACCCAGTACGGCAAGATCATCGCCTTTGCGAGAGACAGCTATGATACGGGATTTTATAAATCAATCGTAGTAAAGATGTTACCACCCGCTCAAAAGATTGAATATTCAGGATCTCTCGTACAATTTGCACCACTTAATTTCCTGTCAAAAGCCCTGGGCGATACGGTGTACTTCGATAACGCTTCAGGGATCCTCCAGCTTCAGACCCATCCTCCCGATACCATCGGAAGCGTTTACCCGCCCTCTGCTGCCGTTGCAAAAAGCCTGGCCAGTAGCGGCTATCTCGTAAACCAGGGCAGCATCAACCTCACCAGCGCGATCAATATCTGCAATGCAGGTTACTCGATTAACTGCCAGGGAAACAATGCAGGTTTCCCCTATCTTGTGATGAATACGCCTCCCTCGCCTGCCTTCGACACTCTGAATAATATGACCATCGTATTTAACCTGCAGAGCGATGAGGCCATCCTCCTGATAGGAAAAACTCCTCCGAAATGTAAATATTTCAGCTACAGGAGCTACCTGGCCGGCAGGGTGTACACTCTTCCCGATTACACGCTGAAGAAAATTTATGCAAGCCTTGGCGATACCAAAAACCTCTACTCCATGAATAAGAATGTCCCCTTTTCGGGGATGTTTGAGCGTAATTTCGCCCTGGTTTGCGCTGCCGACAGCGACATTGCCGCCAAAACCAAACAGCTGATTCTTCAAAATACATCGATTCCCGAAAGTGATATTTATTTTGACATCATTCCGGGTGATATATTCAAATTCGGTAATGCGCCTAAGGATGACTGGGGGAGTTTTTTGCATCGTGCCTCCGTCTTTGAAAACGACAGCGCCGGGAAAGCTTACGTGGACAATCCGACCCTGGAAGTTTTGCGTATCACCCCGGCTACGCCCGCAGCACCATCGTTCTTTCACACGCCCAAGCTCACCTCCAGAAACTCGGGGATTGATGAGTTTTTCCTGAACGAGGACTTCGAATACCTGGAAAAAACGCTGTTCAACGGATACGACAGCACTTATTCTGTTTCTCTGCTTCATCCCAGTATGTGGCTGGTTGAAGGGTATGAGGCGATCCAGGAGGAAAAAGATGTGCTTGGTGAAGTCAGGGATGCTCTGTACATGCGCACCGAATCGTTTAACTTCAACAAGGACGACATTGTTGTTGCCTATGGAGTGAACCATACCAAAACCGGGAAAGCCGTATACACCGACGTGAGCTGTTACAGGGATTCCCTGTTTGCCGGATTCGGAGGGATAGAGGATTACCAGTACGCAAAAACCGCAAGGAAATACTTCAGCGATACAACGACTGCGGATTACTTTTTCACTTACAAATTTGCCCGCTCCCCTCTGCCGGGCGATACCAATGTATTTGTTGTTCCCCAGGATACAGCTCACAATATGATGGGGATAAATTACGGCGACAAATCCTTCCTGGGTTTCCGTGCTTACATCGATACCCTGACCCGTGTAGGGCCTTCGCCCGATGAGCTCATTTATGACCGTGCCATGCTGCTCCGGCCCAAAGGAAGCGGGTTTGCCGATCTCGGGACATCCGCCGAAATAGATTGGTCAGTAAATCCTAATCCTGCTCATGATGTTGCCTCATTTGATATCCGAGTTAAAAATCCAACGAATATCACCATCATTGTCAGCAATTTATCAGGACAGGCGGTGGATCGCCCGGTAAACAAC
>Ga0194053_10000300_pt1 | contig 37512 bp, 36 predicted proteins | sample SepL228m_MetaG_FD_161684 | JGI IMG/M metagenome (GOLD analysis project Ga0194053, IMG submission 161684) | Anoxic zone freshwater microbial communities from boreal shield lake in IISD Experimental Lakes Area, Ontario, Canada - Sep2016-L227-8m | ecosystem: Environmental > Aquatic > Freshwater >... | reverse complement strand
TTCCCGCACTGGCCGAAAGGCTTGCTGTGGGGTTTGGTGGTGATGCGCCAAGTCTTGCCGAGTTGCCAGACCGGCTAACCACCTTTGTCGATGTTCAAGGTTTAATCACATGGCTCACCCAGAAATCGGGCATAACCGTATCAAAGCGCGTGGACTTTGAAGTTTGAATGACGGGCTGCAGTCCATCCACATCTAGGCCCGACGTAGCCCGCAGGTGAAGTCAATCACAGTCGCTCGTTTCTCCAGCGAAGTTGGCTAAACATCTGCAACCGATCAGTATTCTGATCGTTGTCTGTGTGAGCCATGAGCGTGGATTCCATATTATTTTTGTGGTCTCTGACCATCGACCTTATCGCCGTCCAGCGGCAAGGCGACATCACCTCACAAAGAAGGAATCCCCGTGCTCACAAAAATTCTGACCCCAAGTACTCGCCTTGTAACCACGCCCGGCGTGCCCGGCGCAGTGTTGCCGCCTCAAAGGGGCGGTGCGCGAGATCGACACGGTGGCGCGTTTCGGGGGCGATGAGTTTGTGGTGATGCTTGGCGACTTGAGCGCAGACCGCGCGGCTGCAAGCGTGCTGGCCGAGCGCATTGCCGAAAAAATTCGGCACGCGCTTTGCGAACCCTATTTGCTTGCGGTGCACAGCGACGCGTCTGCGCACGGGACCATTGAGCACCATTGCACGGCCAGTATCGGGCTGGCGCTGTTTGTTGGCCTGGATGCCAGTCAGATCGATATTCTCAAGTGGGCCGACATGGCCATGTACCAGGCCAAAGAAGCTGGGCGCAACCAGGTGCGCGTGTTCCAGCCGCCGCCCTGAGCACGCTTACGCCTTGCGCGCCACTTCCTGCGCCTGCAGGTTCTTGCGGCAGGTGGCGTTGATGACGCGCAGTTCGGCCAGGGTTTCGTCAATGCGTGCGCGCTTTTTTTCGAGTTCGGCAATCTCGGTGTCGGTGCGCTCAATTACGTAGCGCAGTTGCTGTGCGCGGCCTTCGCCCTGGTCGCCATACAGGTCGAGGTAGCGCTTGATTTCGGACAGCGGCGATCCAATGGCCTTGGCGCGCAGGATCAGCGACAGGCGTGCCCGGTCGCGCCGGGTGTAAACGCGCGCACCGTTGATGCGCCGTGGCGTAACCAGTTGCTTGTCTTCGTAAAAGCGCAGGGCACGCAGCGTGATGCCAAACTCGCGGCACAACTCGGTAATGCCAAAGAGTTCGGTCGCACCCTCGTCGCGGTGCGAGTCCACAAAGGCCTGGGCGTTGGCCGAGGATGCTTTCTTCACGCTGCGCCAGGCGTTGCTCAGATCACGCGTTGCAGACGCAGGGCCACGCTCATGTCACCCGCGACCTTGAGCTTGCCCGCCATAAAGCCGGTGGCGGGTTCGAGTTCGCCGTCGAGCATGGCTTGCAGGTTGTCCATAGTGATGCCCACGGTGCAGTCGGTATCGACACTGTCGTTGCTCACGGTGTTGGGGGTGGACTTGCCGTCGATCACGACGACGCCGTCGGCACCCATGTCGAATTTGAGCGTGGCGTTCAGACCGCTGTCGGCACCAACCTTGGTGCGGATGGCTTGGGTAATGGTTTCAAGAGACATGGCAAATCCTTCGTGGGTGGTGGAAACTGCAAGTGGGGCAGACGGCGTGAATGCTAGCAGGCTTGCATGACGTTAGGCACAGTATAAACACCTATACGATACTTGGTTGACGTTAACGTCACCATGGATTCTAATAGCGCCATTCCGTTCCAAGGATCCGTGCCCATGCCTGCCCTTCGTTCCAAGATCAATCCACGCTCTGACGCCTTTTCTGCCAACGCACGCCGTGTGGGCGAACTGCTGGCCGAGGTGCAGCGCCTCGAAGGCATGGTGATTGCCGAGTCTGAATCCAAGCGCGAGAAGTTCGAAAAGCGCAACCAGTTGCTGCCGCGCGAGCGGCTCGCGCGCCTGCTCGATCGGGGCACGCCGTTTCTGGAACTCAGCCGCCTGGCCGGCCTGAACATGCACGACGACGATGGCAAGAAGTCGGTGCTGGGCGGCGGCTCCATCATCGGCGTGGGCGTGGTGGCGGGCAAGCGCTGCCTGGTGTCGGTGAACGACAGCGCCGTCAAGGGCGGCACCGTGGCACCCATGGGGCTCAAGAAGGCCTTGCGCGCCCAGCAAATCGCGCAAGAAAACAAGTTGCCGCTGATCAACCTGGTCGAGAGCGGCGGCGCCAACCTGATGTACCAGAGCGAAATCTTTATCGAAGGCGGGCGCAGCTTTGCCAACCAGGCGCGCATGTCGGCCATGGGCTTGCCGCAAATCTCGGTGGTGCATGGCTCCAGCACCGCCGGAGGCGCGTACCTGCCGGGCCTGTCGGACTACGTGATTCTGGTGCGTGGGCGCTCCAGCATCTACCTGGCCGGGCCGCCGCTGGTGAAGGCCGCCATTGGTGAAGACTGCACCGACGACGAGCTCGGCGGTGCCGAAACCCACGCGCAAGTCACCGGCCTGGGCGAGTACCTGACCGAAGACGACGCCCACGCCATTGCCATGGCGCGCGAGGTGATGGACAAGCTCAAGTGGGATAGCCTGCCCGCAGCCACCACCTGGGCCGAGCCGCTGTTTGCCGAGCAGGAACTGATGGGCATCGTGCCCGCCGACGAGCGCGAGCCCTACGACGTGCGCGAAGTCATTGCGCGGCTGGTCGATGGCTCCGACTTCCTCGAATTCAAGGCCAGCTACGCCGCCGACACCGTGTGCGGCCACGCGCGTGTGCACGGGGCTCTGGTGGGCATTCTGGGCAACAACGGCCCGATTCAGCCCACCGGCTCCACCAAGGCGGCGCAGTTCATCCAGTTGTGCGACCAGACCAACACGCCTCTGGTTTTTTTGCAAAACACCACCGGCTACATGGTGGGCTCGGCGGCCGAGCGCGGCGGTGCCATCAAGCACGGCTCCAAAATGATCCAGGCGGTAGCCAACGCGCGTGTGCCCAAGTTCACCTTTGTGCTCGGCGGCTCCTACGGCGCGGGCAACTACGGCATGTGCGGGCGTGGCTTTGATCCGCGCTTCATCTTTGCCTGGCCCACCGCGCGCACCGCCGTCATGGGCGGTGCCCAGGCGGCCAAGGTGATGGACATCGTCAACCGTGCCAAGGTCGAGCGCATGGGCATGCAGGCCAACGAAGAAGCCTTGAAGGCCATGTCCGACGGCCTGCGCCTGCGCCTGGACAAAGAATCTGCCGCGCTGTTTGGCACCGCACGCCTGTGGGACGACGGCATCATCGATCCGCGCGACACCCGCCGCATCCTGGCGCTGTGCCTCGACCTGGCTGCGCAAGCCGACCAGCGCACCCTGCACCCCAACACCTTTGGCGTGGCCCGCATGTAGGCCACACCTTCCACACACCGACGCCATCACCCCAAAAGGAATCCAGCATGAAATTCACGCCCGAACACGAACAGATTGCCGACACCGTGCGCAAGTTTGTCGCCAACGAAATCAATCCCTTTTTGCCCGAGTGGGAACAAGCCGGCATCTTCCCCGCGCACCAGGTGTTCAAGAAGATGGGCGACCTGGGCCTGCTGGGCATCAAGTACCCCACTGAGTTTGGTGGCATGGGGCTGGACTTCAGCTACTCGATGGTGATGGCCGAAGCGCTGGGCGAGTGCAACGCCGGCGGCGTGCCCATGGCCATCGGGGTGCAGACCGATATGTGCACGCCCGCACTGGCGCGCTTTGGCTCGGACGCACTGCGCCACGAGTTTCTTGCGCCCAGCATTGCGGGCGACCTGGTGGGCTGCATTGGCGTAAGCGAAGCCGGGGGCGGCTCCGACGTGGCCGCCCTCAAAACCACTGCGCGCAAGGACGGTGGCGACTACATCATCAACGGCTCCAAGATGTGGATCACCAACGGCATGCAGGCCGACTGGTGCTGCCTGCTGGCCAACACCAGCGAAGGTGCGCCGCACAAGAACAAGTCGCTGATCATGGTGCCCCTGGACAGCCCGGGTGTGACGCGCCACAAGATCGAAAAAATCGGCATGCACTCCAGCGACACCGCGCAACTGTTTTTTGACGATGTGCGCGTGCCGCAAAAGAACCTGATTGGCCAGGAGGGCCTGGGCTTCATGCTGCAAATGCTGCAGTTCCAGGAAGAGCGGCTCTACGGCGCGGCGGGCAGCCTGCGCTCGCTCGACCGGCTGATTGACCAGACCATTGACTACACGCGCCAGCGCCATACCTTTGGAAAACCCATCCTGCACAACCAGGTGGTGCACTTCCGCCTGGCCGAACTGCGCACCGAGGTAGAGGCGCTGCGCGCCCTCACCTATCAGGCGGTAGAGTCCTACGTGGGTGGCAAGGACGTCACACGCCTGGCCTCCATGGCCAAGCTCAAGGCCGGACGCCTGAGCCGCGAAGTGGCCGACAGTTGCCTGCAGTACTGGGGCGGCATGGGCTTTACCGCCGACAACCCCATTTCGCAGTCGTACCGCGATGGCCGCCTGATCTCGATTGGCGGCGGCGCGGACGAAATCATGCTGGGCATCATCTGCAAGCTCGAAGGCACGCTGCCGGGCAAATCCTGATGCAAGCGGCAAGCCAACCCGATGCCGTGCGCGCCGAACAACAGGGCGCGGTGCTGCACGTTACCCTCAATCGCCCCGAGTCGCGCAACGCCATGTCGCTGGCCATGGTGGCGCAGCTGCGCCAGGTGCTGCAGGCAGCACAGGCGCGCGTTGGGCAGCCGGACGCCGTGCGCGTGGTGGTGCTGCGCGGTGTCGGTGGCCACTTTTGCGCGGGGGCGGACCTGAAGGACATGGCCGGCGCGCGCATGCGCCTGATGCAGCGCGCCCCTGGTGACACCACCGACGCCATTGCCGAAGTGAATGCCGAGTTTGGCGCGCTGTGTGTGGCCTATGCCCAAACCCCGCTGGCCGTGGTGGCGTTGCTGGAGGGCACGGTGATGGGCGGCGGCCTGGGGCTGGCCTGCGTGGCCGATGTGGCTATTGCCAGCCCGAGCGCAAGCTTTCGCCTGCCCGAGACCAGCCTGGGCGTGGTGCCCGCGCAAATTGCCCCTTTCTTGGTGGAGCGCCTGGGCTACTCGCAGGCCAAGCGCCTGGCGGTGACTGGCGGGCGGCTCGATGCCGACGCCGCCCTGCGCTGCGGCCTGGTGCACCAGGTGGTGCCCACCGATGCGCTGGAGAGCGCGCTGGCCCAAGTGCTGTCCGATATTCTGGCCTGCGCGCCCGGTGCATTGGCGGCCACCAAAGCCCTGATGACCAGGGCGCAGTGGCAAGCGCCGCAAGAACTGGTGCACGAGGCGGCGGCCATTTTTTCGCGCTCGGCGCAAGGCGCTGAAGGCATCGAGGGCATGACCTCCTTCATTCAAAAACGCAAACCACAATGGGCTTTGCCATGACATTTTCCAAGATACTGATTGCCAACCGGGGCGAGATTGCCTGCCGCGTGATGCGCACGGCGCGCAACCTGGGCTACCGCACGGTGGCGGTGTACAGCGATGCCGACGCCGATGCCCCGCACGTGCTGCTGGCCGACGAAGCCGTGCACCTGGGCCCCGCGCCCGCAGCCGACTCCTACCTCAACGTGCAGGCGCTGCTGGCAGCGGCACGCGCCACCGGTGCCGATGCGCTGCACCCGGGCTACGGCTTCTTGAGCGAGAACGCCGCCTTTGCCCAAGCCTGCGTGGATGCGGGCCTGGTGTTCATCGGCCCACCGGCCAGCGCCATTGCCGCCATGGGAGACAAGGCACGCGCCAAGCGCGCCATGCTGGAGGCCGGTGTGCCGTGTGCGCCGGGCTACCTGGGGCAGGAGCAGGGCGACGCCGAACTCACAGCCCAAGCGCAGGCGCTGGGCTACCCGCTGCTGGTGAAGGCCGTGGCCGGTGGCGGCGGGCGCGGCATGCGCCTGGTGCGCTCTGCGGCCGAGCTGGCGCAGGGCATTGAAGGCGCGCGGCGCGAAGCCACCAGCGCCTTTGGTGACGGCACGCTGATGCTCGAGCGCCTGATAGACAACGGCCGCCATATCGAAATCCAGATCTTTGCTGACGCGCACGGCAACGCCGTGCACCTGGGCGAGCGTGACTGCACCGCGCAGCGCCGGCGCCAAAAGGTGATTGAAGAGGCCCCCTCGCCCGTGGTAACGCCCGCCATGCGTGCGGCCATGGGGCGCGACGCCGTGGCGGCTGCGCTGGCCGTGGGCTACCGCGGTGCGGGCACGGTGGAGTTCATCGTGGACGAGCAACTGCACCACTACTTTCTGGAGATGAACACGCGGCTGCAGGTGGAGCACCCCGTTACCGAGATGGTGACCGGCTTTGACCTGGTGGAGTGGCAGTTGCGCGTGGCCTCGGGCGAGCCACTGCCGGTGCAGCAAAGCGACATCCATTGCAACGGCCACGCGATTGAAGTGCGCCTGTATGCCGAAGACCCCTACACCGGCTTTGCGCCGCAGACTGGCACCGTGCTCTGGTGGCAGCCCGAGCAGGCGCTGCACGCCGGGGTGCGTATTGACAGCGGCATTCGCCAGGGCAGCGTGATCTCGCCCTACTACGACCCGATAGTGGCCAAGGTAATTGCCCATGGGCGCGACCGCGACGACGCCATCCGCCGCCTGCGCGCCGCCCTGCGCAACGCGCCCCTGCTGGGGCTCAAGAACAACGCGCGCTTTCTGGGTGACTTGCTCAACCACAGCGCATTCCGCCAGGCGCAGATGACCACCACGCTGATCGACCAGTGGCAAGACCAGGGCGAACCCCTGTTGCAGCCTCCGGCGGTGGACGACCATGCCTGGCGCGTGGCCGCGCTGGCCTTTGCCCTGCAGCATGGCGCAAGCTGGCGCTCCAACAGCGTGGCCGCGTTTGACATCACGCTGCAATCCGACCAGGTGGTGCGCGCGCTGCGCGTGCACCCCGACCGCCATGGCACGGTGGCGGTCACCCACGCTGGCGACACCGTGGACCTGCAGGTGCAAAGCTTCAAGGACGGCGTGCTGCGCTATAGCGCCAACGGCGTGAGCGCGCGTGCCGTGGCGGTGATCGTGGCCGGGGCGCTGCATCTGGCGCTGGACGGGCAGGCGTATCTGTTTAGCGAGGTGTCGGCCTTTCCCAATGCCGACGCCTTGCGCGATGCCAGCCGCGCGTGTTCGGCCGTGGCCGGGCGCGTGACGCAGGTGCTGGTGGCACCGGGCGCGGTGGTGAGCGTGGGCCAGCAAATGGTTTGCGTGGAAGCCATGAAGATGGAAATGTGGCTTGCCGCCGAGGCCGCTGGCACCGTGTTGGCGGTGCACGCCAAGGCGGGCGATCAGGTGGAGTCTGGCGCCTTGCTGGTGGAACTGGAAATTGCGGAATAAGCCCTGGAGAAAACATCATGGACAAAGCCATTCTTACCTGCGCGCTCACCGGCGTGCTGACCAACCCCAAGCAACACCCGGTGCCGGTAACGCCTGCGCAAATGGCCGCCGAGGCGCGCGACGCCTTCAACGCCGGTGCCAGCATCATGCACGTACACCTGCGCATGCAGGAAGACGGCTTGGGCCACATGCCAAGCTGGGACCCCGATGTGGCGCAGACCGTGGTGGACGCCATTCGCCAAGCCTGCCCCGGCGTCATCATCAACCTCACCACCGGCGTGGTGGGCAAAGACATTTCGGGGCCGCTTAACTGCATACGCCGCGTCAAGCCCGAGATTGCGGCCTGCAATGCCGGTAGCCTGAACTACCTCAAGATCAAGGAAGACGGCAACTGGGCCTGGCCACCCATGGTGTTTGACAACCCCGTCTCCAAGGTGCAGCAGTTTCTGGACGTGATGCACGAGTGCGGCACGCACCCCGAGTTTGAGTGCTTTGACGTGGGCATCGTGCGCTCGGTCACCATGTACCTCAAGGCTGGCATGCTCAAGCCCGACATGGGTCGGGCCGAGTACAACCTGGTGATGGGCGTGGCCTCGGGCATGCCGTGCGACGCGGCACTGCTGGCGCTGCTGCCGCAGTGGATGGCACCCAACAGCATCTGGCAAGCTACCCTGATCGGCCGCGCCGAAATCTGGCCCGTGCACCAAAAGACGGCCGAACTTGGCGGCATGTTGCGCACCGGCCTGGAAGACACCTTCTACCTGCCCGATGGCACGCGCGCCAGCGGCAACGGTGCACTGATCACCCAACTGGCCGCCTGCGCCCAACGCGCCGGCCGCGCCATCGCCAGCCCCGCCGAAGCCCGCCAAATGCTCGGCCTGCATCACTGAACCAGCACACCTGCACCACCGCCTGCGCAAGCAATCCCCTATGCTATACTGCGCACCTTCGCGGCTGTAGCTCAGTTGGATAGAGTACTTGGCTACGAACCAAGGGGTCGTGGGTTCAATTCCTGCCAGCCGCACCAAATGAATCAAGGACTTATGCTCGAAAGGGTGTAAGTCCTTTCTTCTTTGTGGATCTTTTTTGTCTTCTGGTTGCCGTTTGGTGGCCGTTTCTCATGGTCAACTCTGTTTTGGAGTCTCGACCGGATTTCCACCAAAACTGTTTCTAAGCCTCACGCCGGTAGTGCGACTAGCGGGTCAGCGCAGGCCACACCCAGCGGCTGGAAGTGCTTGAGGTTGCAAGTGAGCAGCAGCAGGCCCGCGTTTTGCGCCAGTGCCGCTATCGCCACATCGGCAAAACCGGGGTGGCAGCCCTTTGCAATTGCCGCATCAGAAATTTGTCCCGCCAGCCGGGCGGCCTGCGCATCCAGCGGCAAGATGCGGTCTGCGTAGGCGGCCAACAGGCCGTCCATCCAGCAGTAGAGGCGGTCGGCCCGATCTACGCCACCGGCTCGGCGCAACTTGCCTATGCCTTGCGCCATTTCAGCCACGGCAACGCAGGGCAGAAAAAGTTCTTTGTGGTGCGCTTGCAGCCATTCGCCCAAGGGGTTGGGCACAAAGGCCTCTCGCCCAGGGGCCAGCACGGACACTACGCTGGTGTCCAGCAAGTAACCGTTACGCAAAATCAATCCCCCGCAGCGGCGTGGTATCGCGCTCGGTCTCAAAAGGCTCGGGCAGGTCCAGCAGGTAGTTGGCCAGGTTGGGCATCTTCAGCGGATAGAGGCGTGCGCCATCGGCCACCGGCACGATCATGGCGCAGGGCTGGCCGTGGCGGCTAACCAAGGTTGGCCGGCCTTTTTCAGCGGCGGCGACCAGTGCAGAAAAACTGGCTTTGGCTTCACGAATTTGCATGGTTTTCATGGGAGCACTTCTTGTGACTACATGAGGTCATTTTATATGGATTTAACCTCAAAGGGAAAGAGAGAGCTGCGAATGCCACACCGCCCGTTCCCGAATGTCATCCAGCACCCGCACCAACTCTGTGACCTTCGCCGCTGGGAAAACCGCTTCCGGTCCCTGCTGGCTGATGTCGGTAAAGGGCGACTCGTACAGCCGTGCTGCATCCATGGTTGTTGGGCATACCGCTGACTTCCACCTCAAGGTTCTTGTCAGTCAGTTGCCACCCGACTTCGCGCAACAGCAGGTCAATGTAATAGTCCCGCGTTTCGGCTTCGGAGTAGTCGTGTGTGTCTGGTTGGACCGCATTGGCGGCTTTGACCGCTGCCACTTCATCGCGCAAGGCTTTCAGTTCAGCATCCAGCGCGGCTTTGTCCGACAGCAGGGCAGTGACTTTGGCATCCCGCTCTTTAAGCTGGCCTTCCAACGACTGCAACTGGGCCACGGTCTGGGGCGGCAATGCCGTCGCCGTGGTGGCAGTGGGCAAGTAGTGCAGGCTTGAATGTCAGGCTCGGGTCTGGCCGTGCCCTGCGCACCATAGGTGCGTGCCATCCAGTAGCAAAAGTGGAATAGCTCACGGGTTGCGGCCTGACCATCGGCAGGAACCATGCGCTGGTTCTCGTGAACGGCCTTGTTGCCAAGACTGCGTATGACATTAGCCTTGGTGAAAATCGTGTCGCCCACCACCGTGCGAAACGTTGGCTCGTGAATGAAGGCGTTCAGGTTTGGCTGATACGGTAGCTTGTGCTGGTTGTGTGACCGGTCATGCTGGAACAACCACGCCACGGCCATTTCCAGCGTGCGACGGGCGTAGAAACAGGATGTGCGTGCATCGGTGTTCGCTGTTTCCCGACTCGCGTGGCCGATTCGTACAACAGCGGCCACTCAGCTTGGAGGAAGGCGAAGTTGCTCATGGCATCAGTCTTTGAATGCTCAAGCCGCTGCCCAAACCATGACAGCACCTGACGTCGAATCTGGCAGAGTCTTATGCGTAGCACGAGGCCGGATAAAAATCTCCACGTCACGATTGAGCAGCGTGATGTAGTGCAGCAGTCGCTCACTCGAAAACCGGCCCAGCTTATAGTTTTTAAGTTCTGACACATGCGGCTGTGAGATGCCAAAACGCTTGGCTGCCGCAGCCTGCGTCAGCCCCTCCGCTTTGAGCAAATCATTCAAACGTGTTGCCAACTGCACGCGCAACTGGCGCTCCTGCGGATCAGGTAGCCCCAGGTCAAAAAAAACATTGCCAGAGCCCATTTCGACGGCTTCGGTCACAGGCGAATTCAATCTAGCTTTCATAGTGCACCTTGAGCGACTTTTGGAAGTTGAATTTCAGTGGTGGTCATGGCAGTGCTCCAAAGCTGTGGGTATCCTAGCCGATTCTTGATTTTCAGGCCATTTGGCCGGGCGCGCGCGATACTCCCCCGACTCGGCTGTCCGCAGTGGCACGCTGAGTAACGTGCATCTCAGCCTGTCCGGGCGCGTTGCCAACTATTTTTTCGCGGCAGACCGGCAAACCGCGCAAAACTGGTCGATAATTGCTGCGCTGCACCAATTAGTTCCAGACTCAGCCCATTCAAGCCAAAGAAATGCAATGTGCGCTTGCCGCATTACTTGAGTCTATCGAGGGTGAGCGTCCGGATTTGAAACAACTGGGAAATTTCTTATGACGAAGCGAATCGCACTAGTTACAGGCGCCATGGGCGGCCTGGGCACTGCCATCTGCAAGGCACTGGCTCAAAGCGGTCTGACCGTGGTGGCCAATTGCTTGCCGAACTTTGCTCCCAAGGATGAGTGGCTCGCCAAGATGCGTGCGGAAGGCTTCGACTTTGCTGTGGCTGAGGGGGACGTCAGTGACCATGAGGCCTGCGAAACGATGGTCAGGAAAATCGAAGCTGAGCATGGCCCCGTCGACGTGCTGGTAAACAATGCCGGCATCACGCGTGACTCCGTGTTCAAGAAAATGCAGAAGTCGCAATGGGATGCCGTCATTGCCACCAACCTTGACTCCTTGTTCAATGTCACCCATCCGGTGTTGGCCGGCATGGCTGATCGCGGCTGGGGCAGGGTGATCAACATTTCTTCTGTCAATGGAGTCAAAGGGCAGTTTGGGCAAGCGAATTACTCGACCGCGAAGGCGGGGGTCATCGGGTTCACCAAGTCGATTGCTGCCGAGGTTGCCAAGAAGGGCGTCACCGTCAATGCCATTGCGCCTGGCTACATTGGCACGGACATGGTGTTGGCGATGAAGCAGGAAGTGCGTGACGCGATCATCGCCACCGTCCCCATGGGGCGTCTGGGTCGGCCCGAAGAAATAGGTGCCTTGTGTGCCTATCTAGTCTCCGATCTTGCCGGCTTCATGACGGGGGCAACCCTCAACATCAACGGTGGGTTGCACTTTAGCTGATACCCAGGTTCGAGCTGCATTCCTTCACCCCCGTTGCGCCGCCTTGTACGCGGGCAGGTACGCCGCCAGCCGCTGGCCCATTTCTGCGCCCAGGGCTTGCAGGCCGTTGAGGGGGCGCACCATCACTTCAAAGTCCACGATCAGGCCGCTGGCGTCAAAGGCGATCAGGTCGATGCCTTTGAGTTCTTTGCCGCCCACCTTGGCGCTGAACTCCAGCACCACGCTAAGGCCATCGGCGCTGGCGAGTTGGCGGTGGTAGGTAAAGTCGCTAAACACCTGCATCACCGTGGTCAGGATCAGCGTCACCGCCTGCGCGCTGGCGTAGGGGCTGTGCGCAACAGGCGAGCGAAAAACCGCGTTGGGGTGCAGCAGCGCCGGCAGCTTGCTGGGGTCACGCTGCGCCACAAAGCTGTGCCACTGGGCCAGACTGGCGGCCACGGCCGGTTGTAGATTGAGTTCGTTCACGGTAAGTCTCCTGGGTTGATGCGCTGGGCCTTGGCTGCTGCTAACCGACGCGCCCGTGGCATACAACTGCCCACCGGCACAGGCGCATCAACGGCTGTTGCCGACATGGATGCGCAGAGGCAGGCTGCCAATAACGCGCTTCTGAAAAAATAAAAGGGTATGCGGCGTGCGGACATCATGCGCAATTCTAGGGGTTGGGTGCAATGCAGATGTTTAGTAATGCCCTAGTGATACCCTGGTCGTAGCGCCATGCTCGGGGGGGTGTTGGTACACTGGCCCGTAGCAAACCATCGCCAGCAGGCTGGCTCCCACAGCTTCAGACCACTGCCTGGCAAATCACTCGGGCCAGTCCAAATGCAGAAAGTAGGATGAGCAAGGCATTTACCAAAGAGACGCAGGATGGCGACGAGGATGAATTGGCGTTGCCGCCGCTGCCTCCGGGGGGCAAGAACTACATCAGTGCCCAGGGCTACGCGCGCCTGCGTGGCGAACTGCTCGACTTGATCGACAACGAGCGCCCCAAGGTGGTGGACACGGTGCATTGGGCGGCCAGCAATGGCGACCGCTCCGAAAACGGCGACTACATCTATGGCAAGAAGCGCCTGCGCGAGATTGATCGGCGCATCCGCTTTCTGACCAAGCGGCTCGAGATTGCCGAGATCATCGACCCCGCCGTGCACCACGGAAACTCCCAAATCTTCTTCGGCGCAACCGTCACCTACCTCGACGGTGCAGGAGGCGAGCGCACCGTCAAGATCATGGGCATTGACGAGGCCAATAGCGCGCAGGGCGAGGTGAGCTGGATTTCGCCCATCGCCCGCACCCTGCTCAAGGCGCGCGAGGGCGATGTGCTCAAGCTGGTGCTGCCCGACCGGGTGGACGAACTCGAAGTGCTGCAGGTCAGTTACCCCAGTCCGGCAGCGGCAAAAAGCTAGTCGGCGCTGGGCTCGGCCGTGCGCACGGCGCGCAGCACGGTGGGCATGCGGATGAGGTTGCGCATGGCACCGTCCAGGTGGGCGCGGTCGCGCACCGCGATGATAAAGCGCAGGTCGGTGGCGTCTTGCGCGGCGTCGTGCCCCATTTCGATGTGCACGATGTCCACCTCGGCATTGGCCAGGGTTTCGGCCACCTTGGCCAGCACCCCCTTGGCATTCTTGGCGGTAATCACAATGCCGGTTTCAAACACGCGCACCGGCTCGTCCGACCAGGCCACGTTGATGAAGCGCTCGCTGTCCTTGTGCTGCAGTTTCTTGGCCACGGAGCAGTGCTGGATATGCACCACCAAGCCTTCGCCGCGCCCCAGGTAGCCCACGATGGGGTCGCCCGGAACCGGGCGGCAGCAGGGCGCAAATTGCACCGATGCGTTTTCGCTGCCGTCGAGCGTGATCGAACCCTGGGTGGTGTTCTCGCGCGCGGTAAAGCGCTCGCGCGTGAGCAGCAGCGCGTCGGGGCGCTTGCCAATTTCGCCCAGCAGGTGCACCAGCCGCTTGGCCACAATGTTGGCGATGCGCTTGCCCAGCCCGATGTCGGTCAGCAACTCGCCGCGGGTCTTGTTGCCGGTAAAGCGCAGCAGCTTGTTCCAGGTGGTTTCGTAGGCGGCGTCGTCCTCGGCAAAGCCTTCAATGCCTTCTGTGCGCAGCGCCTGCTCCAGCAGCTTGGCACCCAACTCGCGCGACTCGGTGTGCGCGGTTGACTTGAGGTGGTGGCGGATTTTGGAGCGTGCCCGTCCGGTGCGCACAAACGTGAGCCAGGCCGGGTTGGGCGTGGCCGTGGGTGAGGTTTCCACTTCCACCGCATCGCCGTTCTTGAGTTCGGTGCGCAGCGGCACCACTTCGCCGTTGATGCGCCCCGCCGTGGTGTGGTCGCCTACGTTGCTGTGGATGGCGTAGGCAAAGTCCACCAAAGTGGCACCGCGCGGCAAAGCCATGATTTGGCTACGCGGCGTAAACACATACACCGCGTCGGGGAACAGGTCCACCTTGACGTGGTCCCAAAACTCGGCCGCGTCGCGTGTTTCGTTCTGGATGTCAAGGAGCGATTGCAGCCACTTGGTGCCCAGCCGCTCGGCCGAATCGTCCTGCGGGCTGTTGACCTTGTACAGCCAGTGTGCAGCCACGCCGGACTCGGCCACCACGTTCATCGATTCAGTGCGGACCTGAAACTCCACGCTGATGCTCGACGGCCCCACCAGCGTGGTGTGCAGTGACTGGTAGCCGTTGACCTTGGCAATGGCGATGTGGTCCTTGAACCTGCCAGGCAGCGGCTTGTAGAGCTGGTGCAAGAGGCCCAGCGCGGTATAGCAGTCGGTAATGGTGGGTACCACCAGCCTGAAGCCATAGATGTCGGTCACCTGGGCAAAGCTCAGGTGCTTGACCGCCATCTTCTTGTAAATCGAAAACAGCGACTTCTCGCGCCCGGCAATGCGCACCGGCATGGCGGCTTTGGCAAACACTGTTTCCACCTCACGGTGCACCTTTTGCAGCAGGTCGCGCCGGCGCCCGCGCGCCTTGGACACAGCCTTGGCCAGCGTGGTGTAGCGCCACGGGCGCAGATGCCTGAACGACAGGTCCTGCAACTCGCGGTAGGTCTGGTTGAGCCCCAGGCGGTGCGCGATGGGGGCGTAGATTTCCAGCGTTTCCGAGGCAATGCGGTTCCACTTTTCGCGCGGCACGTCCGAGAGCGTGCGCATGTTGTGGGTGCGGTCGGCCAGCTTGATCAGGATCACGCGCACGTCGCGCGCCATCGCCAGCAGCATCTTGCGAAACGATTCGGCCTGGCTTTCTTCGCGGGTGTTGAAGTGCAGCTTGTCGAGCTTGGTCAGGCCGTCCACCAACTCGGCCACGGGTGAGCCAAAGCGCTGGATCAGCTCGGTCTTGGTAACGCCACAGTCTTCCAGCGCGTCATGCAGCAGCGCCGCCATAAGCGCCTGGGCGTCAAGCTTCCACTCGGCGCACTGCGCGGCCACGGCGATAGGGTGGGTGATGTAGGGCTCGCCGCTGTTGCGCAACTGGCCCAGGTGGGCCTGGTCGGCAAAGCGGTAGGCCAGTCGGATTTGCTCGCAATCCGGTGCGCTGAGGTAGTCAAGTTTGGCGGTCAGCGCGGCAAAGCTGGCCGCCGCTGCGTTCACCGCCGCAAGCTGGGGCGGCAACGCCGCAGCCTTGCCCGATTGCGCGGGCTGCGGCTTGCGTGCAGGAGATTCTTGTGACGTACCCATGCCGTAAATGTAGCGCGCCTCTCAAATGTTGGCAGGCACGTGCGCGCATCAGGCGAAAAAAAAGCACCGCTTGCGGTGCTTTAGCTGGGTGCGCGCGCTTTAGATTGGCACTTTCTTGAGCATCTCGATGCCGATCTTGCCAGCGGCAATTTCGCGCAAGGCGGTTACGCCGGCCTTGTTCTTGCTCTCGATCTTGGGGGTGTGGCCCTGGTTGATCATGCGTGCGCGGTAGGTGGCACACAGCACCAACTGGAAGCGGTTGGGAATCTTTTCGAGGCAGTCTTCAACGGTGATACGGGCCATGGGGTTCTCCAATAATCTAGGGAATGAGCAAGGCTCTGAAGGTTTCGGCCCGGGCCCGGCGTTGTGCCGAGTATTTGAGCCGTTGGGAGTGAACTATGGCTTTCAGATCGAATAGCGCACGGTCAAACAACTCGTTGATTATAACGAAGTCGAACTTATCGACGTGCGCCACCTCGGCTTTGGCGTTGTTCATGCGCATGTCGATGATGTCGGCCGAGTCTTCGCCACGGCGCTCCAGCCGGGCGCGCAACTCCTCCCAACTCGGGGGCAGGATGAAGATGCCGATGGCGTTGGCAAAGATGTTCTTGATCTGCAGGGCACCCTGGAAGTCGATTTCCAGAATCACGTCGGCACCCTGGGCCATGCGCTCTTCGATTGCCTTCTTGGAGGTGCCGTAGCGCTGGCTATGCACGTGGGCCCACTCGACAAAGGCGTCGGCGGCCACCATGGCGTCAAACTCCTGCTGCGACACGAAGAAGTATTCGCGCCCATGCTTTTCCTGGCCGCGCGGCGCGCGTGTGGTGTGCGACACCGAGGGCTGCACCCGCGCGTCAAGCTCCATCAGCGCCTTGACCAGGCTCGACTTGCCGGCACCGCTCGGGGCGGCGACGACGAACAGGTTTCCGGGGTATTCCATGCTGCTTATTCTATGTTCTGTACCTGTTCGCGCATTTGCTCGATCAGCACCTTCATGTCCACCGAAATGCGCGTGAGCTCCAGCGCCGCCGACTTCGAGCCCAGCGTATTGGCCTCGCGGTGCAGTTCCTGAATCAGGAAGTCCAGCCGCTTGCCCACTTCGCCGCCCTTGGTGAGCAGCCGCCCGATTTCCTGCAGGTGCGACTCGAGCCGGGTGAGCTCTTCGGCTACGTCAATGCGGATGGCAAACGCCGTGGCTTCGGCCAGGGCGCGGTCCTGCGCCGCTTCGGGCAGGGCAGCACCTTCGGCCAGGGCCATGGCGTCTTTCCAGCGCTCCATGAAACGCAGGCGCTGCTGCTCCACCAGTTTGGGAATCAGGGGGGTGGCCTGCTGGGCCAGCGCCTTGAGCTGGCTGATGTGCTGCAGCAGCATGGTGCACAGGCGCGCGCCTTCGCGCTCGCGCGCACTCAGCAGCGCTTTGAGGGCTTGTTCGGCCAGGGGCACGATCTCGGCGCTCCAGTCGCGCGCGCCGCCTTGCTCGGTTGCGGCCAGGCGCAGCACGTCGGCCACGCTCAGCGCCGTTGCGCGTGGCAGCCACGAGTGCACGCTGTCTTGCAGGCTATTGAGCCGCTGCAGCAGTTTGGCGCTGGGTTCGGCCACCGCACCGTGCGCGGTAAGCTCAAACGAGGCGCGCACTTCCACCTTGCCACGCTTGAGCCGCCCCACCAGCAAGTCGCGCAGCGCGGGCTCAAACTGGCGCAGGTCTTCGGGTAGCTTGAACGACAAATCCAGAAACCGGCTGTTGACCGAGCGGATCTCCAGGCCAAGCTGGCCGGCCGGGGTGCCTTTGGTGTCGGTTTCGGTGGGGCTGGAGGCCGTGCTGTGCTGCGCACTGGCATAGCCGGTCATGCTGTAAACTGGCATGGCGAATTCTCGGAACATGGGACGGGCCCAAGAATAACCCGATTCACAGACGGAACCCATGCGCTCTCCTCTTTAATTTATGTCGAAGGTCAAGCCAGCACCCCTACCCCCCGATACCATGATTGGTGGCTACCGCATTGTTCGCAAGGTGGCCGCTGGCGGCTTTGGCCTGGTGTATCTGGCCGTGGACAACGAAGGCCAGCAAGTCGCGGTCAAGGAGTATCTGCCCTCGTCTCTGGCCACGCGCGCACCGGGCGAGCTCATGCCCCAGGTGCAGCCCGAAAAGCTCTCGCTCTACCGGTTGGGCCTCAAGAGTTTTTTTGAAGAAGGGCGCGCGCTGGCGCAAATCTCGCACCCCTCGGTGGTGAGCGTGCTCAACTTCTTCCGCGAAAACGAGACCGTTTACATGGTGATGAACTACCTCGAGGGCGCGGCCCTGCAGGACTTCATCGTCACGGCGCGCGACCTCAAGCAGAGCAAGGTGTTTCGCGAGTCCACCATCCGCTCTCTGTTTGACGAAATCCTGCGCGGCTTGCGCATCGTGCACCAGCACAAGATGCTGCACCTGGACATCAAGCCGGCCAACATTTTTATTACCGACGACAACAAGTCGGTGCTGATCGACTTTGGCGCAGCGCGCGAAGTGCTGAGCAAAGAGGGCAACTTTGTGCGCCCGATGTACACCCCCGGTTTTGCCGCGCCCGAAATGTACCGGCGCGACGCCTCGATGGGGCCGTGGACCGATATCTATGCGATTGGCGCCTGCATCTACGCTTGCATGCAGGGCTACCCGCCCAACGAGGCACCGCAGCGCCTGGAAAAAGACCGCATTGCCACCGCCATGGGGCGGCTGCGCGGCGTTTACTCCGACAACCTGATCGAGGTGGTGGAGTGGTGCATGTCGCTCGACCCCCTGTCGCGCCCGCAGTCCGTTTTTGCCCTGCAAAAGGAACTCAGCCGCGAGGGCGAGCGCCGCTACACCAAGCTCAGCGTGACCGAGAAGGTGCGCATGCAGTTTGACACCATGGTTTCCGAAACCAAGAAGTCGGTTCAGGGCGCAACGCCTGCGGGTGCCAAGCCCAAATGAAGTTTTCAGTCTTCCAGTTAAGCCGCAAAGGTGGTCGCGAGAAGAACGAAGACCGCATGGGCTACTGCTATACCAAGTCGTCGGGCCTGTTCCTGCTGGCCGATGGCATGGGCGGGCACCCCCAGGGCGAGGTGGCGTCGCAAATGGCCTTGCAGGTGATTGCCACGCTCTACCAGGAGCAGGCCAAGCCCGAGATTGCCGACGTCAACGCCTTCTTCACCATGGCCATCCTCACCGCGCACCGCCAGATTCTGCGTTACGCGGCCGAGCAGGGTCTGATGGACACACCGCGCACCACCCTGGTACTGGCACTGGTGCAAGACGGCGCTGCGCACTGGATGCACTGCGGCGACTCGCGCTTGTACCTGGTGCGCGATGGCGAGCTGCTGGCACGCACCCGCGACCACTCCTACCTGGAGCAACGCCGCCGCGCGGGCGCTGCCGAGCACCCGGTGGAGCCCACCAACCGCAACGTGCTCTACACCTGCCTGGGCTCGCCGGTCAAGCCCGAGTTCGAGATCACCGGCCCAGTGCCGCTGCTGCAGGGCGACCGCATCTTGTTGTGCTCGGACGGACTCTGGGGCAGCCTGGACGATTCCGACATCGTGTACCACCTGGGCATCAAGCCGGTGTCCAGCGCCGTGCCCGATCTGGTGGAGCGCGCCCTGATCAAGGCCGGTTCCCACAGCGACAACGTGACCGTGATTGCGCTGGAGTGGGAAACCCCCGACGCCCAGCCCTCCACGCGCGGCTCGGTCAGCACCGAAAATATCGACGACGGCGTGTTTGCCTCCACCGTGCAGGGCGGCTGGGGCGACTCCGCCATGGACGATCTGGACGACGCTGGCATCGAGCGTTCGATTGCCGAAATCAACGAAGCCATCCGGCGCACGTCGGCGCGCAAATCCTGACTTTTTCTGCCCGCTGGGGCGCTTTCACACTGCTTGAGGTATTTCCATGACTGAATTTGTTCGTGCCAACGCGCGCGCTGCCAACCAACTGCGTCCGGTGCGCATCACGCGCGGCTACACCGTGCATGCCGAGGGCTCGGTGCTGATCGAGTTTGGCGGCACGCGGGTGCTGTGCACTGCGTCGGTGGAAGAAAAAGTGCCGCCGCACAAGCGCGGCAGCGGTGAGGGCTGGGTCACGGCCGAATACGGCATGCTGCCGCGCGCCACCCATACCCGCAGCGACCGCGAAGCCGCACGCGGCAAGCAAAGCGGGCGCACGCAGGAAATCCAGCGCCTCATCGGCCGCTCGATGCGCGCCGTGTTCGACCTGAAACTGCTCGGCGAGCGCACCATTCAGATGGACTGCGACGTGCTGCAAGCCGATGGTGGCACGCGCACCGCCGCCATTACCGGTGCCTTTGTGGCGGCGCAGGACGCGGTCAACGGCTTGCTGGCTGCGGGCAAGATCACGCAGTCGCCCATCATTGCGCCGGTGGCCGCCATTTCGGTGGGCATTGTGCAGGGCGTGCCGCTGTTGGACCTGGAATACACCGAAGACTCAGCCTGCGACACCGACATGAACGTCGTCATGACCGGTGCCGGGCACTTTGTCGAAGTGCAGGGCACAGCCGAAGGCGCCGCCTTCTCGCGTGCCGAAATGGACGCGCTGCTCTCGCTGGCCGAAAAGGGCATCACCGAGCTGATGCAGTTGCAGCAAGCCGCCTTGGCCCAGCCTTGAACAGTGGCTTCGTCACTGCGAGGAGCGACGCGACGCGGCAGTCCATGCCTTTGGTATTCCTGCATGGATCGCCACGGCCTTCGGCCTCGCGATGACGAGGTGAGGAAGTGGCCTCGCGATGACGAGAGGGAAGAGTGGCCTCGCGATGACGAGGTGAGGAAGTGGCCTCGCGATGACGAACGCGTAAGTCGTGAATTCCACGACCGCGTGAGTCGTGAATTCCGCAATGATTAATAGATTGAACCCGCTCCATGAAAATTGTTCTTGCATCCAACAACCGCGGCAAGCTCGCTGAGCTGCAAGCCATGTTTGCGCCGCTGGGCTGCACCCTGGTGGCGCAGGCGGATCTGGGCGTGCCCGAAGCGCCCGAGCCGTACCGTACCTTCATTGAGAACGCCCTGACCAAGGCACGCAATGCCGCGCAGTACACCGGCCTTGCGGCGCTGGCCGACGACGCTGGTCTGTGCGTGGACGCCTTTGGCGGTCTGCCGGGGGTGGACACCGCCTACTACGCCACCCAGTTTGGCTACGACAAGGGCGACGCCAACAACGTGCGCGCCCTGCTGGAGCAAATGCAGGGCCAGGACAACCGGCGCGCCTCCATGGTCAGCACCCTGGTGGCGCTGCGTTCGCCCGACGACCCCGAGCCGCTGGTGGCGGTGGGCCGCGTGGTCGGGCAAATTGCCCGAGAGCCCATGGGCAGCAACGGCTTTGGCTTTGATCCGGTGATGTGGATTCCCGAGTTTGGCCAGACCTTTGCGCAGTTGCCGGTGGAGGTGAAAAACGCCAACAGCCACCGAGGGCGCGCGGCGCAGGCCATGGTAGCGCTGATGCGCGAACGCTGGCTGCACAGCCCATGAGTGCGGGTGCGGTGCCGCAGCGCGGCGTGGTGGAGTTGATGCGCCCGGGCTTGCTGCAATTGCCTTCGCTGCCGCCGCTGTCGCTCTACGTGCACATCCCCTGGTGCCTGCGCAAGTGCCCGTACTGCGACTTCAACTCGCATGCTGCGTCTGATGGCACCGTGCCCGAGCAGCGCTACGTGCAAGCGCTGCTGGCCGACCTGGAAGCGGCCCTGCCCCTGGTGTGGGGGCGCAGCGTGCACAGCGTGTTTATTGGTGGCGGCACGCCCAGCCTGTTTGCCCCGGCCACCATCGACCGGCTGATCAGCGACATCCGCGCACGGTTGCCGCTGGAGCCGCTGTGCGAGATCACGCTCGAGGCCAACCCCGGAACCTTTGAGAAGGACCGGTTCCGCGATTTTGCCCAGGCCGGGGTCACACGGCTTTCGGTCGGCGTGCAAAGCTTCAACGACTCCCACCTGCGCGCCCTTGGCCGCGTGCACGACCGGGCCCAGGCGCTGGCTGCCGTGGGCGAGGCCGCGCGGTCCTTTGGCACCTTCAATCTGGACATCATGTACGCCCTGCCGGGGCAGACCATGGAGCACTTGGCGCAGGACGTGGCCACGGCGCTGGAGTTTGTGCCGCCGCATATCTCGATCTACCAGCTCACGCTTGAGCCCAACACCTATTTCGCCAAATACCCGCCCGTGCTCCCGGTGGACGACACCGCCTACGCCATGCTCGACTACATCACCGAGCGCACCGCGCTAGCCGGGATGGACCGCTACGAGGTCTCGGCCTATGCACGCGCCGGACAGCGCTGCCGCCACAACCTGAACTACTGGCAGTTTGGCGACTACCTGGGCATTGGCGCGGGCGCGCACAGCAAGCTCAGCTTTGCCCACCGCGTGCTGCGCCAGGAGCGCCTGCGCGAGCCGCTACGCTACATGGAGCACGCGCTTGCGGGCAATGCGCTGGCGCAGGACCAGGAGGTTGCGCACGCGCAGTTGCCGTTTGAGTTCATGCTCAACGCGCTGCGCCTGCGCCACGGCTTTGCCCTGCGCGACTTCACCGAGCGCACCGGCTTGGCGTTCACCGCCATCGCCGCCCCGCTGGAACTGGCCGAACGCAAGGGCCTGATCGAGCGCGACCTGACCCATGTGCGCCCGACGCAACGCGGCTTTGATTTTTTAAGTGACTTGCAGGAGCTTTTCCTATCCAATGCCCTTTGATTGTTTCGAAATACAAGGAGCTGCTTTCGTTTTCGCGCTGCCGCAGTCGTCACGAGGCCATGCCGCCTTGTCGTCGCCAGGCCGTACTTACTCGTCATGGCGAGGCCATAGCGGCTCGTCGTCGCGAGGCCGTTAGGCCGTGGCGATCCATGGCTTTATGACTGCATGGATTGCCGCGCTTCGCTCGCAATGACCTGGAAGCAGGGCTCGCAATGGTAATTCGGAATGTCACGATTTAGGGAGTTCTCAACAGCATGCGCCGGGTAAGTCAGGCGCGCGGGATGGGCAAAAGGGGGTGGCACCATGTTCTCGGTCTATGGAAAAGCCGGACGCGTGTTTCGCGGATCGATGGAAGAGCTGCGCCAGTTGGGGCCGGTGGTGCGGGTGTCGCGCGCGCAGGTCAACAACGCCATTGGGCGCGACCCGCAGGACCAAAATCCCTCGCAGTTACCTGAGCTTGGGGCACCCGTGCAGGGCGACGGCAGTCGGCGCAGTGCGCTGCAAGCCTACGCGCAAAGCACCAAGGCAGATACACCACGCCACCCGCTGACCCAGGTGAGCGCGCTCATGAGCCGCAACGTAATCACCGTGGCCGATCACCAGACGGTGGAGCAGGCGTGGCACATTCTTTCGGACAAGCATATCGGGCAGGCACCCGTGGTCACGGCCGAGGGCATGCTGGTGGGCCTGCTCTCGCGCGCCGACCTGATGCGCCCGCAGCGCATGCCCGGGCCGGAGAGCCACGCCCTGGTGTGGCGTGCGCTACTCATGCAAAAGGTGGCAGACGTGATGTGGACCCCCGTGCCCTGCGTGGCCCCCGATGCCGACATCCGGCGCGTGGCGCGCGTGCTGCTGGACTCGGGCTTGCCCGGGCTGCCGGTGGTGCAGGACGATGGCCAGGTGGTCGGCTTTGTTTCGCGCACCGACATCCTGCGCGCGGTGGTGTCCGACCCGGCTTTGGACTTGTGGATTTGACGCGCGCTTAACCGGCTTTGGCAAACGCCTGGCGGCTCTTGGTGGTGCGCTCCATCTGGCGCGAGATGTTGCCGCACACCAGGTCGCACAGCGCGTAGATCGAGTCGTCGGCAATGCGGTAATAGGCGCTGTTGCCCCGGCTTTCGCGCGCCACCAGCCCGTGCTTGGTCATCAGCGTCAGATGGCGCGAGACGTTGGCGGCGGTAAAGCCACACAGTTGCGCCAGTTCGCCGACGTTGCGTTCACCTTCGCGCAGGAAATTGAGGATCGTCAAGCGCGTCGGTTCGGACAGCACCTGAAAATAAGCCGCAACCTCCAGCAGCGCCTCGGGCGGTAGGTTTTCCATGAGCAGGCATTCCTTCGAGAGAGCGATGGCAATCATAGCGTTTGGGTCTGTCGGTTGCCAGACACAGCATTTGCATGTATTATTTGACTAATTGCGCAAATAGTCAAATAATTAATCAGTTTCAAAAAAATGCCATCCGACCCCGGATGGACTAGGAGCTCTGGATGATCAAACCCTGTGTGACGGCCGCTATGGTGGCCGCAAGTCTTTTGGGCGCAGCTGCGTCCTGGGCGGCTGACGGCGTGGCGCTGGCCACGGTGGCGGTGCAAACCGCAGGCGCGGCGGCGGCAGACCGCGCCAGCTACGACGGTGTGGTGGAAGCCGTGCGGCAATCAACCCTGTCCGCGCAAGTGCCTGGTGCCATCGTCGCCCTGAACGTCAAGGCCGGTGACCGGGTTCGCGCCGGGCAGGAGTTGCTGCGCATCGACGCACGCGCAGCCAACCAGAGCGCAGCGGCCAGTGCCGCGCAGGTGGAAGCAGCGCGCGCCATGATGAACGTGAGTTCCAAGGACTACGAGCGCCAGAAGCAGTTGTTCCAGAAGCAGTACATCAGCCAGGCCGCGCTGGACCGGTCGCTGGCGCAATTCCAGGCGGCGCAGGCGCAGGTGCAGGCGCTGCAGGCGCAGACCGACGCCGCGCAAACCCAGTCGCGCTTTTTTGTGATCAACGCGCCCTATGCCGGTATCGTGAGCGACGTGCCTGCCACCCTGGGCGACATGGCCATGCCCGGTCATCCGCTGGTGGTGATGTACGACCCCTCGGCCATGCGCGTAAGCGCCGCCGTGCCTCCCAATTCGCCCGCCAGCCCGGGTGCCAATGCGCCCATCCAACTGGAAATTCCGGCCCTGGCCTCCAACCCCGCGCTGATTACGCCTACTGCCCTCAAGCTGCTGCCCAGCGTGGATGCGGCAACGCACAGCGCCCAGATGCAACTGGCGCTGCCTGACAAACTGCAGGGCCTGGCCCCCGGCATGTTCGCCCGCGTCTGGCTACCCGCCAAGGGTGCTGCCGCTGGCAGCGAGCGCCTGTACGTTCTCTTGAGCGCCGTGGTGCGCCGCGCCGAAATGACCGGCGTCTACGTGGTGGGCGCGCAAGGCCGTCCGGTGCTGCGCCAGGTGCGCCTGGGCCAGGCCCAGGGCGAGCGCGTGGAAGTGTTGAGTGGTTTGGACGCGGCCGACAAGGTCGCCGCTGATCCGCAAGCCGCAGCCAAGGTGCGCTGAGATGCAGACACCACCAAAAATGGGAATCTCGGGGCGCACGGCGGCCCTGTTCCAAAGCGCGCACATCACGCCGCTGCTGGCCTTGCTGGCGCTGCTGCTGGGTGCCTTTGCCGTGCTGGTGACGCCGCGCGAGGAAGAGCCGCAAATCAACGTCACCATGGCCAATGTGCTCATTGCCTTCCCCGGCGCTGCCGTGGCAGATGTGGAGCAGATGGTGGCCACCCCGGCCGAGCAGGTTCTTTCGCAAATGGCGGGTACCGAGCACGTGATGTCGGTCTCGCGCCCGGGCATGGCCATTCTCACGGTGCAGTTCAAGGTGGGCGTTGCGCGCACCGAAGCGCTGGTGCGCCTGCACGACACCTTGCGCTCCAACGCCAACTGGTTGCCGCGCGGCCTGGGCGTGATGGAGCCGATCATCAAGCCCAAGGGCATTGACGATGTGCCCATCGTCACGCTCACGCTCTACAGCAAGAACACTGCCACCAGCCCGGCTGAACTGGAGCGCGTGGCGCACAGCATCGAGGCCGAAATCAAGCGCGTGAACGGCACGCGCGAGGTGGAAACCATTGGTGGCCCGGGCAGCGCCGTCATGGTGCGGCTTGACCCCGCGCGCATGGCAGGCAGCGGCATCACCGTGGCAGAGTTGCGCAACGCGCTGCAGTCGGCCAACCTGGGTTTGCCGGTGGGCGAGATCATTGCCGCCAACAAGTCGCTGGCGATTGACGCCGGCCCCTACCTGCAACAAGCGCGTGAAGTGGCCGACCTGGTGGTGGGCGTGAGCAACGGCAAGCCGGTTTTTCTGCGCGACGTGGCGCAGGTGGAAGACGGCGCGCTGCCCAGCACGCGCTACGTCTGGCACGGTCTGGCGCAGAAAGACGGCGGCGGTGAATACCCGGCTGTGACCCTGACCGTGACCAAGAAGCCCGGCGAGAACGCCATCGACGTGGCCAACGCCGTGATGCACCGGGTCGAGCAGTTGCGCAACACCGTGATCCCCGACGCGGTGGAAGTGGCCGAGACCCGCAACTACGGAGCCACCGCCAACGACAAGGCGCAAAAGCTGATCCAGAAGCTGCTGTTTGCCACTGCCTCGGTGGTCGCGCTGGTATTCGTGGCACTGGGCCGGCGCGAGGCGGCGATTGTGGGAACGGCCGTGATCCTGACGCTGATGGTCACGCTCTTTGCTTCCTGGGCCTGGGGCTTCACGCTCAACCGGGTGTCGCTGTTTGCGCTGATCTTCTCGATCGGCATTCTGGTGGACGACGCCATTGTGGTGGTGGAAAACATCCACCGCCACCAGCAACACCACCCGGGCAAGACGCTCTCAGAAATCATTCCAGGCGCGGTGGACGAAGTGGGCGGCCCCACCATCCTGGCCACCTTTACCGTGATTGCCGCGCTCTTGCCCATGGCCTTTGTCTCGGGCTTGATGGGGCCGTACATGAGCCCGATTCCGATCAACGCCAGCATGGGCATGCTGCTGTCGCTGGCGATTGCCTTCATGGTGACGCCCTGGCTGGCGCGCCTGTGGATGAAGGCGCTACCCGCCTCCCACGGGCACGGCGATGCGCAGCCGCATGGCCTGAGCGCGCGTCTGGGGCCGCTGTTCCAGCGTGTCTTCAAGCCCTTGCTCGACGACCACAGCGGTCGGCGCAACCGGGGCTTTCTGGGTCTGGGCGTGCTGGTGCTGATCGTGATTTCGGTCGCGCTGCCCGCCACCGGCTTGGTGCTGCTCAAGATGCTGCCGTTTGACAACAAGTCCGAGTTCCAGGTGGTGGTGGACATGCCTGCGGGCACGCCGGTAGAAAAAACGGCGGCGGTATTGCACGCGCTGGGCGAACACCTGGCTACGTTGCCCGAAGTCACGCACTACCAGGCCTATGCCGGAACCGCTGCGCCGATCAACTTCAACGGGTTGGTGCGCCAGTACTACCTGCGCGCCGGTGGCGATGTGGGCGACATCCAGGTCAACCTGGTGGACAAGCACCACCGCAGCGAACAAAGCCACGCCATTGCCACGCGGGTACGTGCGCAACTGCAGAAGATCGGCGCGCCAATGGGTGCCAATGTCAAGGTGGTTGAAGTGCCGCCGGGCCCGCCCGTGCTCTCGCCGCTGGTGGCCGAGATTTATGGCCCGCAGGCCGCTGGCCGCCAAAGCGTAGCCAAGGCAGTGCGCGCCGTGTTGGAGAAAACCCCGGGCGTGGTGGACGTGGACGACAGCAGCATTGCCGCCGCCCCGCGCAAGCTGCTGCTGGTGGATCGGCGCAAGGCCGCCATGCTGGGCGTGCCGCAGCAAGCCATTGTGACCACGTTGCGCGCCGGACTCTCGGGCGAAGCCGCAACCTACCTGCACGACGCCAGCAAGTACGCCACGCCGGTGATGCTGCAACTGCCCCAGGAGAGCCAGGGCGACCTTGACGCATTGCTCAAGCTCAGCGTCCGCGGCATGTCGGGCAAGTTGGTGCGCATCAGCGAACTGGTGACCATCAGCGACACGCTGCGCGAGCAGCCCGTGTACCACAAGGACTTGCTACCGGTGAACTTTGTCGTGGGCGACATGGCGGGCAAGCTCGACAGCCCGCTCTACGGCATGTTCCAGATGCGTGGCGACATTGCAAAAATAGAAACTCCCGGTGGCGGGCCGATGGTGGAATACTTCATTCGCCAACCCGATGACGGCATGCGCGACTACGCCATCAAGTGGGACGGCGAGTGGCAAATCACCTACGAGACTTTCCGCGACATGGGCGCGGCCTATGCGGTCGGCCTGATCCTGATCTACCTGCTGGTGGTGGCGCAGTTTGGCTCGTACCTGATTCCGCTGATCATCATGGCCCCCATTCCGCTGACCATCATCGGCGTCATGCCCGGCCATGCGCTGCTGGGCGCGCAGTACACCGCCACCAGCATGATCGGCATGATCGCGCTGGCGGGCATCATCGTGCGCAACTCGATCCTGCTGGTGGACTTTATCAACCTGCAGGTGCGTGAGGGCGTGCCGTTCAAGCGCGCCATCGTGCACTCGGCCATCACCCGCGCGCAGCCCATCATGCTCACCGGCCTGGCGGCCATGCTCGGTGCCTTCTTCATCCTGGACGACCCGATCTTCAACGGCCTGGCGATCTCGCTGATCTTCGGCATCTTCGTCTCCACCGTCCTGACCCTGGTCGTCATTCCAACCCTGTATTACGTTGCCTACCGCGCTCAGTTTGAGTCGGTGCCCTCGCCATGAAGCAGGGGACATGGATCGCCACGGGCTGCGCCCTCGCGATGACGAGGGGCGGTAACCTCGTCATCGCGAGCAACTTTCCCGTCATCGCGAGCGAAGCGCGGCGATCCATGGCTTCGGGCTGCATGGACTGCCGCGTCGCTTCGCTCCTCGCAGTGACGGAGCTCCCTTTTTCAACCGTTCTCTTCACCCGTTCAACTCTTTAAGGAAAATCCCATGACATCCTGGCAAGTCGTACGCCTGATTGCAGGCAGCTTTATTCTCATTTCACTGGCGCTGGGCACTCCCGGCAGCCCGATTTTCGTTAGCCAATGGTGGCTGGCCTTTACCGCCTTTGTGGGAGCCAACCTGGCGCAAAGCGCGCTCACCAAATGGTGTCTGATGGAGAGCATTCTGCGCAAATTTGGCATCCAGCCCGGCTGCTAAATGGTCGCCGCCCGATACCTCCTTGCAGGCAGCCTGCTCGTTGGCGCCTGCACGGCGCAGGCCATGGACCTGATGCAGGCATGGCAGGCCACGCGCGAGCGTGATCCGCAGGCCGCAGTGGCCGAGGCGGCGCGCCAGGCGGGGTCGTCGCGCAAGGCGCAGGCGGCTGCGCTGTGGCGTCCGTATGTCATGCTCAGTGCCACGGCGGGCAGCATGAACGCCGACATGGCCATGAGCGGCGCGCACTTTTCTGCGCCCGGTTTGGGCCAGTCCGACGGGGTTGGCTTTGGCACCTCGGTGGATCGGGGCAACTCCACGCGCTGGGTGATCAGCGCCAGCCAACCCCTGATCAACCAGGAGCGCAGCGCGCAGGCGCGGCAACTCGAAATTGGTGCCGACGTGGCGCAATGGGAGTGGCAGGCGGCGCAGCAGGACTTGATGCTGCTGACCGCACAGCGCTACTTTGACGTGCTGCTCGCCAGCGACAAGCTGGCCTTGCTGCGCGAGCAGCACCAGGCGGTGGAACTGGCCCTGACCGAAGCGCGCGACCGCTTTGCGCTGGGCGACAAACCCATTACCGACACGCACGAGGCATCTGCCCGCGCCTTTGCGCTGCAAGCCCAGGTTCTGGCCACCCAGGATGAACTGGCGCTGGCGCGTCAGGCGCTTGCTGACGCCACCGGGCAGAGCGACGCGCCGGTTGAGCCGCTGCCAAAGGCTCTGGCCGACGCACAGCCCGCTCTGGCACCGCTGGCGCAGTGGCTCGAAGCTGCGCAGCAGGGCAACCCGCTGCTGCGCATGATGGCGGCCAAGGTGCAAGTTGCGCAACAGGAGTCGAGCCGCTTCAGCGTGGCCGCTGGTCCCACCCTGGACTTGGTGGCGCAGGCCGGACGCGACCAACTCAGCGGCAGCGGCAACTATGGCGCTGCCAGCAACACCGCCTCGCAGCAGATGATCGGCCTGCAGATGAACATCCCCCTGTTCACCGGCGGCATGCGTAGCGCCAAGCAGGACGAAGCCCTGCGCCTGCAGGACAAGGCAGCCGCCGAACTCGAGCGCAGCCGCCAGCAGGTCAGCCAGCAAACACGCGCCGCCTGGCAAGGCATGCAGACCGGCAGCGCCCGCTTGCAGGCCCTGGCCGAGGCACGCAAGGCCAGCCTGGCCCGGCTTGACGCCACCCGCTTGGGTCGCCAGGTGGGCGACCGCACCACGCTCGAACTACTGCAAGCGCAAAACGACGCCAGCGCCGCCGAACTCGCGCTGGAGCAGGCGCGCGTCGAACTGCTGCTCAACCGTTTGCGCTTGCACGCCCTGAGCGGCCAGCTTGACGAACAGCAGCTCGGCCAGGTCAACAGCATGCTTCACCGCTGACACCCGTCAGCATTTTTCAACCCCAAGAGTCAGTAAAAAAGAGGAGACATTCATGGCACACATCGTCATTTTGGGCGCAGGCATCGGAGGCATGCCTACGGCCTACGAACTGCGCGAAAAGCTCGGTCCATCGCACCGCATCACGGTGGTCAATGCGATCGACTACTTCCAGTTCGTACCATCCAACCCCTGGCTGGCAGTGGGCTGGCGCGAGCGCGAAACCATCACCTTTGGCATCCGCCCCTATCTGGAAAAGAAGAAGATCGACTTTGTGGCCCAGCGCGTGCAAAAGATTGACGCACAAGGCAACGCCCTGGAGCTTGCCGATGGCACCCGCCTGGCCTATGACTACCTGGTGATCACGACCGGCCCCAAGCTCTCGTTTGAAGAAGTACCGGGCAGCGGCCCGGAGTTCAACACGCAGTCGATTTGCACCGTCAACCATGCCGAAAAAACCTGGGGCAACTACCAGGAGTTGCTGGAAGAACCCGGCCCGGTGGTGATTGGCGCAATGCCTGGCGCATCGTGCTTTGGGCCGGCCTACGAATTCACGTTCATCGTCAACACCGACTTGAAGCGCCGCAAAAAACGCAACAAGGTGCCCATCACCTTTGTCACCAGCGAGCCGTATATCGGCCACATGGGCCTGGGCGGCGTGGGCGACTCCAAGTCGATGCTCGAGAGCGAGTTCCGCAACAACGACGTCAAGTGGATTACCAACGCCAAGGTCACGCGCGTGGAGCCGGGCAAGATGTTTGTGACCGAGCTTGATGACCACGGCGCGGTGCGCAAGGAGCACGAGTTGCCCTTCAAGTTCAGCATGATGCTGCCCGCGTTCAAGGGCGTGGACGCCGTGGCTGCGGTGGAGGGGCTATGCAACCCGCGCGGCTTTGTCCTGATCGACGAATACCAGCGCAGCAAGAAGTACAAGAACATCTTTGCCGCAGGCGTGTGCGTGGCCATTCCGCCCGTGGAGGTTACGCCGGTTCCCACCGGCGCGCCCAAGACCGGCTACATGATCGAGACCATGGTGACCGCCATCGTGCACAACATCGACGCCGACCTGGCTGGCAAACCCGCGGTGTCCAAGGGCACCTGGAACGCCATCTGCCTGGCCGACATGGGCAACACCGGCGCTGCCTTTGTGGCCCTGCCGCAAATCCCGCCGCGCAACGTCAACTGGTTCAAGAAAGGCAAGTGGGTGCACCTGGCCAAGATCGCCTACGAGAAATACTTCATGTACAAGATGAAGAACGGCACCTCCGAACCGATCTACGAGAAGTACATCATGAAGACCTTGGGCATCAAACGCCTGGATCACCATTGATGTTGCCGTAGTTCATGACCCTACCCGTCATCGCGAGGCCGTCAGGCCGTGGCGATCCATGACTTGATGCATGCATGGATTGCCGCGCTTCGCTCGCAATGACAACCTCTCTCCATCGCAGGGCCACCACTTTCCGTCATCGCGAAGGCGCGTAACTTCGTCATCGCGAGGTCACCACTCTCCGTCATCGCGAAGGCCGTCAGGCCGTGGCGATCCATGACTTCATGCCTGCATGGATTGCCGCGCTGCGCTCGCAATGACAACCTCTCTCCATCGCAGGGCCACGACTTTCCGTTATCGCGAAGGCGCGTAACTTCGTCATCGCGAGGTCACCACTCTCCGTCATCGCGAGGCCGAAGGCCGTGGCGATCCATGACTTGATGCCTGCATGGATTGCCGCGCTTCGCTCGCAATGACGGCCAAAGGACATGGACTGCCGCGCTGCGCACGCAATGACAACCTTTCATGCTCGCAGTGACGAAGCCAGGACCATGGCTTTCTCCATAGAATGGGCGTTACCTTCCACACTCCCTTATCACCATGCGCCACTTCAAGATCTTTGGTTACTTCCTGGTTCTGGTTTTGGCGGGTTGGGTGCAGGGCAGTGCCCTGGCACTGGAGCGCAGCGACATCCTGCTGGACATCGTGCGCCACTGCGTCGATCCGCAGGTGGGCGACTACTGCAGTCTGTGCCGCGCGCCGCGCGCCGATGCCGCTTGCAACGCGCCCACGGCGTGCAACAAGACGACCGAGGTCTGGGCGCTGACTTCAAGCTACACCGCGCTTCGGGATATCAAGATGTGCGGTTGCCCGTCCGACTTTGTGCACGGGCTGGCACTGCCGCGCGCGGTGGTGCGTGGCGTGGAAGACCCCAATCGGCCTGATGGCATCTGGCAATTTGCCTGGGACGTGGGCGCAAGCCGTATTGAGCCGCAGAACATGGCGCTGGTGGTCAACCCGCAGTTTCAGCGCAGCCAAAACCAGTTGCACGTGCACATGCTGCGCTTGAGCCCGGACGCGCGTGCGCGGCTTGAAGGCTTGAAGTTCACGGCGGTGAGCGACCTGGGCAGCGTGTGGGCCAGCGCCGCGCGCAGCGCTGCAGCCCAGGGCTGGGCCGACTACGGTGTGATCGTGGTGCAGCGCGCGCCCCAGGACTTCATGGTGGTAGCCACCCCCGACAGCCCCGAAGACGCCTTCACCCAGTGGCGTTGCAACTAACGCGCCGACGTCTCAGGGCCGCGTCAGGCGCAACACGTCGCCCACACGCGCCTTGGCCACGTCTTCGGCGTGGAACGGCAGCACCGGCCACTCCTTGCGCGAGAACAGACGCATCTGGTCGTTGGCATGGGCCGAGGCCGGATCGGTGCTTTGGCCGTAGGTCAGGATGCCTTGGGCCACCGGGCCACGCGCGTCAAAGGTCACGCTCTGGATGTAGCTGGAGCCGTAGTCGATGGGCAAGCCCTTGGCACTGATGCCGGGCGCAAACTGGTTGCCCAGGTTGTTGAGTACGCCTTCAAATTCGTCGCCGCCGTGCAGCGCAATGGCTTCGTTGGTGATTAGCGGACGCTGCACGCTGCCCAGTGTGGCGTCAAGCGCAAAGCCCGCCTTGCGCACGGCATCCACTGCCTTGGTGAGTGCGTCCCAGACCTTGGCTGCCACGGCCGCATCGGCCATGTTCAGGCCGGTAGGCGTGGTGGCCGGTTGGGTGACATCAAACGGCACGCGGTGCACGCCCGCCGCGGTGCGCGCTACGCGCCAGAACTCGCGAAACAGGTGTGCGCCACGCGCTTCGACGTTGTTGCTCTGATCCCAGCCACGCAGCGCGGCGCAGCCGTCGCGCGCTTGCGCTGTGGGTGCGCTGGCGCAGGCCGCCAGCAGGTCGGGCACGACCACGCTGGCCATGAAGTTGCGGTTCTCAAACAACTGCCGCTGCACTGCCTCGGGCGTGACCTTGCCGCGCGAGAGCAGCTCGGGGATCTGGGTCAGGCCCGCACGGGTGCGCGGGCGCGACACGCTGGCGTCGCCCACCAGGGGTGAGATGCCCGACCACTTTTGCGCCGGGTTGGTGTGGACAAAGCTGTCGTTGCTGTTGTGAATCCAGTCGCTGCGTACGGTGGTGGGCATGCGCTCCATCGGGATCAGGCCAGGCTGCGGCGAGGCTGGGTCGCGCTTCCAGTCGCAGTCGCTCCTGGAGCCGTCAAGCACCACCAGACCGGCCGCACCCAGCAAGGCCGCCGCAGGCTTGCTCGGCGCGCAGCGCTGCAGTTGCGCGGCGTCCACATCGGGCACCACCGAAACATCGGCGTAGAGCAGGTTGCCATTGCGGTCTGCCGCCAGGGTGTTGACCCAGGGCGTGCCGATATTGCGCATGGCCTCGCGCACCTCCTGCACGTTGCGCGCGCGCCCAAAGCCCAGCGACGAGTCGGTGGCGCGCACGTTGCCCAGGTTGGCGTCCTTGAGTGCGTAGGCGGTCTTGGCGGTCCAGTTCAGTCCGGCGCGCGGAATCACCACCACCGGGCCCCAGCGCGTCAACCAGACGGTGCGCGTCTTGGTCTCCAGCACGCCGCTGGCTGCAGGCACCTGGATGCTCACGCTGCGCGGCGTCATCTTGACCGCCTGGCCATCGAGCATGTAGCTGGTGGGGTCGCCTGCGGCCAGCGTCAGCTCATGCAGGGTGAAGCGTTTGCCGGTGGAGACGGTGTGTGACCAGGCCACGTCCTTATTGAAGCCGATGGTGACTCCGGGAAAGTTGCCAATGCCCACGCCCATTACGTCCAGGTTGCCGGGAATGGTGAGGTGCACTTGCCAGAAGCGGTTGACACCGGCCCAGGGGAAGTGCGGGTTGCCCAGCAGCAAGCCGCTGCCGTTGGCCGTGGTGTCCTTGCCAAACGCCCAGGCGTTGGAGCCCAGCGGCGAATCGAGCAAACCGGCCTCGCGCATCACCTCTGCAGCATCGGCCAGCGTGACTGATTCGGCCACGGCGCTGGTGGCCGCAGCGGGTGGGCGTGCGTCGAGCATGGCGTCGGCAAGTGCTGCCGTGGCCGCTTGCACTGCGGTGAGCTCGGCCTGGCGGCGAAACTCGGCCAGCGTCATCGGTTTGACCCAAGCCTGGCCGTTGCAGGCTGCGGGCAGCTTGCCGGCCTGGTCAGCCAGATAGCGGTTGTAGCCCGCCACGGCCCCGCGCGCCAGCGCTTGCGATTCGGCACTGGCAGCACCCCAGGCGCGCTCCAGCGCGGCGTCGTCCATGTGGGCGGCAATAAAGAAATCGATCTGCTCGTTGGGAAACATGCGCCGCGCCAGCAGGCCCTGGGTGCTGCCACCAAAGTAACGCGAGCGCTCGCCACGCACGGTAACGAGTTGGTCGGCAGTCATGCAGACATTGTCTTGCGCATAGGCGTAGGCCATGGCGTAGGCAAGGGTCTCGGGGTCGGGCGCGCTGATGTGGGCCACGCCGTTGGCGGTGCGCGCAATGGTGGCGGTGCGTGCGTCCGTCCCCGCCGGAGGGCTGGCGCAGGCGGCCAGCAAGGCGGTGGACAGGGCCAGTAAGCGGGTGCATGCCTGGAAGGCAAAAGGGGTAGGGCGCAGGTTCATGAAACTCCTTGAGGGGGTGGCTTGGGCCAAGCGCCCATGGTGGTCACACCCGCGCTGGCGCGCAATGGGTGTTCTCCCTAGGGCGGGCCGGGCAAAGACGCGCTGGTGACAAGGCGCGAAAGTTCAGCCTGCCCGATGGGCGGGCGCAGCAGCCAGGGCACGACGTAGGTGCGTTTGGACAAGCCGTTGGCAACGCGCTGCATTTGTGCTTGCTCGCCTTGCAGCCGTGCCGCCAGCAACGGGTCGGCGCTGCCCGCCGCCAGCACACTCTTGTTGATCACCCAGGCAAAAGGCTCAATGGCGGCGCGGCGCAAATCGTCCTGCAGGGCCTGGGCTTGGGACACGGGCGTGGTCTCGGGCAGGGTGACCAAAATGATCCGGGTGTAGGCCGGGTCTTGCAGCCGCATCAGCGGGGTGACCAGATGGCCCGAGGCCTTGCCCTCCAACTCGCGCATCATCTGGCGGTGGTAGGCACCGGTGGCATCCATCAGCAACAGCGAGTGGCCGGTGGGCGCGGTATCGAGCACCACAAACGCGCTTCGGCCTTCGCCCACCACGCGCGAGAAGGCGTGAAACACCGCCACTTCTTCGGTGCAGGGCGAGCGCAGGTCTTCGAGCATCAGGGCTTTTTCCTGGGCGTCGAGCTTGGCACCCTTGGTGGCCATGATCTTGTCTACGTAGCGCTGCGTTTCCACCAGCGGGTCGATGCGGTCCACCCGCAGCCCGGGCAGCTCACCGGCGAGCGTGCCCGACAAATGGGCGGCCGGGTCGGTGGTGCTCAGGTGCACGCTCTTGCCGCGCTGCACCAGGCCAATGGCCAGTGCCGCAGCAATGGTGGTTTTGCCCACGCCGCCCTTGCCCATGACCATGACCAGACCGTGGCCAGCCGCCGCCAGCGCATCGGCCAGCGCGTCCAGACCAGTGCCCTGCTCGATGGGTTGCAGTGCCGGTGGCGCTGGGGCAGCAGTTGCGCTATCCGCGCCAAACAGCAGGGCGCGCAGCGCGTGCAGCCCCACGGTGTCAAAAGCGCGCAGTGGCACCTGGTCTTGCGGCAGCGCCCGCAGGTTGGGCGCAAGGGCCTCCAGCGCGGCGCTGCCTAGCGCCTCGATGGCGCAGGCAACGGCGTCAGCGCGGTCACTGGCATGAAACACGCCATTGACCACCAGCCGCTGGTTGTGCAGGCCGAGCGCATGAAGCTCGTCGCAGGTGCGCGCTGCCTCGGAGTTGGCTCCGGCGTCGGGGCGGGTGACCAGCACCACCGTGGTCTGGCTGCCGTCGCTCAGGGCTTGCAGCGCGGCCTTGAAGCGCACCTCCTGCATCTTCAGGCCCGAGTGCGGGCCCAGGCAGGAGGCACCCCGGTCGTTGCCAGCTAAAAACCCACTCCACGCCTTGGGCAAGCTCAGCAGCCGCAAGGTATGGCCGGTGGGCGCCGTGTCAAACACGATGTGGTCGTAATGCGCGTCCTGATCCGACAGCAGCGAGGCAAACTCATCAAACGAGGCAATCTCGGTGGTGCACGCGCCCGACAGTTGCTCGCGCACGTTGGCCAGCTCGGCGTCGCTGGTGTCGGCCTGCATTTGCGCCACCACCCGCTGGCGGTACGCCTGGGCGGCCTGGTCGGGGTCGATATTGAGCACCCAAAGCCCCTGGGCGTGGGGCACGGGGGTGGGCGTGTTCTTGAGCGCAACGCCCAGCATTTCGTCCAGGTTGGAAGCCGCGTCGGTGCTCACCAGCAACACCCGTTTACCGCTGTCAGCCAGGTACAGCGCCACGGCGGTGGAGAGCGAGGTTTTGCCCACGCCCCCCTTGCCGGTGAAGAACAGGTGGCGCGTGGGTTGCTTGAGCAGGTCCAGCGGCGCGGGCAGGAGCCAGGCCAGGGCTTTTTGGTGGGAGGGAATGCCGCCTTGGTGCACGATGCTTGCGCCCACCATCACTGCCGGGGTGGCTGTGACTCCGAGCCGCGCAATCTCGCCATGGTCGGTTACCTTGGCGATTTCTACCGCAAGCCCCAAGTTTTTGGCAACGCGCTCAATCATCGCCGTGGTGCTTTGGCACTTGGCACAGCCGGAACCCAAAACAGTGACTTTCATAGGTGGGAGCTTAAAGGCTAAAACACGCTAACCCCGCAGGGGCCGATCCCGTCTTGCAAAAGTCGGGCTACTGCAGCATTTTGTCCTTGGCCAGAAAATACTTGCGCGCGTAGGCCACCAGTTGCGCGTCGCTGGGGTGGTCCACGGTTTCCACGCCGACGATCTTGCTCACCAGGGCGGCGTCGTGCGCGTGGATGTGCTTGATCAGTTGCAGCTTGGCCTGGGCCGGGCCGACGATCAAGATTTCCGAGGCGCCATTGAGCGCCTGGGCAACCCGGTGGTAGTAGTCCTGATGCTCCGGGGCGCGCCCGGAACCCAGCGTGCCCACGCGCGAGTGCAACTTGTGGTGCGGCTGGCGCGGCTCGATCAGCGACTTTTCAACGTCGTCCGGGCTGATGTGCATGACGTGGGCTTGCACATGATCAATCCAGACGAGTGCATGGTAGTGCGACATAGGTGGGTCCTTTCTTGCCGGACCATCATGCGCCGATTCGCTTGCACGGGGCGTGCGTTATCGCAACGACCGGGTGATTCCGGTGCTACCCACTGATGCAGGTCAAGGACACCCGATTTAGGGGGTGGCGGAAGCTGTGAGATTCGAACTCACGGATGTCGTAAAACATCGCCGGTTTTCAAGACCGGTGCCTTAAACCGCTCGGCCAAGCTTCCTGGAGGCATGAATTGTAAGGGCTTTCGCCGTTCCCAAGCTCGCCGGGAGCGGTTCGCCACGGGCAAAAAGCCGCCTCCGGGCGACACAAATGCTTACGAATTTGAGTTTACGCAATCACGTAGAGCTCTCAATATATGCAACATTCAGCCGATATGTCTATACGACGTTTACCAAGACAAGTAGGGGGTTGTGCAATGAGTAGCAAGAGTGCGGGTT
>Ga0194053_10000297_pt1 | contig 37683 bp, 22 predicted proteins | sample SepL228m_MetaG_FD_161684 | JGI IMG/M metagenome (GOLD analysis project Ga0194053, IMG submission 161684) | Anoxic zone freshwater microbial communities from boreal shield lake in IISD Experimental Lakes Area, Ontario, Canada - Sep2016-L227-8m | ecosystem: Environmental > Aquatic > Freshwater >... | reverse complement strand
GATTAATGGAAAATCCAACAGTTCCACCAACTGAAGATGATAAATAACCTATTGGCAATTGCAGCCAACTATAATTAGTGACTTTAATTGCCATAGGGTTTAATACTATTGGTGCAATTACAGTCTGAACATGACCATCAAGAAAACTTGCAATAGCCTTGTTGCTATGACGGAATGACACATCGGTACTTACAATCTTAGCAATATTGTTGCTGCTATCACAGTCAATGGTAAGTACCGCACTTGATGGATCAGATACCGCGCCAATTGATAGACTATCGAGGTAAAAATAATTATAGCCATAACCATTAACTGTGGATTTTCCTTTTGTCGGACATACCAACACGCCAGGATCAACTTTTATATTGCTCCAAACATTGGCAGTACCCGGAAGCATTTCTTCATGATCCTGGCAATATATTTGTATCGATGCGGCTATTTGCCGCTGGTTGCTGGTACACGTCGTTTGTCTTGCTTTCTCGCGCGCTCGTGCAAAGACCGGGAACAGAATTGCGGCGAGGATGGCAATAATGGCAATCACGACCAGCAATTCGATGAGGGTGAAACCTTTTTGACTGGTTTTCATGGATTTTCTCCTTTATGGAAAAAGGTATTGGAAATATTTACAAAGGAAATAAGACCATTGACAACGTTTCCATGATAGATTGTACCATACAATTTTCAAATTTCAATAGCTTCTACCATAAAAATAGGGATTAAATGTAATAATACTTTGTAAATATACAGAAGAATCAGCTATTACTACATTCCGTATTTTCCTTTTAACTAATTCTCTGCGTCCTGCCGTTCAGCGTCTGACATGGCTTTGTTGTAAATCGTAATTTCAGCTATCAGACCATTGAAGCAGCGGGTATGATTGCCGGTATAGTTACCAATAGTGAGAACGTTTGAACCTTTTAGATAGGTTTTCATAGTGATGTATCCTTTTAATGAATGAATTACAAACCATATTGTGATTTAATGTAGCGTTCTACATCCTGGCACTCGGTGTCGGTGATATCCCGGTTGAAGATGAGCACTTCCGAGATATCTCCACCGTCAGCAGGAGAACATCGTGAAGGTCAAGTCGTGGCACATGGATCGCGGTACCGTGTTCGACTTTGAATGTCCGACCATCGACGCCCGACACAGCGGAGGTCACCTTCATGCCATTGAGATGGATCACCAGATCGTGCACCGGCACCACCTCACCCACCGCATGCAGGGTGTTCGCGTTCACCGGCTGGGGATAGCGGTACAGGCCACCGGGCGCGTTGTGCACATGCACGGCCCAGCGGCCATCGGACTGGATGCGGGTATTCACGCTCACGCACTGGGGACCTTCGATGGTCACCGCCGGCGGACGCAGATCGGTCAGCACAGTGCGCACCAGTTCCACCATGCGCGTGGTTGGCCCGTGCAGATAAGCCTGGCACAACTCGGCACCAAGATAGACCACATGTCCCTTGCCTACAGCGCGGGTCCACATAGCTGCCGGATTGGTTAACGGCTGAATATCGTCCGTGCCACCCGCCGTCGTGGCGTTACTGCTCACGCCTGTGAATCCCGATAGACCCGCGCTCCATGTGTTCGTCTGGGGATAGGCCCCATGCAGTCCGGGCGGCACCGCCGATGCCAAGACGCGACAATCAGAAGCGGGTTCGGTAATAGTGGCGCCATTTACGAAGGTCACCATAGGACCGCAGGTTTCCCGCAAAGCCGCGTCGGTAAACAGTGCCGTAACGGCCGGAGCGATTCCACCGCGCCGGTGAATCCCGAGTAGGTTATCCAACACCGGTTGGTCATGCGGTGTGCCCCACTCGTCCAGCGTACCAGCCTCGTGACAAGCGAAAAGCACGCCGCCGTTATTGACATACCGCTCAAGAGTCTGTACCTGCGCGAGGCTCAGGCACGCGGCATTACCGATCAGGATCACGGGATAGCGAGTCAACTCGTCACGATCGATATAGTCGTCGAAGATGATCGACGACTGGAGGTGGGCATGTCGGCACAGCTCATTGGCACCATGATAAGAATGACCATTTAGGGATAGCGGTGTGTAGTAATCCTCGGTCTGCTGCGAGGCGAGGATGGCGGCATATTCGACCGTCTCACCCCCCTTATACCGGGCACGGGGTTCCATCACCTCGTGCAGTTCCTTCAACATTAACGCGATATGGCGAATATCGCAATCTGTACCGACGGGGGTTTTGTCACCGCCAGCGGAGATCGTAGCCAGCATGCCTTGCTTGAAGGTGAGGGTTTCGACATCCGGCGACCAGGAGTAGCCGTGATCGGATAGTGCCTGCCATGTATCGACCCCGCGCCGGAACTTATACGCCTTTTGCAGTTTCATCTGCAGGTCTGCCTGCGCTGGGAAGGTGCATGTTTCGGTACTCATGATGGCGTCGAACCCCAGCGTGCGCAGTGGGATGCCCAGATTCCAGCCATTCATGTCGCGATGCCGCAGATTGTTGATGGCGACAGTCGCAGACGGTTTTACCGCGACCACGGCATCCACACAGCCCTTCCAAAGGTCCATCAGCACATCATAGCGCCATTTGACCCAGCGCTTGGCGACGGGGTCGGTGATGAGGTGCTTGTTGATGGTTTCCGGTGCCGGCAAATCTAACCCGGTATCTTTCTTGAAACGGGCCTGGCAACAGGAGCACTTGCATCCAGGAGAGAATGTCCCCCAATGGAGGCTGTAGATCGTGCCGTCAAGCCAAAACCCGTCGAAGTCGAACTCGCGGGTTACCTCCGCCAGGAATTCCGGCAGTAACTGAAGATATGGTGAACTGGGGCAGATGGCATCCTCAGGTGAATCACCCTTGGCGACATCACCATTGTCGAAGTCATAGTATTGGAGACGCCACTCGGGATGCACCGTGAGCAGGCTTTTGCAGAGGTGCAACGGATACCAACATACGATGGTGCGTCCTATGGCGTGCACGCGGTCGACCAGTTCACGAAAAATCTCCGAGTTGGCTTCAAGATGGTGAACCGGAAAGACCTTGGACGGGAATAAAGGTACGGCACGAGGGTCCACTGCCGAGTGCCAAATGGAATCAATGCCACTCGTCTTCAGTCCCTCGATCAGGTTGTCGATGTACTCGCGGGTGGGCGGATGTGCCGCCCGGGTTTCCAGGCAGGAAATGCAATCCTCGTATGGTTTAATTTTGTTCATTGTAGTTATTCTCCATTCAAATAAGTTTAAATCTATGGTTAGACCTTCTCCGCATATTCACGAAATAGTCGCAGGTAGAGTAGGTAATCCGCGAAGGAAACGGCTGGCGGGGTTTGGTGGTCGCAACTGATGATGAAACCGCTTTGCTGGGCTACTGGCAGCAGTCGTTCGAATTCGGCGCGCATGGCCGCCTCGCCTTTGTCCATGGTCATCTTATCGAAGCCGCCCATGAAGACCAGGTCCGGGTAGAGCCGCCGCAATTCGGCCACATCGGTGCCGGCCTGACGTTCGAGCGGGAAGATGCCCTGACAGCCGCCATCCCGGATCCAGCCGCATAGTTCAGTGACATCTCCGTCGGAGTCCACCAATACGGGCACACCATAGGACTTCGCCCAGTCGGTAAATTTCAGGTAATATGGCTTGAGGAACTCATCGAAGCAGGTTTTGGAAAGCATGGGGCCATTGTTGTAGCTCATGTCCTCACCCAGGGAGATGAAGTCCGGGACGCATTCCGCACAGATCATATCGAGGGCCTGTAGGCAATACCGGGTAAATTCGCGGTTCATCCGATGCATCAACTCAGGATGGTCGTAGAAAGCCAACATGTGCGGTTCGATACCGAAGAGGTAGCGTGGCCAGCCGAAGAATCCCCAGAAGGTGAGCCAGATGGCTGTTCCCTGCTCGCGCCGCTCCGCCGCCCAACGACGCCACTCGGGTAAGTCTCTCTCCACCATCGTAAGATCATAACAAGCCGGAAGCAGCCTCTCGTAGTCGGCCTCGGACGCGACCGGTCCGGCGCTGTCGGTGAGATGCAGGTGTTTAACAAGAGTTTTCATGACTTCGCCATTGAACGGTGGCGCATAGCCCTGGTAGTGCATGTCCAACCCCAGGTGCCGGGTAATCTCGTAGCGGTCATTGCAATCCGCTGGCAAACCACCTTCGCGCTGCCAGCGTTCGATTGTTAGATGCCACCAGACCGCCCATTCCATCACCGGCAGGCGGTCGGGTTTCTCAAAATTCAATACCGCTTTAATTCGTTCACTTGATGTCATATTTTCTCCGTTTCATTCAGGTGTTCGAGGAGGTCTGGCGGCAACGGCCAGTCGAGTTGGACATGCTGCGCACGCAGACTGGCGCGCAAGTCGTCAGCGGGTACTTCCGGCAGATCGAGCCAGTGCTTGGTGGCGATGGCCGCCGCCGTCCCTGCCGCCTGGCCAAGTTGCATCATGGTACGCGTCAACCTGCAACTTGACGCCGCGATACTGGAAAACCCGGCGGCCCGACCTGCCACCAGGAGGTTGCGCCAGCCTTTCGGGATCAGACAGCGATAGGGCACACCATAGGGTTCGTCCACTTCGGGACAGCGGCCGCCCTCGCCATGCCGATCCAGGGCATGATCCGCAATTGAAATGATGTCGGCGTCCGTCTGACGGCTAAGGCCAAGTAAAATATCATTCTCGGTGAGCATCTTCTCGCAGACCACGCGCCGCCCTTCGCGAATGCCCAGCGTTGGCGCGATCCAGGTCATCCGGTAGCGCTGGAACTCCGGCCAATGGGTCTGAACGAAATGCCAATGGGCCTTGATGCGGCGCATACATTCCAAAGTGGCGGTCCGATAGTCCAGTTTGATGCACTCCCTGCCTTCCATAGTAGGCAGCATGTTGCAATTCCGTCCCAAATCCGGATACTGTACGCAGTGCATTGGCGGGAAGTTTGCCGCCCACCAGCACGTGACGGGAATCCCATCCGGCAATGGCTCAATGGCGGGTTCAAAACCGGGCATGACCTTGTAGATTAAGGTGACGGCATTGACGACATCGGACCCGATCTCCGGTGCCCCGGTCTCATGGAAGCGACTGCGCGGATCAACGCCACGCAGCGTCTCACAACCCAGCGCATGGCAGAACTCGCCGCCGGTCCCATCAACCCACTGGGAGGCTTCCAGTTCGTTGCCATCATCCAGCCTAACTCCGGTCACACGCTGATGGTCAGCCCATACCTTGCTGAAGCCGGTTTGGAGGCGGATATCCACGTTCCCAGTTTCCTCCAGCAAAGTCCGAATGGTTGCGGCCATCGGCTCCGGCAGAAACGGCACCCCGTGCCAATGTTCCCGGCACCACGTCTCCGTCCTTGCCTGTTCGGGTCCCGAGTGACGGCGCAAGGTGTCAACGTAGCACCGCTCCGGATCAATCAATAACTCGGCACCGGGGAAGTTGACTTTATCCAACGCGTGCGGGTAATACCAGGCGTCCTGCCAACAAAAGAATCGGCCGAACGAGTAGATGCCGATCGCCTCAGGATGTTCCCGCTTCAGCCGCCGGTATATATCGAAGGGGATTCCAGTACCACCGACACCTACCTCCCAGCAGTTGACACCACTTTGCGTCGCCGTGCCGCCAAGCATGCCGCCACGCTCGATAACGACAACCTTCAGCCCGAGTCGGGCGGCAGCAAGTGCAGCAGCACTGCCGCCGCTGCCGCCACCGATCACCGCCATATCGTATTGGAGTTTACTCATCACATCGGCTCGATCTGCTGAATCAGTGGTTGAACTGTGATATCGGGGATGGCGAGATGTGCCGGGGTGCGGCAAATGTCCAACACCATCCTCCCCATCTCGGCAGGTTGCATACATTGTACGCGGATGGCCGGGTCGCTGACGGGATGGCCGGCGATACCGGCTGCGTCCACGAAGTCGGTCGCGCCCCAGTAGGGGGTGATGGTGGTCACTCGCACCCCCGCTTCACGCAGTTCTGTGTAAAGACAGTGACCAAACTGATTAAGTCCCGCCTTGGCGGCTGAATACGGACCCCAGCCCGGCCAGGCATGAAGGGCGCAGCCGCTGGAAATATTGATGATGAGTCCATTACGTTGCACCTTCATCACCTTGGCCGCACGCCGGCAACCGTAGAGCTGACCGGTGAGGTTGACCGCGATGATCTGAGCTATGGCCTCATCGGTCTGCTCTGTCATCGGCGCAATATTGCCGCCGCCGCCGGCATTATTCACCAGAACGTCCAGCCGACCGACCTCGGCCTGGATGGTAGCGAAAACACGATCCCAGTCAGCGGAGCTGGTCACATCTGCCCGGATGGCTTTGACACCAAGTCGCTTCGCAGTGGCGTCGAGTACGGTTTGATCCCTGCCGGTGATCCACACCTTCGCGCCTGCCTGTTTCATTACTTCCGCGATTCCGGCACCATAGCCTTTGGAACCGCCAGTGATGAGCACAATCTTTTCTTTCATTTATGTCTCCTGTGGTTTTGGTTTCTATTCATTTAGAGAAATTCCTCCAGATTCGTGCGGCAGCTTGTTCGTTTCATTATATTGTCGCTTGCGGAGACATGACCCCGTACGACCATCATCAAATAATCACATCCTGCCGCATCAGCGCAGCTCTCAGGGCCGTTACATCCGTCTGCCGCACCACCACGCCGTCGGTCGCGCACTGCGCCGCCGCAGTACCAGCCGCCTGTCCCATGGCCATGCACGATGGGATCATGCGTACGGAAGCCAGGGCGGAATGCGTTGCCGACAGGCAACGACCCGCCACCAGCAGATTCTCCACCATCGCGGGCACGAGACAGCGGAACGGCACACCATAGGACTGCCCCGGTGGCAGACTGCGGTCTGCAAGGCGGCTGTGCGATCCGGGCTTAGGCTCGTGAATATCCACAAAGCAAGCGTAACGGTAAATCTGATCATCAAACTGGCGCCCTTCGAGCACATCGTCATCTGATAACGTGTATCCACATTCAAAACGCCGCGTCTCACGCACCCCAATCGCGGCAGCGGTAGTGATTAGACTCATACGGTCGCATCCCGGCACATAGCGTCGCAGTACTTCCATGTTCGCCCACAGTTTCCGCCGCAATTCCATCGCCGAACTGGTCAGATGATCAGCATCTGTGCCGTTCACATTGAACATGTGCAGGCAGTTGAAATAGGATTCCTCGGGATGAAGCCAGTTGTCGGTACCGGCCAGAACGAAATCATTACCGAATTCCCGCGCCTTCTCCACCAGTTCGCCATAATGGTTTCTAACATATTCAAATGCCAACGGCCAGTCCATGTTGAGATATTTGCTCATCAGCGTGAACGGCTGGGTCAGCCCGTCATCCTCGCGTCCATACCGGAATGGAACCCCCGCACGAAAGGCAATATCGCCATCTCCCGTGCAATCAATGACCGTCTTTGCCATCACGGCTTCTCGTCCCGATTTGCTTTCGAGTAACACGCCTTTGATGGCATTGCCCTCCATAATCGGCATCACCACCTGCGTTCCGAGTCGGACCCGCACCCCAGCCTCCTGCATCAGTTCGTCAAGCAAGCGCTTCATAGCCTCCGGATCGAACACCAACCAGTAGTCCATCCAGCGCGTCGGCTCGCAGATAATCGGTTCCTGGGCGAGACCCCGGTCAACGAGTTTTCGCAGGATTTCCCAGGGAATACCGCGCAGAATGATCTCCTTCTGGTCATGATAGGGACCAAGGCGATTCAACAACCCGGCGGTGGACATGCCACCCAGGCAGATTTCCTTGTCAATAATCATCGTACTTGCCCCGTTGCGGGCAGCTGCCAACGCAGAACCAACCCCGGCGGGACCGCCGCCGCAGACCAACACATCGACTGCGGACAACATCGGTATTTCACGAACAGGTTCGATATAGATATTCATCGTGTTTCTCCATGGTTATGATGCTTCAGATTGGCAAGTGCCGCCGCCCAGAGTTCGGCCATTCGCGCCATTCCGGCCGGATTTGGATGCACCGGATCATTCCCGTACCAGCGTGCCTTCTCCGTGGCATAAGCCGAAAAGAAATCCGGCCCTTGCCGCAGTCCCCGATTGGTAATGATCTTCTCCATCTCCTCACGGTAGGCGGCAAGGATGTCCACCGCGCCAGGAGCATAGTCGTAACACGGCAGCGCCAGCACAATATGAGCAGGGACGGCTTTGTATTGTCTGATAAGAATATCAATCATGGCGTTGAGGTTGGACACTACGTCTGCCACGGGGATTTCTGACCGCTCATCATTGACACCCAGATGAATCAGCCATACACCAGGATCGAGTAGCCTCATGCGCTCCTGCCAGTTGCCATCCTCCAACATCATTTTCAGATAGCCGGCGGTGGTGATTCCTCCCCAACCCTCGTTGGCAATGAACACCGACTGCCGCCAATGCGCCGACAATAAATCGTTAAGCCGCGGCATCCAGCTCGTGAAGCAGTTTGAATCCGGTGCATGGTTTTTCGCAGTCGGTGCATACTGCGGAAAATTACGCCCGTCGCGGGAGACCGACTCGGGCGGAAACATGTCGGCTCTCAATTCAATACAGTCACGCCAGAACCGCTCTCCCCAATAGCCTTCGGTGATACTGTCACCGAGTGCGGCGATAATGGTCCCGGCGCCTTCTCCGCAATACCCGTCGCGGTCTGAACGAAGGTAGGGGATCGTATAGGAACCCTCCACATCGCGAATGACGAGACATTTAGTATGGTGTTTAGCTGGCATGATCATCACTCCAGAGGAATCAATAAGGAATCAATTTTATCCTTTGACCCCTTGGTGATGGTGTAGGTGTGCGACGCTTCCAGTTCGTAGTGTTCGGCCTTGGGCAACTTGCGGTTCGCGGTAATATCGAATACCTCTCCCGGCAGCGAAAGCTTGCGGCTTTTGAAATTGAAAAGCGTCTGACGCTGACCGGACTTGTCGTGCCAGAGCACACCGAGACCGTCCTCCTGGATCACTCGCCGATGGAGATACGGCAGCGTAGCGTGATAGTCCGCCAGTGCCTGTATGTGCTCCACTGTCCAGACCTGGTCGATCCGTTTACCATCATCAAACAGGCGCATCCCTGTGAAGGCCATGTGAGCGAGTGCGTAGTAGACACCTGCTGCGCTTTTGGGTGTAACATCTTTCAACGCCGCCCCAGTCGGCACAGTGCTGGAGTCGTTGCCCAGCCCCACCCGGTACGCAACGAATATTGTCGCGAAATTGTACGATGACGGATGGCCATGTTGCGGTTGGCCGAAAGGACCAAAGGATTCGATGAGAAAATGGATGTCGGCATCCTGCAAGGACTTGAATGCCTCCAGCAGCTTACGCCACATGGTACGGGGCTTGCCGTCCCGGTAACTTACCGGCATGAAACCGAGATTGTAAAAGCTGTCGAATAGGTAACCGCCCAGTCCAGTTGTTTCGCGGGTTTTCTTAAGCGAGTCAATCCAGTAGTTGCGTGCCTCATCATTGTTAAAGTCCCAGATTGTGAACGTGTTCGTGTAAGCACCGCCATACGCGAGGCGGGTGTCCTCCATCTGCACCCACCATTCCCGATATTTGGGATCCGCATCTTGCTGATTGAAAGGACTGCCGTAGGATTGGTCATTGTTAGTCCAACTCATGATTTGAATGCCGTGGGTGTCGGCATCTTCAACAAACTTCTTAAGTTTTGTTGGACCGCCCAACTTTGGCGCAATCTCATACTCGTGTCCATTGCACATATTGGTGGAGACACCACCCTCGGTCATATCGCTTTTATTGAGATTATCCACAAATAGCTGTTTAGCACCAGTGCCGATAGCGGCAGGCAATAAATCTGTATAGTAGCTGTCAATCGTGAAATTGCGCCAATAGTTCATGCCAATCCGCGGTATCAACGGTTCCTGTTTTAATCCGAATTCCTCTCGTGCCCGGTTTTCCACATCTTCATGAATCCATGTCCAGACATTCTGCTGACCTACCTCGCTCTTGGAGTCATTGTTTATCATAATCTGCTTAGGCACGGTCGCAACGGAAAGTGCCTGGTCGAAAATGTACTTGTCGAAATGTTTGAGATCCGGTTTACCGGTCTCACGCATGACCACCGACCGAATCAAGTCCACCCGCTCGAACACGCCGATGAGCGTGATATCGCCCTTGTACTGGAAATCGAACGAGCCGTGTGACGCCCAACGGGGAAGGTTGTGTGTCATCGTCGGATTCGGATGATCCTGCTCTATCAGCACCGGTAGAACGCCTTCGGTCGTCCAAGCATTCTCCCGGTCGAACGTCGCCACTGGCGCGGAACATGACGATTGCGACACCGCAGTGGCGCCGGTGATGTCGCCGTCGAGCTCCCAACTCGCCATATCCATGAGCCAGAAGAGCGGCGTGTCGTCGCTCCGGTATTCCCAATGGTACGAGAACCCGTTGAACGCAACACCATTGAACACGTCGAAGGCAGGCTTCAAGACCATATCGAGACAACCCGTCCCGGCCACCGCATCCGCATCCCAGTCGCCGGTCTCATGAATCGGATCGAAACTATGATCCTTCATCGGCTTTACAAAGAGCCTGTTGAAATCCGCCGCGAGGCGAATACGGATTTCGTCTTTACCTTCGTCCACGCCCAGCAGGTGCAGGGCAGACATCTCCAACCCTGTGAAGGTCTGGGTGCGGCAGGTGAGCGGCAATCGGCCAGAACGGACGAGGGTTTCCCCGATCCAGATGCGGCCAAGGCCCTTGAAGGCGCTGCCATCCTCCAAAATTTCAAAACGGCAATTATTGATAGTGACTAACAGTTCTTTTATATTCATGATTTTCCTTTCGTATAATGGTATCTCAGTTGGTGCTTGAGTCGACGACATCAAGGAGTATGTGGTATGCCTCACGGAAACTTGATAACCTTTCAGGGAACTACGGTTGTTATTAACATATGTATGTCTCTTAATGTTATCAACGATTTCCAATCTCCCATGGTCCATAGTCCCACGCCGTACGCAACATTGCGTGATAGTTTTCGGCCAGTCTTGCCGGAGGGGCGGGATCGAATGGACCCGCTGACGGCGATAGTATCAAGCGGCGGCCGTGGCATTCCTCCAGAACCCCACGTACGGCAGCAGCCATCTGCGCCGGCGTCAGGCTTCGGAAATCATCGTACTGGATGTTGCCGATCAGGGTGATGCGATCACCCAGTGCCGCGTAGGCCTGGGTGAAGGTGCAGTTGCCGACCGGCGGCGCCTCGATCGTATGCAAGGCATCCGGCGCCATGGCCAGAAAATCGGGCAGAATCTCGTGGATCTGTCCGTGGTAATGCTGAATGGCTTTTTTGCCGTATGCGTGGATCATCTCGATCAACTCGCCGGCAAACGGGACGATCCACTGCTGGAACGTCGCGCGGCTGACCATGGGAGGCGACGCCAGTTCACTGCCGACCAGAAAGTACACATCCGCCAGATCGCGATCCAGGCAGAACCGGTACACCTGACGCAACCGCTCCATTTCCCGGCGCAGGTATTCGACGATCAGATCGTTGTGGGTCAGCGACCAGATCGGGTATTCATTCAGATCCGAGGCGTGATAGAGAGAGCCCACGGGTTCACCCAGACAGAGCATCATCGACCCACATTCGCTGAGGAACTCGGCCTTCTCCTGCAAATAGCGCGCCATTTGCGATTCCATGGCGGCCTCGATGGCGCTCTTATCCTGCAGTACAGGCAACGAGCAATAGAACTCCAGATCCTCTTCCGAACGCAGAAACTTGAGCACCTCCGTTCCGTTCGGATCTTCATGCACCTCACTGGTCAGAGAGCGCCCCCGATACGTCAACACATTCCGCCGGATGGTCAGGTTTCCGTCGGTGACGGTTTCATATTTCCCAACCACTTCTGGTGTGTGTGACGGTACCCCCAGGTTGCGCCGGTTGAGCGTAATCGCCTGGGTTTTCGTCGTCTCGAATACGTCTCGGTACGCGGGAGCGGTCCGCACGTCCACATAGTAGCCCGTGGGATGATAAGGGAACAGCAGCCACACGGGCACATGGTCGGAGCTTTCCCCGTTCAAGGCCGCAAACAGACGCTCACGGTTGGTCATCGCGTTATATTTTTTCATTATTGGTTCGCCTTATAATAATTATACGTCTTTTACGCTGAATGGCGCGGTCAGAACCCACTCCATCAATTGGTCGCGCATCTGCTGCCTGCGATCGGCATAGGCGGGATCCCCGGCAATATTCCTCAATTCCCAGGGATCATCCTTCAGATGGTAGAGTTCATCGAGGTCTCCGGTGTTGAAAGCATACTTCCAACCATCCCGTCGGACCATCGCTGCCCGGCCACGCATGACGTACTCAATGAACCAGAACCAGCCGTCTTTGGCACAACGTTCCCGGTTGTAGTCGTCATACGTCTGCCGATCTCTGGGGGGCGGCGGCGGCGTGGGATCTCCCACTTCCGCGAAGATCGCCTCGCGATGGGTAGCGGTCTCGCCGCGCAACAATGGCAGGAAGGAACGGCCCTGTGCCTGCGGAAGTGCCGGAAGATTCAGCAGTTCCAGAAGGGTCGGCGCAAGATCGAGATTGCTGATGGCCGCGTCAGAGACCCGTCCGGCGGGAACTCCGGGGCCGGTGATGACGCAGGGAATGCGGATCAGGGCGTCGTAGAAGCCGCCCGTCTTCCCGATCAAACCGTAGCGTCCAGCGAAATTGCCATGGTCGGAGGCGAACACAATCAGCGTATTCTGATCCAGTCCGAGTTCCGTCAGCCTCTTCAGAACCGATCCCACTGCCTGATCGATGAAGGCGCACTGCCCGTAGTAGGTTGCGAGGATGCGCATGCGTTCCGCTTCCGTGTAACGGTCATATTCGCAGGCCTTCGACTGCACGAAATGCTTGAACGGATGCCCGTCCCAATCCATCGGCCAGGCCTCCAGCGGAGGCAGCGCCTGTGGATCGACCATGGAAAACCAGGGTTCGCAGACCGTGTTTGGCCAGTGTGGATCCGGAAAAGAGAGGTGCAGGAAGAAGGGTTCCTCGTGCTGTTGTTCCAAAAAGCGGATGCCGTCTTCGGCGATCCGGGCCGTCTGGCAGGTCGCGGTCGGGAACGGCTCCGGCTCGGGAATCAGCCCTTCGCCAAGGAGGGCGGTGCCTGAGAAGAGGAATTTGCGAAAATACTCGCGTCGATCATTGTGGCGGTACTCCAAAACCTGCCTGTCGCCTGGCCGGATGTCGCCATGCGACTTGCCGAAGTTGTATTCCTCACGAAAGCAGAAGAACTGCTCAAATGTCGCATCCTGGAAGGTGTGGTTCTTGCCGGCATGGCCGAGTCGGTAACCGGCCGCATGCAGGCAGTGCACCAGCGAATCCTGGTCCGGACGAACGTGGTGATTGGCCCCGTTGGACCAGCCACCGTGCCGGTTAACATATTGCCCAGTGAAGAACGAGACGCGCGACGGCCCGCACAGCGGACTCGCACAATAGGCTTCGGAAAAGCATGTGCCTCGCGCCGCCAGGGCGTCGATATTGGGCGTCAGCGCCACCGGATGCTTCATCATGGAGAAGGTATCATGTCTCCATTCATCCACCATGATCAACAGGACGTTCATCGGCTTGTTCTCAGTTTCTTTAGTATTCATTGCAAATCCTCCTCCCCGATTTCATTCCCCGATACGCCACTGGCTTGGGGTAATGCACTGACGCAGACTATCGATCAATTCGAGACGCATCCGCTGCAACTGCGGCTGCAGATCCGGATCGGTGGCGCGATTGGAGGTTTCCCAGGGATCGGCGACCATGTCGAAGAAGAGTTCGTGCCCACCGGGCATGTTCACGTACTTGTAGTCCTGTTCGCGCACCATGCGCCAGCCGTTCTGATCGCCCAGATAGCCGACTAAGGTGTTGCCCACTTCGGAATAGACCCACTGCCGCGAGCCATTCCCGTTACCGAGGGCAGCCTGCAGGAAGGAGCGCCCCGGGGTGGACGGCAGAAGCTTCTGCGGGAACTCTTTGACGCCAGCGGCCTCGAGCACGGTAATCGGGAGATCCACGGCCTCAACCATGTCCTTGCGCACGACGCCAGCAGGGATTTTTCCGGGCCAATGCAGGATATACGGGGTGCGGCAACTGGTGTCATAGGCCCAGCCCTTGTGTGCCCGGTCGTGATGCCCCATCATATCGCCGTGGTCCGTACCGAAAATGACCAAGGTGTCGCGGGCCATGCCGCGGCGCTCGAGCGTCTCCAAGACCCGTCCAATCTCGGTATCTACGTGCTCAATCATGGCACAATAAGCGGCGGTGCGTTTCTTCCAGTAGCGGATCTTCTCAGGATCCTCCACCCCGACGGGATCGGGGATGTCGTCAACGCTGTAACGGCAGGCGTACTCCTCCGGCGGGTCAATGGGGAAGTGCGGCCCGCAGAAGCTGGCATGAAGGTAAAAGGGTTGTTGTCCGTTGTAATTATCCAGCCACGCGCAGACCCGCCGGCCGATGAAGCTGTCCATGTGGTCTTCCGTCTTGAGGAAGGATGGATCGGATGGTTCCGTGCCCCCACTCGACTCGACGCGTCGCGTCAGGTCCTTGCGGTAACGTTCCAGCAAGCCCTTGCTATCTAGATAGTGCGTCCAATGACAGTCTACGTTTTCAGCAAAGCTCTTGCCGCAAACCTCCCAGACGTAGTCGAAGCCGCGGCCGCGCGCCTCTTCCTCGAAGTGGGTCAGATCGTTGCGCCACTTGCCCTGGGCGTGGAGTTTGCCGATCATCGCGGTCGTGTAGCCGTGATTCTGGAGCGCTGCAGGCATGCTGGCCAGGTGGGTTGGCCACTTATGCCAGTTGTGCATGAGCCCGTCCGCCACTTGACTGGCGTAGAGCGCATGCACCCAGGTCATTCGGGTTGGCATGCACATCGGACAGTTGCTGTAGGCGTGTGTAAAGGTGGTGCCCTGCTGCTGCAACCGCGTTAGGGTGGGTACATTCAAGGTCGGAACCGTCCGATTGTCGTAGAAATCCCAGCGATGCTGGTCGTCTGTAATAAAAAGAATATTCGGTGTGCTCATACAGATTTTTCCTCGCTCAAGCACTTGAAAGCGCGCATACGTTCTTTGTATGCTCCTTGGGCCATAGGGCCGTGCAGGAGGGGGTCACCAGTTTCTTCCATCCACTTGCGCAAGGCGCGGAGAAGTTCATCCCGAACTGCCGCCAGGCTTGCATCGTCCGCCATGTTGCGCAACTCGTGCGGATCGTTCTCCAAATCAAACAACTCCAACAGTGGGTGGTACTGGACCTGGTATGAAACGTTCAACGCCTTAGCTACCTCTACATAGCTCTTGCCATTGTCGAAGTAGTCCGGCGCCGTTTCCTGCCACGGAGCATTCTCGAAATTGGCGATCAACTTCCAGCGGGCATTGCGGACAGCCCGCATCGGATCATAGTAGGTGTGATAGGTCTTCTCGGCGAAGATCATCTCATTCGGACGGTATTCGCCGCCGGTAAGGAGGCCAAGGAAGCTCCGCCCCTGCACATTATTGGGACAGGGCAAGTCGATCCGTTCGAGCAGGGTTGGCATGACATCGACGTTGCTGATGAGTTCGTGTCTGACCATCCCGGCCGGAATTCCTGGACCGGACACCACGAGCGGAACCTCAATCCCCGCATCGTAGAGGGTCATCTTGGCGTGAGTGAAGGCGATACCGTGGTCGGCGGTGAATACGATGATGGTATTGTCGGCGATGGGCGAGGTTCGGATGGCTTCGACCATCCGTCCAAATGCGAGGTCAGCCGAAGCAATGGAAGCCTCAATGGCCGCCAGGTCTTCGCGAACCTCCGGGATGTCCGGCAAATATGGCGGCACCGTCAATCCTTCAGGCGAAAGCTGTTCCACATCCTCATGGGGAAATGGCCGGTGCGGCTCAAAGAAATTCACCTGAGCAAAGACCGGTCGCCCCGAGCCGTCTATTTGTGACCACCACTGGGAAAATTCGGTGGCGATCTGGCGGCAGGGACCGCCTCCGTGGATGTACTCGTGCCCACACCGTTCCGCGGTCCGAGCTTCGTGTTGGCCACCAAAGAGATGGGTATCGTAGCCATTGACCCGCAGGATTTGGGCGAAATGCTTCTCGTCGGGATTCAAGTCGTTAGCGAATCCGCCATGGGTCAAGCCCACCACCCCGTTGCTATGCGGATAGCGCCCCGTCCAAAGCGCGGCCCGTGAAGGGCTGCACTGCGGCGCGGTGCAGAAGCTGTTTTCAAAACGCATGCCGGAAGCGGCCAAGGCGTCGATATTAGGCGAACGCACATCCGTTTGTCCGTAACAACCAAGATGCTGTCCCAGGTCATGACAGATGACGACGACGATATTCAATTTCTTATTCATTTCTTTATCCTCTCTCTGTTCGTTTGAAATCAACAGTAATACCGCGGCTGGTTAATTGGCACACCGGCGGCGTGCAGTTTCTTTAAGAATTCCGGGTGCTGTATGGTGGAGTGCTCTTCAGGCCATTCCAAGTCTACACCTTGTTGACGCAGCAGTGCCTGAAAATCGCCCAGGTGTACCGGGCCGCGAACCTGGGCAGGCTCGATGCCGTGGCGCAGGCAGTACGCCGCCAGGCTGCCAGCGGCTTCACCGATGTTCCATTCCGTGGGATGCAGCCGGTAGCAGCCATTGGTCAAATGGGTGACACCCAGATTCTTCGCGGCAGGCAGGAGGTTGCGCAGCCGCACGGGTAGCAACGCCCCGAGTGGGATCTGATAGGGAAAGACTTCCAGGTTCGGCCCCGGCTCGCCACCTACATGCCGATGGATGTCGATTCCGTAAAACCCCGTCCCGACGGAATCGGCAAATTGCTCGGCGCAGATCTTCTTCGACAGCACCACACGGCGCTGATCCGGAGTCAAGCGTTGATGTGCGGGGATGGCGAAACCGGTTCGGGCATGGACGCCAACATGATTTTCGCTGACCATGAACTGGGCTTCGAGTCGGCGTCCTTCCCGGATATAGGGTTCCTGCGCCAGGCCGTCCGCAGTGCCGGAGACATCCGGGCGTAGACATATCCCGGGATAGCCAGTGCCGCCGTCTGGACGCGGCGCTTCGTGCTGCAGCCAATAGATCAGGCTACGCGTCAGTTCGCGTGCCTCGGAAAAATTTTGCTCCCGTTCCGTGGTTGAGACGTCAACCACCGGGCCGTCGAAATAATCGTTCATCGGCCAGTTGACGAGGGTGATCTCCTGGGGAGCCAGTTCCGCCGGGAAGTTCGCTACTGCGAGCACCCGCCGGTAAATCCAAAGCGGGAATGGATGTTTTCCCACGACAAACTCTTCGGGCAGAAGTGCGAATTGTTGCACGCCGCGGTGGGACGGGGTTTGAAAACTGATACGGAGGCCGGAGACATCCGTGGCCAGCGATTCGTAGCGCCAGTTGCGGAAATGCTCGTAGCGCGCGGGTTTGGCGATTCGATGATCCGCGCCGGGTCGTCGGTCGTACGACACAGCGGCGCACCACGTGAAGGCTTGAACACGCGTAGGATCGGGCTTCCCCGGCAGCGCATGCAACTCGCCGGTCTGCGACTGCGACTCCGAGCCCACCCGATATTCAGCCCCGGTAAGCGGCAACAAGTCACCAAGGTCGGTTGCATCCAGGACGTAGGCCGCCTGTACCACAAGTTCCCGGCCATCGCGATGACGAAACTGCACGGCGCGCACCCTGTCGTGATCCGTGTCTGCTCCCGTCGGTGTCCAGCCCCGGAGAATCCGCAGATTCCCCCGCGCCTCGGCCCAGGCGGTCATTTGCGCCAGCACAGCGACGCCCACCCGCGGCTCATAGCTACACAGATTCAACATGCAGTTTCCGGGGTTGAGCAGAGGATTGGTGCAGGCTTCCGGTGTCAGCGGGTAATGGTCGCGGTAATAGCGGCGGACAGCCTGGCGATACGCGCGGTAACGTGCGGTGCCGCCGACGGATTCGACCCACAGTGACTCGTCTGCAGGTACGAGTTGCGCGGTGAGCTGCCCGCCCACCCAGTCCGCATCGGTTACCAACACTACATCCTGGTCCAAGTTAGTGGCGGCGATCGCTGCGGCTATGCCGCCCGTGCCACCTCCGACAATAAGAATGTTTGTTTTTAGCTCCATAGTTTCATCCTTTGTAAGGCTTTCTGCAATGTTCGGACAATAGTCGTTCTCCGCTGCCGCTCATCCGAAACACCGTTTTGAACGTGACGGAAAATCATGTTTTCCACCCTGCGCGTATAAACCGCCGTCCGATGTGTGCATCCACGGCGTCTGCTTGTCCCAGTCGAGCACCCGCCGCCGGAGCGCGTCAACGACATCCGTCTGAAATCCGTCGCCGGCCAGGTTATGCAACTGATATGGGTCGTTGCGCAGATCGAAGAAGAGTGACTCCTCATCGACCACCTCCCGCTGTGGTCCCTCAGGCCGAGAACGGGTCATGATTGAAAAGAGATGGTCCGGCGTGCGGATGGCAATCTCCCCAAACAGATTTTCAATGATGGCACCACCATCCTCGATTGTACCGATTTCTCCGCGGAGAATTGGAGACAAGTCACGCCCTTGAAGATGTGCCGGGACTGGACGGCTGGCCAACGACAGCAGGGTCGGGGCCACATCGACGAGACTGGCCACATGCCTGGTCACAACCTGTGGTTTCAATGTGCCTGGCCAGGCGATGATGAACGGTATGCGGACGGCTTCGTCGTTGACTGATATCTTGTTCCAAAGCCAATGGCTGCCAAGATTTTCACCATGGTCGGAAGTCAGCAGGATGACCGTGTTTTCGAGCTGTCCGGTCTCTTCCAGGCAATCCAGGATGGCTCCGACCTGGTCGTCTACGGCGGTGATCATGCCGTAGTAAAGTGCGGTCATTTTGCGCAAGTCGAAACCTTCCGGCAGCACATCGTATTTCGGATCGACCTTTTCCATATATAGCCAATTAGTCCAGTAGACCTTCATGGCATGTTCATCGTACCACAGTTGCCCCTCACGGAAAACGTTTGGGCGCAGAACTGCTTGTTCAGGCGAGTATTTCTCCAGGTAACGTTGCGGAACGTCAAAAAACGGCATGTGCGGCAGAGCCATGTTGTGGTACAGGAAGAAGGGACGCTGGTGCGGCTTGCGGATGAAATCACAGGAGGTTTCCACCTCTGTATCTGGACAGTAGCCCTCGACGACGCGCGCCTTGCCGGTGCCGTCGAAGTAGGTCTGTCCGACATTCAGGTGGTTGACCAAAGGATAGAAGGCATGTTCAAACCCCAGGCGCAGCGGATTGGGTTCTATGTGCCACTTGCCGCAAGCGAACGTCTCGTAGCCATCATATCCGATGCTCAACAGCTCCGGCAGGGTTGTGTCCGGGAACTTGCCGCGGCGGTCCGACGGATTGCCGCAACAGCCCAGCATGCCGATGCAGGTTCGCCCGTATTGTCCGCTGATAAGCGTAGATCGCGCCGGCGTACACACAGGATTGCTTGTGCATGCGACATCAAAGCGCACGCCCAAGGAAGCCAACCGGTCGATATTCGGTGTCTTTACCACGGGATGACCGTGACATCCCAGTTCAAAGGGTCGAAGCTGGTCGGCAAAAAGGACTATAATGTTAGGACTATGTTTTGATTTTTTTGTCATTGCTAAACGTTCCTTCACGCATAGATAAACATTCACTCATCAATGCTGTACATCATGATCAAGGTATTCGGTGTGCAGCCCGGACCACATGCGGCTGCGCCGTTCACGTTCCGAGTCTCCGGCGGTAACAGGAGGCCGGTTTTTCATCTGTCCGCCCTCGACCGCTGCAGATGATCGTCGTTCATGTCGCCGAACCATCTCGCGGCGCAGCCGCTCTTTCTGGCCGGCATGCTCCGTACGTCCGGCCAAGTTGGTACGTTCGTCCGGATCGCTCTGCACATCGAAAAGCTGCTCGATACTGCCCTCGGGGTACCAGATGTATTTCCAGCGTCCGTCCGTAATGGCCCAGTACCAGTTTGGTTCCCCTGGAAAATTGTGGGCGGTTCCTTCGAGGTAATCCCGGGCAGGGCGCTGTCCCCGTTCTGCCTGAAGAATGTCGTATCCGTCAACGTCATCAGCAGTTCCGCCACCTGCGGCAACGAAGGTGGGAAGCAGGTCGGCAAGACAGACCAACTGGTCGCTCACTGTCCCGCAGTGCTCGGGTTCAGAGCCGGTCGGCGGCATGACGATGAAGGGAATGTGAGCGGAGGCTTCATGAAAGAACCCTTTGCCACCGCCGTGATGGTCGCACAGATACTCCCCATGGTCTGAGGCGAAGACAATCATGGTGTTATCCATCAACCGGCGGTCATGGAGCGAGGCGATCACCCGTCCGATGTTGTAATCGATCTGGGTAACAAGGCCGTAGTAGGCGGCGCGGGCGGCGCGAATGACCGCTGGCGGCAGATTGTCATAATTCTGTGTCTGCATGATGCGGGCGTAGGCGGGCGGCCACTGGCTACTCTGTGCCCAATCCCCGATGACCGGCTCCGGGATCGGGATTGCCGGATCCCGGTACATGGAGTAGTAGGGCTCCGGCGGATCGAAAGGCGGATGAGGCTTGGCAAAAGAACACCAAAGAAAGAATGGACGTGTCGTGTCCCGCCGGTTGCGGATGAAATCCACGCATTGTTCGGCGGTCCAGGAGGTGTAGGTCTGCGCCTCCGGGACAGTCGCCATTCCAGGATACATTTCACATTGTCCAAGGCCATGGCGCATAGGCTGCAGGGCATGTCCGTTTTTAAGCATTTCCGCATGGTAGTCGGCGGCAATCTGGCATTCGTCAAACCCATGGCGCGCACGGTATGGTTCGAAGTGCATTTTGCCGACGCCAAGGGTCTGGTAGCCCAACTGATGCATACGGTCGGGGAGGGTTCCGACATGGCCCAGCACCTCGCTGCTGGAGCGGTTGCTCATCATGCCGTGGCTGAAGGCATAGCGTCCGGTCATGACGGTGCTACGGGCGGGAACGCAGATCGGACAGTCGGAATAGGCGCGACGGAAGGTAATCCCATTACGGGCCATCTGATCCAGGTGCGGCGTGCGCAACCAGTCCGGCGAGCGTTCACCGACGGTGTCGTGGCGCTGTTGGTCGGTGAACATGAGAATAATATTGGGCTGAGTCTTGGACATGATTTCGTTCTCCTTACTCAAACGTCGCCAGAGCGCCGGCGTCCACGCTGTTGAACGGTCCATAAGTCGAGGGCCAGGCGATGTAGTTCTGAATGTCGCCGCCGGGCATGTCGTTATCGTTGACGAAAACCCCCAGCCATATATTGGCTCCAGCAGCCATACTCGGTTTGGCTTTTACGTCGCCTTCGTAAGTGTCATCATTTAGTGGCAACTTGAACTCGGTGACGATGACCTTGCTCTTTGAAAGGTTCACACCGTAGACATCCTCGATGAACTTGCGCTCAGTGACCAACTCCGCGGAGTCGAGTACGTCAATGCGGCGCACGGCCTTGGCCGGATCCAGGAACTTGTTGGGCGGGTTGCCGCCGAAGCGGTCGCGCAGGATGATGTCGCCCTTCTCGTGAAGCCGAGTCACATTGAACTTGAAGCCGTTGCTGTAGCCATTAATGGCCATTTCCATACCGTCCTGGCGGAAGAACAGCGCGCCGGGATTTCCCATGGCGATGGCGTTGTCAAACTTAATGCACTGGACGTAAAGGTTGGCGCCATCGTGGGCGAAGCGCAGCAGTGCGCTACAATCAGCCGGACCGGAAATGCCGGCACCAGCGTCGGGGGTTAGTATCGCCTGCGGAATGGGCAGCAGTGCGCGCCACTTCTTCAGGTCGCCGTCGATGGCCAGTTCCCTGGTCTTTTTGATGGTGATGCGAACCGGTGTGGGTTGCGCGGCCGTCGCAGCGACGGGCACCGGCAGGGTGGCCAGACGCGCCACCTGCTCCTGGGACAGACTCACCTTCTGGACCGTCTTACGGACCTTTTCCAGCCCGTCCATGGTGAACCAGTAGAGACAGCCTTCGTTGAAGTTGCCATATACCACGTGTTGCTTGCCGTCGTTGCCCTTGAAGGCGGCGAACTGCAGCGTGTTGTCCAGCCATTTTCCGCCCCACGGGAAACCGGCAGGTTGGCCACAGCGGCCCAGAATCAGGCCATCCTTGTCCACGATTTGGAGTTCGGAACTGACGACGCCGCACAGGTAGATGGTGTCGTCGACGATGTAAGGACCGATGGTGCCGTTGACTTCAGGCAAAGGCAGGTACCAACGCAGGTTGCCGGTGGCATCAAAGAGCGCGGCATCGGTGCCGCCCCAGTTGCCGGTGAGCGCCGCCATGCGGCCGGTCTTGAGGCTGGTCAGGCGGATTAGGCTGCCATCGGCCAGCACTGCCGGGATCGTATTGGGCGGCCCGGACGGGGTCTCCTCGGTGCGGCCATCGTGCGGCGAGATGATCGTGCCGGATTCGCTATAAATAAGGCTAATTCCTGGCAGATCAAAAGGGTACGTCGAGGACGTGGCGATGGCCGCCCAGTCGTAGTCGGGCACGCCCTGCGCCGAGACACCTTTCAAGGGAATCGTGGTAAAACGGCGGGAGCTGTCAATCCACAGGTCGCCAGTGGCGGTCAGGCTGATCTGGCTGCCGTTCCAGACGCGGATCCTTTTCCCTTCCGGCGCCGGCGCCGCCTGCCAGTCGGCCTCCACGAACTTGGCCGGCAACTTACCGTCCGCAAACCGGGTGAGCACAGTGACGTCCGCGACGGGATGTCCCTCGTAGCGGAAGCCGAGCACGGGCACGACCTTCCCGTCGGCCTCGATGCGACTGAGGATATAGACGGACTTGGGACGGGGTTGCCCCTCCACGGGGAGGTTCCTCTGGCTCAGCCCGAAGCTGAAACCCGCTTTGCGAAAACTGGTACTAAAGGCAAAGCCATTCCTGCGCCCCGGTTCGGCCTTCCCGGTCTTGGCGTTCAACCACCAGGAACGCCCGCCCACGGCGGGGTCGATGAGCTCCTGTCCCTTGACGGGGTCGTTGACGCCCAGGTGGAAAGAGTTGTACCAGCCGCCCGTGCGCTCCCGCACCAGCTTGCCGTCGGGCGAGAAGAATTTGACGCCATTTTGATCCACCACCGCCACGGCGCCGTCGGCTCGCAGCGCGACGCGGCAGAGCTTGCCGTCGGCCGGGTCGCCGCCTTCAAAGAGGAAGGTACTGCGCGTACCGAACCCGGCAGAGAAGGCGTTGAGCGCTTTCGGCTGGGTCGGGTCAGTGATGTCAAAGAGGTGGACTTGCCCGGTGACATAGGAGATGGCGGCCAACCGGTTGCTGGTGATAGCGAAGGAGTGCAACCCCTCCACCGGCGCAACCAGCTTCAGCTTGACGCTGCCGTCGTCAGGATTGAGCCCGAGGATCTCGCGGTTCGCGCTCAGTACCCATATCAGGTTTCGCTGCGGATCGGCGCAAGGCGACGACGGCTTGGTAATTGCGAAACTTTGTTTGAACTCCGGGTTGCCGGCATCGCCGACGAACAGTTTGTCGGCCCCAGTGTCGGCCACGTAAAGCCGGTTGCCCAAGGCGGCCAACCCATTGACCTTTTCGCTGAATTCGGTCTTGAAAATCAGGGAGAACACTCCGGACTTGAACGGTGTCGTCGAGCCGGTTTCCTCGTCCAGTTTGAGCAGGGTGTATTCGCCCTTCGTCCCACCTTGGCGCATGGAGTAGATGGCCCCCTTGCCGTCGGCGGCAAAGCCGGCGTGAATCTGGCTTCCCTTGAAATCCCAGCGTTGTTTGCCAAATTCGGCATCGAAGGCGCGGACGTTCCGGCCGCTTTCCGACCAGGTCAGGCAATAGACCAGGCGGCCCTTGCTGTCGAATTGCGGTTGCTGCGCCTGAATATCCGACTGCTCACTGGATTCGGGACTGGTAGCTGTGGTGCCTGCCAGACCGTTGCCGACCGGCTTCAGGCGCAGGTCCGCCTCAGTAATCCGCAGTTCGTAGTTCCCCACCGGCAGCGGTCGGTTTTGCCAGTCGCGCGTAGGCAGCCAGTAGGGATAGATACCTTTACGCAGCGGCAACGTCTGGAACAGCCAGGCCGCCAGCTTGCCGTCGGACGTGTACAACCCCGCGCTCACCAGACCACTTTCAGACTTGATCTCGAACGTGCCGTCCGCCGCTTCCTCGCGGCCACGGGCGTTGAAGGCGCCTACATTGACCGGGGCAAGTTTCTTCCACGCCGGGTTCATCGGCGTGAGCGGCATCCCCGCAATGTCAGTGGTGGGTGCCTTCGCACCACCGAGTTCCAAAACACCCCATAGTCCGGTCGCAGGCAAACCCGGTGCCCACGCCAACGGCGTCAGTGGGCGGCACTTTCCGGCTGCCTCGTCTTCGAAATCAAGCGCGAGCTGGACCGAATGCGCGTCATGCCCGGTCTGGTCGCGCCAGGACCAGACGGTGTACGGTGGCACATCCTTCCATTTGCCGATCCGGCTGACCTGGTAGAGGTTGTGGTCCAGCAGCAGGTCGGCGGTTGTCTCCCCGACCACCACACCCAGGGGCGAGTTGGCGAAGACGTTGTTGAAGACATGCACTCCCGTCCCGCCAACAACACTCAAGCAGGCCGATTCCGCCCGCACCATCGTGGTGTTGACGACGACGGCATTGTTGCAGTCGTTCAGGAGGATGCCCGTGCGGTTGCCGACGGTGACCGCACATTCCACGCGCAACCCGGCACACTTGACCGCCTGAAGCCCGGAGAGCCCGCCCATCAACCGCACGCGGCGGATGGTGACTCCGGCGGAATTTTCGATGAACAAATTACACCCTGCCGCACCGCGGACTGTCATGTCCGCGACCTCGGCACCCGCGGCGTTCGCCAGGGTCAGCCCATTAAGTGAGTTCACCGTCAGTGTCGTTCGGTCGTAACCGGCTCCGCACAGTTTAACACCCGGACCAACCTTCAGATCGTAGATCACGAACTGCCCCGCCGGCAGCGACACCGTGGTCCCCGGCGTTGCAGTCTTAAGGCTGTTCAAAAGCGCAGAGGGCAACGGCGCGGCTGAGGCTGCGCCTATCCCAAAGGCCAAGGCGCAGGCCAACAGCAACGTTCTGATAGATCGAATGCTCCGGCAACTATTATTCAATTTCATACTGTTTCTCCTGTGTTCATCAGACTAAAGGATAAGCCAACGCTGTTGGGATTCCCCGCAGGACTATTGGCGGGTGTGTTAATCGGCCAGGAAGTTATGTTATCTCCCTTACTCAAACGTCGCCAAACACCCGCGCTCCTTCAGTGCGAAGGTGCCATAGGTGGCAGGATAGACAAGCAGATCTTGGACATCGGAACCCGGCACATCGTTGTCATCGAGCATGAAGCCGATCCACATAGTGTCGCCGCTCTTGCCGGTCGGACCCGACTTGGTATCACCTGCGAATGCCTGGGTCATCGGCAGTTTGAATTCGGTAACGATGACTTTACTCTTCGACAGGTCGACACCGTAGATGGATTCTATGAGTTTTCGTTCCTCAAGATCTGCGGCATTATCGAGTACCCGGATTGAACGCGGCACTTCGTCGTTGGTATAAACCTTATTGAAGTTCTGCACATAGAAACGGTCGCGGAACACAGTGTCCCCGTACTCCTGTGTTCGGGTGACGTTGAATTTAAAGCCATGCAGGAAGCTGTTGATGCACAACTCGACGGAGTCCTGCAGGTAATGTTTGGCCAGTGGCTGGTGCATGGTGACCACGTCGTCGAACTTGATGACCTGGACGTAGAGGTTCCCGTTTTCGTGGGCGAGGCGCACCACACCGCTGATGTCCGCCGGTCCGGTCACATTGCCGCCGGCTGTCTCGGGGGTAACGAGAATCTGCGGTTGGATACCGGCTGTGCGCCATTTCTTCAGATCCCCGTCGATGGTCAGAGGGGCATCAAGTTTCTTAATGGTGACTTCGAATGATGGCGGCTCTACCCGCGCTGGCACAGGTCGTGGCTGCATTAACGCCAGGGTTTTGGCAGATGCCTTATCTATTTTGACTTCAATCGTTTTTGCCCGAATAGTGTCGGCGTCTGCGAGTTTGAAGTAGTGGAAAGCCGTCAGCACATAGTTCCCGAGTAGGGCGTAAACCTCGCCGTCATTGCCCTTGAAGAGCCGGTATTGCCGAGGATGGTCGTTCCACATCCCGGTCCAGCACATTTCCTGTGGTATGCCCGAAATACCCAACCCGAGGCCGTCTTTATTGATTAGATGCCAGTCCATGTCGGTGAAGTCCTGTGTGATCAGGATGTCGTTGATGACCTGGACGCCATGGACGCCGGCCGTCAGGGGCAAAGGATGGAACCAGCGGAACTTGCCGTCTGGCCCGGTGCCCGCCATATCGGAACCGGCAACATGACCCATTCCGGCGCCGCCACCGCTCTTGGTGACCAGACTGAACGCAGTGGTGCCGTCGCTGAACGCGGCGAACTCACCGACCCGATCGTTGATAACCTCAGGCGACTTGAAGTCGAAGGGCGAGACGAAGGCGTTGGTACCGGCTGGATTCATCTTGCATTCCAGCGTCTGCGCGCCCGCCCAGTCCCAGGCGGGAATCCCTTGTGCATCCACGCCAATATAGCTCACTCGCCGGCCGATGGAAGCTTTGGCAATACCCCAGCCCGCAAATTGCAGGTCGTGGGTTTCGGCATCCATATAATTACTCCCCGTGAAGGGGAAACTCACCTTGCCACCATCTTTTGCGGTAACCACAACGGCAGGCGCGTCATTCGTATCAACGATCCCGTCCTTGTTGGTATCCGTCCGGCAAACAAAGACATTCTTTTGCGCCTTGTCGGAATACCAGATGGCCAGGGTACGTCCCTGATAATCCTTATCAAATTCAAACAACATGAGCGTTGCTGGATCGCGACCACAGAGAAACAAGCCGAAGTTCCGCCCCTTGTCGGTAAAAAAGTCTACCGCAGAGCGGAACATATCTAAGCCGGGTTGCTGTGGATATGACCAGCGACCGTCCGGTGCCCAGGTCCCATTCTTGCTGTCCAGGGTACAGGAATAGGCACTATCAACATTCCACCAGCGCGCCTGGGTGTCGCCGGCGAGTTTGCCCTGCACCAGGTGCTGGCCCCAAATCGAGATGGTCTGTTTCTTCAGCTTGCCGTCAGCGGCGAAGAGCATCGTTCGTGGCCAATCTATTACGAGAAGATCGCCCTTGTCGCTGAGTGCCACCCCGCAGGTGTACCCGGTCCCTTTGAAGGTGAATTTGTCGGCCTTGAACTTGCCGATCGCGTTTTCCCCGGTACCGAGTGTGCGAGTCTTCACCAGTTTATTGGGCGCCTCGATGGTGAATATTTCGATTTGACCGGTTTCGCGGGACAGCAGCGCGAGTTGACCGTTAGCCACCGCGAGTTTGTCGAGGGAATAAGGGAACTCCTGGGTATGAATGGTCTTGCCGTCAGGCGACAGGGCAAGCAGTATTTTATCCTTGCTAATCAACCAGAGCAGGTTATTCTTCCGATCCGCCGCGATCTGCCGAGGCGCATCGACCGGGAAATTTTCGGTAAACGTAGGGTTAGAGGCGAGTGCGTGAGACACCAGACCCGTGGTCGGGTCCGAGACGTAGAGCCGTCCACCCAGCGCGGCGATGCCGTCGGTCTTATCACTGAAAATACCAATGAAAGTGGGAGCGGGCTTGTCAGCCGTCACTGGCAGCACGCCGCCATCCGCCATTCCGATTTTCGTCAGTGTCATCGACTCTTTTCCGGTTGCTTTGTCCTTGCCGGCTCGGGTGAGCAGGTAAAGTCGTCCTTCACCATCCTGACACATGCCACTCGGGTCGCTGGTGCCTTGCACTGTCCACCCGGCTTTGTCATAGTCGGCGTCGAAAGTACGAACCTGCAACCCGGACTCGCTCCAGCCGCAACCGAGGATGACGCCGCCGTTTGATGCGAAGTCGGCGTAAAACGCATGGTACGTTGAATGATCTTTACGTTCACTCGACCGGCCATTGTTGAAGACCAGCCCTTTATAAATCATGTGTGCTTTGCTCTCAACAGTACGCACCGTGTATTTCCCGGGCAGGACTTCTTTGCCTTGCCAGTCGCGGCCAGGCAGCCAGAATGGGTATTTGCCTTTGCGCAGCGGCAGATTCTGGAAGAGGTAGTTAACTAACACTCCGTCAGCAGTATAGAGTCCTGAGCTGACGACGGCATCATCCTGGGTAACGGTGAAAGTGCCGGCGGCGGGCATACCAGTATCAGCAGCCAGTTCCTGCACCGCACCAATGTCGAAGATTCCGCGCCGATTGTTGCCGAGGATATCGGTAACAGGTGCCTTGACCGTTCCCAGTTTCAGTGTGCCGAAGCCCGTCGTCGGGGCGCGTCCAGGTGCCCAGGTCATCCGGGTTGCCGGCGCGAATACGCCTTCTTCTGGATTGGCAAACGCAATGACTTCCTGCAGCGAATGTCCATCTTGCACGGCCAGATCACGCCAGCCCTGCACGGAGATTGATCCCGGATGCCCAGGAATCTTGCCGATGTAGTTCGCCAGGTAAAGGTTGTAATCCAGTTGCAGACCCTGATTGTCTGACAAATATACCCCGGTGGCACTATTAGCGATGATGTTATTAAACGCCGCCGCATCTTTCGTGCCGATCAGGCTGAGACCGAGTGAGTTGTTGTTGTAGAGGGTATTGTTCACTACGCAAACCGCCGTGCCGCCGGCGCCGGCCAACCCCGTGCGGTTGGCGAACAGGATGCTGTTCTCCATACGGAATCGATCCGCGCCATTCAGCACCACGCCTGTCATGCACTTCTCGATGCGGACGCCGGAAATTAGGACATCAGCCGCTTTAACGCTGATGCCGGCACTGGGTGCTTTGCGCACCGTCAGGTTTCGGACTGCGCAGCCGTTCCCCACCCGCAATCCATCAGTACCCTTCGCGGCGTCGATGATGGTATGCTGGTAGCCGGCACCACTGAGTTTGACACCCGCAGACAGTGTAACATCCGTCATCTCAAACCGTCCCGCGGGCAGCACCACCTGGCTCCCCGGCGATGCATGTTCAATCCTGGTCTTCCAAAATGCCCCATCGGACGCCGGAGTCGCCCATGACCATTGCATAGTCATCACGAGCGTCAAGATGGTGACGATAGTTACCTTTTTAATGTGAATCATCATATTTTCTCCAACAGAAACTATTCTTAAGTGTGTATTACGCTGGCGCACATGCGTGCCTTTGATTCGTTATTCCAACACACCTTCGCCCCAATTTGCAGGGCGCAACGTGGCTTCTATCACCTGGTCGGCGGTGACTAACTGGTCATCTGCCGACTGGCTGTGCCAGGGGATGCGCGCCTCGCTGGTGCGTCCCTCCGTGTCTGCCAGGATTACTGATGCATCAAATTTGAATCTTATTCCCGGTTCTGGTTTAAGCGGCATCCTTAAGGGTATTTTCATTTCTACGATATAACCTTTGTTATCTACTTTTACCCGGTGAATTACTGCATTTGATGCTTTTGGGTAAGTATTATAATATTCGAAGTCAACTTTTCCCGCTGCTTCGGTTTTGAATGTGATTGGTTTTTTCGCGGTATTCATTTCTTTCAGCAAATAAGGAAGATATTCAACCAGTGCAGTGCGGCTGTTTTCGCCAACAGGTGATGCTACGAATCTCACATCACCAATTATCGGTTTTTTTCGGTCGATTGGCAGCAATGGCCCAAGGTTTATATCCACGGCGGCACCGCCGGTGAATGCTTCCTGTGGTGAGGATTTGCTGCGCCATGGCTGTTCCGTTGTTACATCAAAACAGGCGAATAATCCCTGTGAATTCCAGCCAAGGTATAATTTTGCCAGCTCCTTTTCGCCAATATTAATTGTCAAAGGTTTGGTCTTCTGCCATTTTTTCAGATCGCCATCAACCGCATTGAAATCAACTCGTTCGATATGCGCCACGTCGGTGCGTTTAGCCTCTTTTTCAACGCTGGCAGTAATGGTGGCGGCAAACTCCGGCGATATTGTAACTTCACCGGTCTGACGTTTCATTGTTTCCCATCCGGTTATTTTGTAAACACGGGTATCATTTTGACAAGAACCCATGAAAATAACGTCGCCGGCTTTTAATCCCGGAACTTTCATTTCAGGGGTAATTTCTATCAAAGCACCACCAAAATTCTCGGTACAAAGGGTATATGCTTCTGCCGGTGCGGCTTTTAAATCCGGGTTTTCCAGCAGGCGTCCTACCCAAAGTCCATCTTTATCCCATACATGCACCATATTCTTCACATTATAATAACACTCGATATCAGTAACAGCCACACAGCCATGGGCAACGCCAACTGTGCGGAAGAAACTTCTGCCTTCCCCGGGTTTAACACCCAGGTCAGGCGAATGCAACCCAACATCCCACAGTAATTTGCCATCTTTATCCCAACGGACAACGCGGTTGGCGCCAACACGGGAAGACATATATCCCATGCCAAAAGGCTTGTTGCCGTCATTAAAAGCGGCAAACCAACCGCCTGCGCCATCCGGCCAAATTCCTACACAGCCGATTCGTCCGCGTGCGCCGTAGTCGCCTTTGGTTGCTTGCAGCCAGGCGGGCATGACTGCGGGGACGGGGGTTCTTTTGCTCCAACCGCTGTAAAGGGGTATGCTGTCCTTATTCCATTCATTGATTGGCATTTTTTCTAATACGCCATCATTCTGCAATCCTACGCAGTACCGGAAGTAATTCATCTGTTCGTCTACGTACCAGCGGCTGGTGAACCAGCTTGGGAACTGTCCGAAAGTTATCTCTTCTGGTTGCGGTTTACCATCTCCATTTTTATCTATCCATAACCACGCCTGCTTCTCCGGGTCGCGGGCAAATGGCTGAGATTCCTGGTTTTTTGCCTGCATATCTTTGTCAGGCTGGAGCAGGTCTTTTACTATCGCAGGCAGGTATTTTCCGTTCCATGCATGCCAGATGCTGTATTGGCTGGCAACTACCGGAACCAGACGGTTATTCTTCTCATCTTCACACAGTACCACCGGAACATCATCGCGGCACAAATAAGTCTTGCCATCGTGATGGCGCACTACAAAACGTCCGCCGCCATGGGTTGTACTGGGAATAAAACCTTCTGCCATACCGCCAAATGTATAAGTAGCCAGCACCTTCCATGTGCGGGTTACATAGTCAATCTTCGCCTTGATAATTGACCCAAAATGCGAGTCTACCCACATGATAGTGGGGTCTTCAGGGTCGGCAACCGCGTGATTGGCATACATTTGCCCGCCGAACCAATCTGCCAGCAGTTTGCCATCGCGGTCAAACCGTGCGGTGCGGCGTGGCGCGTCCCATGCTTCACAGATTAAAAATCCTCCCGCGCCATCTGCAGTGATATCGAAGACCGTGCGAAAGTCCTTGGGTTCATACGCTCCCTGCAATCGTCCGCCTTTGCGTCCCAGGGTTTGAATTAATTTTCCATCGCCGGTGAACCGTTTTATTTGCTGGCTGTCACCGCGTTCAACTATTAAAATATCACCGGTCAGTGGACATACATCCATGCGATAGCCGGATGTTATAGTTCCTTCCGGGATGATAGTTGTTATTTTCTTATCGGCACGGGTTAACGCAACCACGCCATCATTGCTCAATACGAATATTTTCCCATCGTTTGCCACCGCGATTGCCTGCGGTGATGGTACCGGTGCTTCATCAATAACCTTTCCTGTTTCAGGGTCAATCCACCGGATAGCATTGTGCAGTTTATGCGACATTACAAGTTCGTTGCCCCGACCAGCGAGGTCTATTATACCATCGCCTTTGTCATCTTTATCCCACCATAATTCCCAACGATTTACACGCTTACCGGTATTGCCATCAACAACAATTATCACGCCATTGGGTTCCATGGTATACAGCTTGCTGCCAATAACCGCCGCTGAAACGCCACCTGACCAGCCGTCAAAAACGTGGGCAACGTCCCAATCGCGCACTTTTCCATCAAGTGTTTGTTTGACAATTTGCGGCGGTCCTTCCGAACATCCCGCGCTCAAATAAACTTTACCCGCATTATCTACTGCAACACTGGATACCCCATTATGGTTTCCCGGCATCTGTTTCCATGCCGGTACGGCGGTGGTACCCAGCGACATCAGGTATTCGGCTTTCAGTCCATCGCTGATTAACATTTTCCAGGTATATTTACCTGCCGGTGCCGGTTTGCCGGCCATATCTTTGCCGTCCCATTCTTCTTTCTGCTTTCCCTGTTTTCGCGGGGCAGCATGCAGCAATTCACGAACCACATTTCCTTGTTCATTGGTGATCAACAGTGAAACCTGGCCGTCCTCTTTAAGAGTGTAGGTAATTGGTATAGTTGCAATTATTTCATCCGCAACGACTGGACGGGGTGATAGAAGCAATGTTACCCCAAGAAAAAGTGTAAATAGCACTCGATTGATGGTTGAAATTAACATAGTGATTCCTTTTTTATAGCTTAAAAATACCCTCTTAGAGTGTTTTAAATTATTACTTTAAGAGGGTAGTACTATTTATGCCAGAAATGCTTTTTAACGATAAATTTGAATATTGTCATACCGGCAGGTGTAGTTACATGCACCAAAGCGTACAGCGGTTACGGGCAAGGTGCGTTGGTCGGTAAAAGAATTACCCCAGGTCATCGTCTGACTGTTGTCCTTGCGGGCAATCGTGAGCGCGATCGAGGTGTTGCTGTTGCGTGTGAAGGTAACATGTGTCCACACGTTGGCTGCCAGTGCACGAATACCCGCGGTCGAGAACCCATTATCCATAGCGCCCACTGTGCTGCCGTTTTTAGCAATATAGTAATACTCAGGAGTCGGGTACCCCCAAGTGGTGCGAGTGCCATTAGAAATTAAGGCCAGATAGTCGCCTTTAGCGTTATAGGAATTATTATGCCCCATATACATGTCATATTCCAAGCGAAAGTTGCTGGATATTGATTTGGGTAGTGTGAAAGTTCCCGTCGAAGTCGCTTCAGTCGTGACTTTGAATTCCAAAGCGGTATCGCCCGCAGCCACTTGATATGTTTGCTGTATGGTAGGTGCGGTCATCTGATATGTCCAGCCTAAGGTATTATCCGGCAATGTAGTAGCAGAACCGTTAAAGTTTTGTTCGTAAGCCAGTACTGGAATCCAGGTGCTGGTGCCAACATGACCGTCAAGATAAGTGGCAATTGTACTGTTGCTGTGGCGATATTCTATCTCGCTGCCGTCATAAATGACGTTATTAAATGATTGACGTACCGGTAATAATCCGGTGTCTGACTGACTGCCGGTTTTACTGCCATCGGCTAATACCAGACTGCTGGAAGGATCATTTGCTTCGCCTAACGCTTTTCCGGCAATAAGGTCTGAGTAAACATATGCCAAAGGTTTTGATTTACCAGCAGTCGGACAAATTAATACTCCCGGGTCTAATGATAGACCTGTCCATACAGCATCAGCACTCGGCAATGTTTCTTCATGGTCCTGGACATACATCAGAATAGTCGAAACAATTTGTTTTTGATTGTTCATACAGGTAGTCTGCCGCGCCTTCTCCCGCGCCCGTGCAAAGACGGGAAACAGAATTGCGGCGAGTATGGCAATAATGGCAATCACGACCAGCAATTCGATGAGGGTGAAACCTTTTTTATTGGTTTTCATATTTTTTCTCCTTTATATTTTGCTATATTAAAGACCGAATACGGTATAATATTCAATTTCTTGAATTGACGTCTGACCCCAATGATTAATATTGACTTGAGTAGTTAATCAGTAAGGTCCAACTCAGATTCAAGTTAAAAGATGTTGTACTTGGTTTTCAGGTAACTAACGATGGTATTGCGCATGTCGTCGGTCTGATCGCCGGCAAAACCGATGATCTCGGCGATATACATCGGTTGGCACCAGGAATCATTGCTTTCAGCGCGAGCGATTTCATAATTCCGGTTGGCGCTATTCAGGCGGATGGTCAGGATCACCCAGTTGTTTGCTGGAGATTTTGGCCAGTTGGCGTTTGTGGTGCTTGCGCGGTAACCAAAATCGGTCCCGTTCACCCATGCCGCCCGTGGCCAGGGGTCGGTATAAAACGATAAGCAGTTCTGGTTGACGAAGTAGGTTCGTCCCTGGTAGTAATTGGTATTGCCCCATTGCGCACCCAGGTTTGTCCACAGTCCAGCGTTTTTCGTCACGATATAAATTTCCAGAACATTGAAGGCCCCGCTGCCGATAGGATTCACCTGCAGGTATTGCGCGCCGTTGAAGTAGATTGCTGGCAAACTGTTAATCATATTCGTCCGATAGACGGGCCGTTTCGCGCTTATGGCCTGCGAGGCATCGTGACCACCCGTCGAGCCATCCGACCAGTTGATGACGGGGTCAAGGTTGTTATATCCCGGCATGTTATCTGCTTTCAACCATATATTCGGTGTGGCACTGGAGTTCCAGAAGCCATGCACAGTAGAAGTAGCGACATGCCCGTCGACATAGCTAACAATGAATTTTCCTGTGTGGCGAAAATCGATGTTATTCGCATCGGTTGCGATATATGGCGTGGCAGGTGCAGGTGAAGTGCTCCCGTCCGCCGTCTGCTGTTCATCGCTGGGCGCCGGAATATCGCCCAACGCTTTCCCCGATAGGCGGCCATAATAAACGTACCCCTGGGTATCGCGACCCTTGGTTGGACACCGCAGCACACCCGGGTCAACTTTAATGTCGCTCCAGATAGTTGATGAACTTGGCAGTGTCTCTTCATGATCCTGACAATACATCTGCACAGATGCAGCAATCTGCCGCTGATTACTGGTACACGTCGTCTGCCGCGCCTTCTCCCGCGCACGGGCAAAGACCGGGAAGAGAATGGCGGCGAGGATGGCAATAATGGCAATTACTACCAGCAATTCGATAAGGGTGAAACCTTTTTGACTGGTTTTCATGGATTTTCTCCTTTGTTTTGCTATATTAAAACACGGTATAATATTCGATTTCCTGAATATTAGCGTAGTCCACCTTTACCTTGCGATACCGAAGATATTTTACAGGTATAGAACTTGTGACATCAAACGTGTTCCATCCGTCAACTACTGTAGATGGAAGAGTTAATAATGATTGCACATCCGTGGAGAAATTGGCTATATTCGCACCTTCAAAAACATCACTTGCGTGACGCCCAGCTAACCTGAGAAAAATTCGTATTTTACCAATCACCAAAGGTTTCGGTAATTCCATAAAGACACTCCACCCATTATATGAACCAGCTGTCAACTCTGATGATGTAGTCGTAACGCCATCGAAGGCCTGCTTTACATCAACGAGTGGATCCGGCCACCAGGTTGCTTGCGTGACGGTCATATTCGTGGTGATCGTTCCATTGGGAATTTTGTAAATCATATTATCTTTGGTAATTACTGCTACATGTCCATCTATATAGCTTGCCACCATTTTACCGCTGTGACGAGTGGTGTCGATATCGCTAAGTGAAACAGCGATATTAGGGTATGCGGTGCTGCCGACGCCATCTATTGTAAGAACTTTTACAGATGAATCGTTAAAATCACCCAGCGATGCCCCTGCGAGTGTATTATTATATGCATATCCGATAGGGGTATTTTTTCCTTTTGACGGACATACCAGCACGCCTGGATCTACTTTCAGATCTCCCCACACTGTTGAGGTTCCCGGAAATGTCTCTTCATGATCCTGACAATACATTTGCACAGATGCAGCGATCTGTCTTTGATTGCTGGTACAGGTAGTCTGCCGCGCCTTCTCACGCGCCCGGGCAAAGACCGGGAACAGAATTGCGGCGAGGATTGCAATAATGGCAATCACGACCAGCAATTCGATGAGGGTGAAACCTTTTTGACTGGTTTTCATGGATTTTCTCCTTTTTGGAATAGATTTAGGAAATGTTTAATACTCAAAGAAGTGAATACTTTACTAAACTGTTATTACGGAACAAAGCCCCCGAGTACCGCGATTTCGGTAATCGCGCCGCCTGCTCGTGGTGTGTTGGGTACAATATCCTGCACACTATTGATAGTCAGGCGCAAGCCACGTGTGGAAACAGAACCGTTGGGGAAAATAGCGTTGATCATTTTGGAGGCTGCCGAAGTGTCGTTGTAGGTGAACACAGTATTCCAGTTCCCCGCGGACGCGCCCGTCGGATCGACACCTTTTGCGCATGCCTCAATCGTCATGCCATAGATACTGCCCCCGGAATAGAACCATGGTTGGTTGGCGATGGCTAATCCGCTGATGGTCTGATCAGTCGACCATGTCAGAATAGCTTGCGGTTTGCTGGCAATATTGCCATTGGCACGGGGCGAATCGGCGTCGGTAACCTGATCGCTCCAGGCCGTGGTAAAGTTACTCGGTTGCGTTTCCCAGGTATTCGTTATTTGTACAGTAGCGGCGGCCATCATATTGGATGCCGTGTTCAAGGTGCCAATTGGAGGGGTTACCGAGCCGAAGACACGAAACGCGTAGAGGGCGACATAGGGCACTGCACTCGTGTGTACGAGAAGCACCCGGGCTGCCTTCACGGACTTGCCTACCGGGACATAGCAAAGCCGCTTATTGCCGCCCACAGTCACAGCGGCGGCGTCGACCCAATTCCCGTCATCATTTACCGAATACTGCAATGTCATACTGCCATCCGGTACGCGATCACCATTCCCACCGAGTAGCACATAACCTATATACTGCGGTGTTGTCCAACTATATTTCGCCCATGCGGGATAGGAGGCGCTACTCATCCAATATGTACCCCAAAAATTACTGCCCCGCAAATTGTCTGCTATGTAACCAGGCCAGTTGCCGCATGACGTCACCGTGGCGCTCGGGGACAGGTCTGTCATAATAGTGCTAAAGATTACTGTATCGGTTTTAAATTCAACATGCCCATCAACAAACCCATAAACAGCACCATTGCTATGCCTTTTGTCGATATCTGATGCGGTAGCAAGTATATTGCTGCTGTTATTACAATCAGCTGTTAACAGTGATGTTGTTGGGTCAGGCAAGTCCCCCATGGATTTATTGCTTATCCAAGAGTTATATCCATATCCAATTGGCATTGATTTGCCTTTTGTCGGGCAATTAAGCACTCCCGGGTCAACATTAATGTCTTTCCATACTGTACCCATATTAGGCATCGATTCTTCGTGGTCTTGTGCATACATCTGCACAGATGCGGCAATCTGCCGTTGATTACTTGTACAGGTCGTCTGCCGCGCCTTCTCCCGCGCACGTGCAAAGACCGGGAACAGAATTGCAGCAAGGATGGCAATAATGGCAATTACGACCAGCAATTCGATGAGGGTGAAACCTTTTTGACTGGTTCTCATGGATTTTCTCCTTTTTGGAATAGATTTAGGAAATGTTTAGTTTGGAAACGCTTCCGTTTTGTTGTTTTATATTATACCATAAACTTTCAAGATTTTAATAGATTTTTACCGAATATTTAAGAAACAAGATATAAAATGTGACATTATTTTTTTTATTGCATTAATGATAACAGGACAATACGCAAGTCAACCGGTATATTAGAAATGTATAATTTTAGTCAGTTAGCAACTAAATCCGAACAAAACAAGTCATGATTTTATTGACATATTTTTTAAAGTGTCGCAGCTCTGCAGCTTTAATTTCTTAAGTACAATGCAATGCTATTAATATATCGCCGCGCTGCGGCTGGTTTGTTAGAAACAACGGCATTGTTATGTGACATTATTTCCAGCCGCAGCGCGGCGGTCGAGTAGAGAACTCCATACC
>Ga0194053_10000294_pt1 | contig 38066 bp, 36 predicted proteins | sample SepL228m_MetaG_FD_161684 | JGI IMG/M metagenome (GOLD analysis project Ga0194053, IMG submission 161684) | Anoxic zone freshwater microbial communities from boreal shield lake in IISD Experimental Lakes Area, Ontario, Canada - Sep2016-L227-8m | ecosystem: Environmental > Aquatic > Freshwater >... | reverse complement strand
CCCCACCACCGGCGTGGTATTCTCCGCCCGCCCCCAGGCGTCGTGGCCCGCCCGGTCAGACTTCACAAACCGCACGGGCTTGAGCCAGGGGTGGCCCTCTGGTCGTAACCCGAATTGTTCAGCGATCTCACGCTCAAACAGATGAACCTGTGGACAAGCAGGAGTGAGCGACGGAAAGGTTTCCCCCTCCACCCGCATCCGGGCGACCCGGAAATTTCCATCATCCCGGCAGGCCAGCACGGCCATGAGCTCCACCCCTTGCCCATCTTCAGGCAAACGCCCGAAGAAAGCCGCCACATGCGCACCATCGGCCACGGCATCAATCAGGGAACTCCTGAATACCGCCCCCTCCAGCCAGGGGATCTCGCTCCGGGCATGTCTCTCTCCGTTATGAACCGGCAACCACTTCAAAATGGATGTCATGGATGTCCTCCCTCCAAGTACGCCGCAGCCTGTTGCAGAAGGGTATCAAGTGAATGCGGAATCCACACTCCCAACGCTAATGCGAACACAAATAAGATAATGATCGGAATCACCAATTGCGGGCGGTCGCGATAGGGCGTCGCCATCGCCTTGGCCGAGGGAGCCCCTTGAACCACCCGCAGCACCGTCGCCCCCATCCCGATAAACACAATCGCCAGCAGCGCCAGGAAAAGACCGGCCACCCAGTATTTACCGGCGTGAATCGTCCCGATCAGAATGGTGAATTCACTGATAAACGGACCGCCTGGCGGCGACCCGGTGACCATGAGAAATCCCGCCAGAAAGAGCGGACCGGAAATCGGCAACCGCTGCATGGCCCCACGCACGTCGTCCGTGCTTTTGCTCTCGTAAGCTCGATGGATATTACCCGCCGACAGAAACATGACACCTTTGGTCAGGCCGTTGGTGATCATATGCAGCAGAGCGCCATAGGTGGCCACCCCGCCGATCCCGATCCCAAGAACAAGAATGCCCATGTGCTCGACACTGGAATACGCCAGCATCCGTTTAAAATCGCGCTGCCGGATCACAAACACCGCCGCCACTGCCATGGAGAGGAGTCCAATAAAGATGAGGATCTCCCGGGCAAACGCCGCTTCAGGGGCATTACTGCATATCTGATAGAACCGGAGAATCGCAAGAAACGCACAACTCGTCACCCCGCCAGCCAGCAGGGCGCCAACCAACCCCGGCGCCTCCCCATAGGCATCCGGTTTCCAGGTGTGCATCGGCGCCAATCCCATTTTGGTTCCATACCCCACCAACAACAGAACGAACGCCGCATGCAGCCAGGGCGCCGAAAGCCGGGGTGCCAAATGAACCAGATCCTCCAACAACAACGTCGGCTCCAAGCCCTCATGAATCGACGAGTACGCCAAAAAGAAGGTGCCCAGCAGGGCCAGAGCAATACCCACTGAGCCAATCAATAGATATTTCCACGTTGCCTCGAGCGAACGGGGACTGTGATTGAAGAAAAGTAATGGCGCCGTCGCCAGGGTGGTTGCCTCAATGGCCACCCACATCAGTCCGAGATGATGAGCCATAATTACCAGCGTCATCATCCCCAACATGGCCAGCAGACAGGCGCAAAATACCCGGTTGGAACGTTCCTGCCGCAATGCCAGATAGGCGGGCGCATACAGCGAACAGAGAAAAAAGACCGTGCTGACAAATCCCAGCACCAGCGTACTGATGGGATCGAGGACCACCCAGCCCTTCAATGCCGACACGGGCTGCCCCGTCACCGCAAAGCCGGTCAGCAGAAGATGCGTCAACCCCCCCATCGGCACCAGCCAGGGGCGCCACCGGTTGGAGGGAGTGGCCGCCGCCACACAAGCAAATACCAACGGAACTAGAAATAGAAACCAGGCCATTTTTACTCCTTTAACTCAGACAGCATCTGGGTACTCACGGAGGAGAATTCCCTGCTGATTTTATGAATGATGATGCCCATGACAAAAATGGCGACAAACAAGTCGAGCAGCACACCCAGTTCCACCAGGAACGGGATCGCTTCCATCAGGAGCATACCGAAAATAAAGACCCCGTTCTCCAGGATCAGATACCCCACGACCTGCGTAATGGCCTTCGTGCGCGTGGTCAGCATCAGAAACCCGGTCAGCACCGTGGAGAGCGCTGCCGGAACAATCAGAGAGCCCACATCGCCGTGGGCTATGGGCAGGGTTCGGGCGAACAATACCGCCAACCCCGTCCCTACCGCCCCCAGGAAGAGGGAAGCGATGAACCCGACGATCGGCTCCACCTCGCGCCGGATCACCACATCCCGGATCGCATCAAAAAGCATGCGGGGAATCACCACGCCTTTGAGGAGGATGGTCACCAGTGCCATCATCGCCACCCATAACACCAGGGAACCATGCGCGAGAGCGATCAACACACCCAGAAGCATGCCTTGCACCGCGACGGCTTGGATGACCGTGCGCATCCGGCTCGCCCCCAGCGCCACAAAGTTGAGCAATAGCACCAGCACCAAAATAGGATCTATAAATTTATTCATCTTCTACCTCAATAATAAGATCACACCAAAAACCGACAACAGGCAGGCCGCCACGAGAAACGTGGGCACAAATACCATGCGGAAACGTGCCATCACGGATTCCACTACCCCAATGACCACCGCCAGAATCAATATGCCCACCACAAACAAACCCCAGTCGGCCCAGACATTAGCAGCCTCAAACGGGGCCACAACACGCAACAGAACCGCGCCCATCACAAACAGTTTCATCGCGGCACCATACTGGATCATTCCCAGAGCCGGCCCACTATGATCCAACACCATCACCTCGTGAATCATCGTAAGTTCCAGATGCGTATTCGGATCATCAAAAGGAATGCGCGAATTCTCCACCAGCAGCACAATAAATAGACTGGCCGCCACCAGAACCAGTGACGGGGCCGCCACGCCAGCGCCCAGCGGGAACGTCCCATCCAGCATGGTCGTCAATGAAAGGGAGGCCGACAACTTGGCCAACACCAGAAAGCAGAAGAAGAGGGCCGGTTCGGCCAGACATGAGAAGGTGACCTCCCGCGCCGCACCCATTCCCTCAAAAGCCGACCCCGTATCCAGCGCAGCCGATGCTGTGAAAAACCGGCCCAACGCAAAGAGGTAGGCGAACAGAATCATATCGCCGGCAAAGGATACCGGCGCGCTATGGCCCCCAAACGGAATCAACATCCCTGCCAGCAACACCGTGGCCAACCCCACCACAGGACCTGCCCGGAATACCCAGGTGGTGGTAGTGCTGAATACCGAGCCCTTTTTGAATAACCGGATCAAATCATAATAGGGCTGCAGGAAGGGGGGCCCATTCCGTCCGCCGAATAATGCCTTGGTTTTACCAATGACACCCAACAACAGGGGCGGCAACACCAACAGTAAGAAAATGTGCACTAAAATTTGACTCATAAATACACCCTCACCCCAACCCTCTCCCCTCAAGGGAGAGGGAGATAGTTTCACTTATCTCCACAGCAGTAACACGATCAGAAAAATCACGATATACGCCAAATAGGCATGGATATTCCCTGCCTGAAAGAAATGGAACCGCGACGAAATCCTGACCCCGATCTGGTAGGCAGGTCTCAACACCTCATCCAACACCACATCCATCACATGACTGCGAAAATGCATTCGTCCCGGAAATACCGGTTGTTTTTCTGAAACAAGCACTTCTGGCCGCAGTACCCATACAAAAAAGCTGCCGAGCATCTGCGCAAACGAGGAAGCCGTGTACTGCATGTTCGGGGTCGGTGCCGCATACCCGCAATCCCACGTTCCCGCCGCCGTCACCCGGCTCCGGTGAAGACGCCTCACAAGCCCCAGACCGATCAGGAACATCAATCCAATCAGGGTAAACGCCACCATACTGATCCAGCCCAGCGGGGCCAGCGTTCTCAAGGCCGGCAGCTCTGCGTTCAGGCCGGGTACCCACGCCGCAATCCCCAGCTCCAATACCAGGCTCACCGCCCAGGGAAACAGTCCTATACAAAAGCAACAGACAGCCAACACCAGCATCGACCCGGTCATGACTCTCCCGGATTCATGCGCATGACGGGCGGAATCAGACCGGGCCACCCCGAGGAAAATTGCCCCGAACGCCTTCACAAAACAGGCTACGGCCAAAGCCCCGATCAACGCCAGCATGGCAGCGGCAAAGGCGGCCACCCCCCATGACGGTTCGGCCCCTATTCCCAACGTCCTGAACAAGCCCAGATAAATCAGCAATTCGCTTACAAATCCATTCAGGGGTGGCAAGCCGCAAATAGCGACCGCGCCCACGGCAAAAAGCAGGGCCGTAAAGGGCATCACGGCCGCCAGTCCCCCCAGTCGGTCAATCACCCGGGTATGGGTGGAATGAATCACCGAACCCGCGCTCAGGAATAGCAGGGCCTTAAATAATCCATGATTCCAAACATGCAACAAGGCCCCAGCCAACCCCAGCACGATCCACGCCGTCACGTGCAGAGACCTGCCCGCCAGCGCCAGCCCGAGGCCCATCACAATGATACCGATATTTTCAATACTGTGATAAGCCAGAAGCCGTTTGAGATCATGCTGGCCCAGCGCGAACACAACTCCCAACACGCCGGACACTGTCCCCAGCACCAGGAGCGTGCCGCCCCACCAAGCCGGAGGATCGGGCAGCCACGAGACCATGCGAACCAGCCCGTAAATGCCGATTTTAATCAGCACCCCCGACATCATGGCCGAGACATGGCTCGGGGCCATGGCATGAGCGCTCGGCAACCAGATATGAAACGGCATCAGTCCGGCTTTGAACCCAAACGCCACCACCATTAACATAAAGAGCACCGTTGCCATCGTGGGAGTCACCGCCCCGGCGGGTAATGCCCCCAATGCAAACGATCCGGTCGCGACATACCAGATCGCAAACAGCGCAAAAAGACAGAGGGTGGAAAAATGGGTGATCACGAGATACAGCATCCCTGCATCCCGCACCTCCTGATCATGATCCTCTGTGCTGACCAGAAAGAACGCACTCAGCGCCATGACTTCCCAGGCAAACAAAAACAGCAGGGAATTCGCTGCTACCGCCACCCCGGCCAGCCCCGCTGTGACCAGCCCGTAAAATACCCGCAACTTCCGCCCATTGCCGGAATGCTCCGCCTGCGCCCAATACTCCAGCCCATAAATTGACCCGAGCGCCGAAACCAGAAAAATGGGAATCAGGAAAATGACTGCAATCGCATCAAGCCGCATGACCGGAAAGAGTTGCGCTGGTGACCATAGCGCGACTAAAGCGCCCGTAATGCCAAGGGCCGACCCCAGTACTGCCAGCCTCATCGCCAGCCACTGGCCCGCCGCCGGATCACGACGCAGAAATAGACCCGGGACACCGCTGAAGGCATGACACGCTATCCCTAATATGACCAACCATTCACTCATAATTTAACCATGACCGAATAACCTGCCAGGCAAAAGCCAGCAGGAGCACAACAACGAAATACATCATGTAAACCTGGATCTTCCCCTGCTGCAACCAACGCAGTCTGGCAAAACGACCTGCGAGCCAGTTGAATAAAGGCTGATACAACACCCGGCTCAGGGTGTCCGGGTAACTTGTGGTCATTTTACCCGCAACAGGAAATACCTCTCTGGGGGCCACCACATGAGTTTTGGGGCGAAACGATTTTAAAAATAAACGCGACACCATCATTTCTGAAAATGATTGACCGGTATATTGCATACTCGCCGCCGGTGCCATATAGCCGCAGTTCCAGGTCGTATCCGCCGCCACCCCACCGCGCCGTCGTGCAAAGACAAAAAATAACGCCACCAACCCAATCAATCCCCAGATCACCAAATTCACGTCACCCAAAACCGTAAGCGCAGAAGAGGCACTTAAGGCGGCCTCAAACGGTCCCACCGATAAGCCAAAGACCTCCCCAATCACGCCCTCAAAGGCCTTTACAAGAACGCCGGGGATAAGCGCCGCCAGAATGCAGAGTCCGGCGAGAACGGCCAGGGGGGCCGTCATCCAGCGCGATGACTCATGGGCGTGACTCGCTTCGTCACTACGAGGTTCCCCCAGCAGGACGATGCCCACAAGCCTTACGAAGCATAACAACGCCATGGCACCCACCAACGCCAATAACCCAACTCCCAGCAGCATGATCACACTACCCCCACCCGAAAACTCCATGCCCCCGTGAAGCAGCGCCAGATAGATCAGCCACTCGCTGACAAACCCGTTCAATGGCGGAAGGGCGGCAATCGCCACCGCACCTATCACCATGGCCGTACCCGTCCGGGGCATGCGCTTCATCAAGCCGCCCAGCCGCTCCATATCCCTTCCTCCAGCCCCATGCATCACAGAGCCGGCTCCGAGAAACATCAGGCTTTTCATCAGGGAATGATTCCAAATATGTAGAAAAGCACCCGCCAAGCCCAACGCCGCCACCACGGGGTGCTGGCTGGTCAGCCCCCACAATCCAATGCCCAACGCCAGCAAAATGAGGCCCATATTTTCGATGCTGGAATAGGCCAAAGCCCGCTTCAGGTCGCGCTGAAACAACGCAAACGATATTCCTAAAACGGCGCCGACAAACCCGATGGTCACAAACATGGGACCCCACCAGACCGCCGGGGTGCCCAGAAACATCATGACCCGGAACAACCCATAAAGCCCCAGCTTGATCATCACCCCGGACATCAGTGCCGAAACATGACTTGGCGCCGCCGGGTGTGCCTCCGGCAACCAGATATGCAGGGGAACCATGCCCGCCTTGATCCCAAAGCCAACCAGCGCAAGTAACAGAATCACCCGTCCGGCCATGGCACCCGGCACAACAAAGGTGTCAAAGTCGAGCGACCCCGAGGCGCGGCCCAAATACAAAAACATCGCCAGTAAGAAAGCCGCCCCAACATGCGACGCCACCAGATAGATCCATCCGGCAACCCGGACATCCTTTTTTTCGTGCTCAAAGGTCACTAGGAAAAATGCCGACACCGACATCACTTCCCAGGCCATCATAAAGAGAACCGCCTGGCGCGCCAACACCACCAAAGCCATCGCGGCCACAAACAGATTGAAGAAAAACCATGATGCGCCAAGCATCTTGCGATCCCGATACGCCAGCAGATAGTTGCCCCCATACACAGCCGCCAACGCAGAGAGCCCGAAAATAGGGATCAGGAAGAAGGCAGATAAGGCGTCCAGCTGGATATAAAACTCACCCCCCGGCACCGCCCACGGCATACGGAACGACTCGACTCCACCCCCCAGCAATCCCTGAAAAGCAGGCCCCAATCCCAGTAGACACCCCACTACGACCGACCCCACGCCCAACCCGGTTGCCCAACGGGGCGAGCGGCTAAAGATCAACGAAAGCCATCCGCCACACAGCATGATTGCCAAGGCTATCAGCATGATATTCATTTTTTAAGAGCCCGCAACGTGGCAAGAATCTCTTCACGGGGCGCCTGCCGATTCAAAACAACCTTAACCGCCGGATCCAGTAACGCCGAAGCCAACCGTGAAAGCAGATAGAGGTGAACCCGGACCGTCGGAGTGACCAAGGTGAACAGGGTGTGGACCGGTTGATCATCAATCGCACCAAACTCCACCGGCTTTTCGAGAAAACAGAGACAAATCGCAGGGTGATTGACCGAAAGAACAATCGGATTACGAACATGGGGAATAGCCACGCCATCGCCAATCCCCGTTGATGCCATGGCCTCGCGCGCCATGAGCACCCGGAGCAGGAAGTCCCGATCCATATCAGAAGGTAACTTCATCACCTCCACTGCGGACCGCAATACGGACTCCTTGTCATTCCCCGCCACGCGGTAAAAGATCCCCCCCGCCTCGATCGAATCAGCAAGATCCGGCATCAGTTCGATGGAGGTATCGGGCTCCTGAAAGATTTCCGCGGAAACATTTATTTTCTGCGCATTGGCCCATTCCAGGAGCTCAGCCCGGTTGAACCGGTACTGATCGTTGACCTTGTACGCCGGAAGTTGCCCCTGTTGAATCCACCGATAGATGGATTTCTCAGAAACATTCAGAATTCTCGCCACATCATGAACACCTAGTTGCATGGTTTCACCAAAAGTATTGATTAGACATTTGAGGACATTAAATACGCCCGTGTCACTTAAAAGTCAATTGGGTGATATGGAAAAGTCAACGAGGAGGTGGGGGATGTTCGGCCATTACTTGCGGAGGAATAGCTGCGAGACATCTGCCACAGGGGGGTGTGGCATCATCAATGACACGCACCACCTCGCTCGTTGACGAGGCAGATCATTGCAAAATGCATTTTTTCATCAATCAGGGAGTCCCTGATTGTTACATCAGGGTTTTCCACATGAATCGATCACCTCACATTTGGAATATTTTTCACTCCGATCGAGAAATCGTTGACATTCTCATATAAATTTATTAATGAGTGAGTGCTTACTTTTTAAAGAACTAGAGTTTTGCCATGTCCAGACCAGTATCCATACAACCTGATGCGATTCTTGAGGCGGCCCGTAAGGTCTTTATGACCCACGGGTACAAAGCCAGTACCGCACTTATTGCCAAGGCGGCGGACGTGTCAGAAGGATCTCTGTTCAAACACTACAAGAGTAAATGCAATCTATTCCTTGCCGCCATGAATGTGGACGGGAATGTCCCCTCATGGAGTGATTGCCTACTAACGTCCGCCGGAAAAGGCGATATCCGGGCCACGCTTGAAACAGCGGGAACGCAGCTTCTCAAACACCTTCGCCTGATTTTGCCCCGCATCATGATGATCACTTCAAGTGGTGTTACTATTCCCAAGCATCATTCTCCGGATGAACTCCCTCCGCCTATTCAAAAAATGGAGGTGCTGTGTAGATACTTTAACTTGGAAATCAAAGCCGGCCGCATGGAAATGGAATCCCCGGAAATTCAGGCTCAGGCTTTTCTGGGAGCCCTTTCTCACTACGCCTGGTGCGAGACGCTGTTTGGCTACACGCCAGCCGCCCCTGATGACTATATCCGTAACGTTGTAGACATTCTAGTAAAGGCCACTCATACCAAAAAATCGGGTCGAAAATTATGAAAATACTTTCCCTTCAATTACTCTCCACCTCCCTGTTGGCTGGTTTGATCACCGGTTGTGTGCAAGCTCCTCCGCCCCCTTCGGCTACCACGGCCTGGGATGCGCCCAATGATGCCCACCGCAAGGATCTCGTCTGGGAAGCCGTGCGGGCCGAGACGCCCACCGACCTTTCCAAGCCTCTGTCTCTACCGGATATCGTGGATCTGGCCCTTCATAATAATGCCGCCACCAGTAAGGCCTGGCAGGAAGCCCGCGCGGCTTCCGAGCAGGTCCGGTTCGCTGAGGGCTACTTCATGCCCAGCGTCACCGCCGGGGCGGGAATGACCCGAACCACCACTGATGCCCGGCCCGAAAGCTTTAGCCAGAACAATCTGACTTATGGGCCCAGCCTGCAGTTGAGTTATCTTGTTTTCAACTTCGGCGGGGGCCGCAGTGCTGCCGTTGAACAGGCGCTCCAAACCGTTTATGCCAGTAATTTTGCCTTTAACCGAACCATTCAGGATACCCTCCTGACCGCTGAGATCGCTTATTATAGAGTGATCAGCGCCCAGGCGGCGGTGGAAGCGGCCGCCACAAACGCCTCGGACACCAAGGTCATCCTAGAAGCGGCAACCGAACGCCGTAAAGCTGGTGTCGGCGTGGATCTGGAAGTGCTTCAAGCGCAAACCCTTTACGATCAAACACTTTACGCGCTGGCGAATGCCCAAGGACTGCAAAAGATCAGCTGGGGCCTGCTGGCGCAGGCCGCAGGGCTGCCGGCTGATACGATGCTCCACATCGCCGCACCCTCCACGACTATCCCCGTATCGCTCTCCAACCAGGAGATGCGGCACTTTATTGATGCCGCCCTGGAGCGTCGTCCTGATCTTGCCGCCTTGCGGGCTTCACTGGCCGCCCGGGAAGCCGCCATCAAGGTGGCAAATGCCTCCCGTTGGCCCTCCCTGTATCTCAATGGCTCAATCGCCCGCGACTACTATGAACCTTATGGCCTGAGCAATCGCGAAACTTTCGCTAATGACTGGTCCTATATTGGCGGCGTGAGCGTGAAGTGGAATATCTTTGACGGCTTCCAGACCTTGAGCACAAAACGCACTGCCGAAGCGCAAGCCGAAGCCACCCGTGCCCAACTCAAGCAGGCGGAACTGGGCGCGAGCGCGGAAATCTGGACCCGTTTCCAGAATTATGAAACCGCCCTGCGATTGCAGGACTTCAGCCTCTCCGCCTTAACCAGCGCCACGGCGGCACAGCAACTGGCAATCGATAGTTATAAATCAGGCGTCAAAAGCATTCTCGACGTCCTGAGTGCCGAGACCCAACTTGCCCAGGCCCGTAGCCAGCAAATTGTTGCACGACAGGAAGTTTTCACGGCATTGGCTCATTTGGCGCATGCCACAGGATTAATTGAGAAAGGGATCAAGTAAACATGAAGAACACCATCCGTTTGACCACCACTGCCATCACTCTCACCGCCCTCGTGCTTGCCACCAGCTCCTGCGGCAAAAAGGCGGCCGCCCCGTTTACTCCGCCACCGGTCATGGTCATGATGACCCCGGCGATCCAAGTGGATACCCCCATTATCATCGCCACCTACGGAAATACCCAGGACAAGGAGAGCGTGGATATCATTCCTCAAGTCTCAGGACAACTCATCAGCGTGTTGTTTGAGGAAGGTGCCGTTGTCACCAATGGTCAACCGCTCTTCCAGATTGATCCGAGGGACTATCAGACGCGAGTGCAACAGGCTGAAGGCATGATCGCCGCCGATAAGGCATCGCTGGAACTTGCTCGAACCACTGTCGCACGTAACCAGCCACTTCAGGAAAAACAACTGATCTCACGGGAACTGTTTGACGCCATCAGCAACAAGGTCACCTCCCTGGAGGCACAGCTCACCATCGATCAGGCGGCGCTTGAACAAGCCCGGCTTAACCTCTCTCGCTGTACCCTCGTTTCCCCGATCGACGGCCTTTGCTCCAAGCGTTACGTGGATGCCGGGAATCTGGTGGCGGCGGGAGCTTCACGCCTGACCAACGTCCGGAACAACAGCCCGCTTCGTCTGGAATGCACCATTTCCGAGCAATATCTCCCCCAGATCCGAAAAGCTTTGGCGGCAGGCCCCATCGCCGTCGAACTCACTCCCCGTGGCGACACCAACAGTTACCAGGGCACCCTCTCGTTCATGGATAATGCCGTGGATCCCCTGACCGGCACCATCCTGCTCCGGGGTGAGGTACCGAACCCGAATAGAACGCTGTGGGCCAAACAGTTTGTCGACATCCGCATCATCGCAACCGTCATCCCGAATGCCATCCTGGTCCCGGAAAGCGCCGTTCAGTTTGGCAAAAATGGCCCCTACCTCTATGTCGCCAATTCGAACAGTGTTTCCGAACTACGCCCGGTAAAGACCGGTGTGCGGCACAACAACCTGCTTCAGATTTCTGAAGGCGTCCAGGCGGGCGAATCCATCATCACGGCAGGACTCATGATGATGCGGCCCGGCGCCACCGTCATGGATGCCTCTAAATTACCGGCGGCAGCGACACCGCCTGCGAAAACAGAAAAGAAATAAACCCATATACTGCCAAGATACCCCTCACCTTAATCCTCTCCCGCAAGGGGAGAGGAAACAGAATAGAGAGAGACTATTATGAGCTTTTCAGAAATCTTTATCCGCCGTCCTGTCATGACGATTCTACTCACTACCCTGATGGTGGTGGGCGGTGTATGGGCCTATCTTCAACTACCTGTCAACAGTCTTCCTACCGTGGATTATCCCGTGATTCAGGTTACTGTTGCCTATCCGGGCGCCAGCCCTGCGACCATGGCGTCCACGGTGGCCACTCCTCTTGAAAACGAATTCACCCAGATCAGCGGCCTGGATTCCATGTATTCTGACAACAAACAGGGGCTCACGACCATCACCCTGTCATTCAGTTTGAATCGTAATGTGGACTTATTGGCCCCGGATGTTCAGGCGGCCATTACCCGGGCCACTCGCAACCTCCCCACCGATCTGCCCAGCCCGCCCACCTATCAGAAGTTCAACCCTTCCGATGCCCCCATCTATTATCTGCTCCTCTACTCGGATATTATGCCCCATGGCGAACTGTACGACTATGTCAACCACGTGGTCGCCCGGAAATTAAGCATGATTGACGGGGTCTCCAAGGTAGAGGCCTTCGGCGCCAAAAATGCCGTTCGCATTCAATTCGACCCTGACAAACTGGCCGCGTATAAAATCGGAGTCGATGAACTGGCGCTGGCACTTAAGGCCGGTACAGCCAATGTTCCGGGCGGCAGCCTGAATGGCGCCCAGCGCACCTTTGTGATTGAGCCGCAGGGTCAATTACGCACCGCCCGCGAATATGGTGAAATCATCATTACCACCCGCAACAATGCCCCTATCCGTGTTAAGGACGTGGCGCATTGCGTCGACAGCCTGGCCAACGATCTGGTGAATATTCGCTATGCCAGCGGCTCGGAACCCATCCACAGTCAATGCGTGGTGATGCGCCTCTCGCGTGTCAGTGGTGCCAATACCGTTGCCGTGGCAAACCGGGTGACTCTGGCGCTGGATGAAGCCCGCCGCGAACTTCCCTCCACCATTACCATGGTGACCATGTATAACGGTTCGGAACCCATCAAGGAATCCCTGCTTGATGTCCAGCTCACCGTGGGGATTTCCCTCCTCATGGTGGTCCTGGTTATCTTTTTCTTTTTGGGCCGCATCCGTGAAACGGTGATTCCCAGCATTGTTCTTCCGATTTCTCTGCTGGGCACCTTCCTCCTGATGCTGCCCTCCAACTTCAGCCTTGATATCCTGTCTCTGATGGGCATCATTCTGGCCGTCGGCTTTCTGGTGGATGACGCCATCGTGGTTCTGGAGAACACCGTGCGCCATCTGGAGGAAGGCAAGAAACCCATCCCTGCCGCCTTGCAAAGCATGAAGGAAATTTCTTTCACCGTCATTTCCACCAGTGCCGCCCTGATCATCGTCTTTATGCCTCTGGTATTTATGGGGGGCGCCGTCGGCCGGAACCTTCGCGAATTCGCGCTGACGGTTATTTTTGCCATCATCGTCTCAACGATCCTGGCATTGACGCTCTCTCCCATGATGTGTGCCCGCATTCTGCATCATGAAAAGGCACCCAATGCAGTGCAACGCAGCATCACCGCCTTCATCCAGGGCATGATCCGGCAATACGGCATAGCCCTTCATTTCCAACTTCGACACAAGTGGCTGGCACTGGTCGCCTGGGTCCTCTGCATTATCGGTGCCGGAATACTTTACTTCACCCTTCCGGGCGACTTTCTGCCGCCGGGCGACAGCAGTTTCATCTTCGGCGCTATGCTGATGCCCCAAGGGTCTTCCTCGGAACAGATGCAAGCCTATCAAACCAAGGTCATGGGCGTGTTACGCCAGGACCCTGCGGTAACCCGTATCGGCAGCGTCACCGGTATATTTCCGGGTGCTGACCAAAGCATGGGCTTTGTATTCATCCGCCTCAAGTCGCCACGCGAACGCGCTCCCATTGCTCAGATTTCCCAAAGCCTGATGATGAAGGCGATGATGATTCCGGATGGCCTCTGCGCCATGAAGGCGATGCCGGTTCTCAAAATCAGTTCCGGCGTCGACTCCACCGCCCAGGGCAGCGATTACGGTTTTCTCCTGAAGGGATTAGATCGGGATACGGTCTATAAAACGGCATTTCAGTTGGAGCAGGAAATCCGCAAAATCCCCTTCCTGGTCCCCTTCGCAACCCAGAACAGCGTCAAACTCAATATGCCCCGTTTGAATATCACCATTGACCGGACCCGAGCCTCGGCGCTGGGAATAACAGCCACTTCCATTGAACAGGCCCTGGCGATTTCTTTTGCTGGCGGCTATGCGACCCAGTTCACTACCGACCAGGATCAATATCAGGTCATCCCTGAAATTCAGAAATCCAATCAACGACTTCCTACCGATCTGGCGCTACTCTATCTGCGCTCTTCGTATGGTCCGCTGGTTCCCATGCAATCGATTATCAAGTGGTCAGAGGACGCGGGTCCTCAAAATGTTCCTCATGCCCAACAGCATGAAGCGGCCACCATTTCCTTCAGCCCCTTTCCGGGAATACCGCTGGGTATTGTTACGGCCGCCATTGAAGCCAAGGCTGCCGCCGTCCTTCCCCCCACCGTACAAGGAGCCTTCATCGGGGATGCCGTGGAATTCAAAAAGTCGATCGCCAGTCTCGGCATCCTGCTGTTGATTGCCATCTTTTTGAAATACATCGTGCTGGGAATGCTTTACGAAAGCTACATTCATCCTTTCACCATTCTCACCACCCTGCCGGTGGCGCTGTTCGGTGGCTTTCTGACGCTGTTCATATTTGGCAGCACCCTTTCACTGTATGCCTACATCGGGGTGTTCGTCTTGCTCGGACTCATCACAAAGAACGGCATTCTGATGATTGATTTCGCGTTGCAGAGAAGAGCGGAAGGGATGAACAGTTATGACGCCATTCACAATGCCTGCGTGGTCCGTTTCCGCCCGATCCTGATGACCGGCTTGTGCGCTATCCTGGGCGCGATGCCGATTGCCATGGGATTCGGAACGGATGCCTCCAGCCGGAAACCGCTGGGCCTGGTGATCGTCGGGGGGATGATCTTTGCCCAGGTGATCACCCTTTTTGTGACGCCGGGCATCTATCTCTATATGGAGAAGATTCAGGCCAAGTTCTTCAAGCCGCGGACGGATCTGGAGTAGTAGGGCTGCCGCTTGCGGCACGCCAGAAATTCGGCACGCCGCAAGCGGCGGCCCTACATCACCTATATGCAGGCAGTGCTGCCCGAGTCATGTCGGTTAATGGCGTCAGCCCTGCATCTCGCTGAGAAAGAATGGGAGCGGACACCGGCCAGGGAATATTCAGGCTGGGATCCGACCAGAGAATACCGTTTTCATCTTTCGGTGAATAATAGGCACTGCATTTATACACAAAGTCCGCTTCATCACTCATGACGCAAAACCCATGCGCAAAACCGGCCGGAATGAAAAACTGATGGTGATTCGCCGCTGACAAAACCGCACCCACCCACTTGCCAAAAGTGGGCGAACCGCGCCGAACGTCCACGGCCACATCAAAGATTTCACCACTCACCGCCCAAACCAACTTGTCCTGGGGATTAGGCAATTGGTAATGGAGTCCGCGCAATGTTCCTTTGGTGGAGTGCGACCAGTTGTCCTGCACAAATGACACCGTAATGCCAGCTGCACGGTATTTCTCGGCATGAAACGTTTCTTGGAAAAAACCACGCGAATCTCCAAATACATCCGGAATGACCAACTTGACCTCAGGGATCGCCTGGGGGATTACCTGCAGTGCCATAATTACTCTTCCTCCGCCATGCGAATCAGATACTGTCCATATTCATTCTTCACCATTTCCCGGCCCAATGCCTTGAGTTGCTCCCGGGAGATATACCCCATCGCAAAAGCAATCTCCTCGATACAGGCCATCTTGAACCCCTGTCGTATCTGGACCGTCTGGACAAAGCTGGCCGCCTGATACATCGAGTCATGGGTACCGGTGTCGAGCCAGGCAAAACCCCGCCCCAGGGAATGTACCCGTAATGTCCCCGCCTTTAAATAGGCCAGATTCAGATCGGTGATCTCCAATTCACCGCGGGGTGATGGCTTCAGCTTGGCCGCAATATCAAGCACTCCGTTGTCATAGAAGTAAAGACCGGGAATCGCGTATTTCGATTTTGGATGCTCGGGCTTCTCTTCCAGGGAGAGCGCTTTGCCATGTTCATCAAACTCAATCACGCCATAGCGCTCCGGGTCAGCCACGGGATAGGCGAAAATCAGAGCGCCTGCCTTCAACTGGCTGGCCTCTTTCAACACAGCCGAAAAATTATGTCCGTAGAAGATGTTATCGCCAAGGATCAGCGACACCGAATCACGCCCCACAAAGTCGCGACCAATAATAAAGGCCTGAGCAAGCCCTTCCGGCTTGGGCTGTTCGGCGTAACTGAGCTTAACACCCACTTGCGAGCCATCCCCTAATAAGTGGCGGAACAGGGGGAGATCGTGCGGCGTACTGATGATGAGAATATCCCGGATCCCCGCCAACATCAGAACGGAGAGGGGATAATAGATCATGGGCTTGTCGTAAATCGGCAGCAATTGCTTACTCACCGCCTTCGTCAGCGGAAACAGTCGCGTCCCCGAGCCACCCGCCAGAATTATTCCCTTCATAATCTTCCCTCCTTGTTTTACCTATTGCTGATTTTTCAGGATCTCGATGGCGTTGTCAAGGTAGCGGATGACTTCGGGCGGCATTCCCTTGACCCTTGCCGACTGGGTCCGGAGATTCCTGAATTTCCCCAGATAGGCAGCGATGGTTCCGGTGGGCTTCCCATCCTTCTGCCTGTAGGCGGCTACTTGACCTTGCCGCAGTTCTCCGGTTTGGGCTTTCTGCATCAGCTCTTCCAGCCCCTTCCGGTCCCCGGCGGCAAGATTCGTGCGCTTAAGTTGATCCTCCATCCAAATCATATCGCCAATATCGCTCAGATCCGGGATGAACCCCTTGGGTTTATCCTCAAGCCACTCGGGATGCGAACACTTGACCCAGTCATAGGCTTGCAAGTAACGGTAGAGCGTTGCCCGGCTGAGACTGAGTCGTTCCCGGGCGTATTCTTCCATGTCCGCATGCTTGAGTTCCGCATAAAGCTTCTTATCCCGTACCTGAACCAGAAGTTCGCCGATACGGAGAAAGGCAATTTGGGCGCTCTTGAGTTTTCCCTTCAGCAACCAGGTCACCTGCAACGCTTCCTGAACCGGCGTGGTCTCCGTTGCCGGCTTGGTTTTTGCCTTAATTGCCTTGGTCTTGCCCACCACTTTTTTACCAGTCATTTACGCCTCCACTTTCAAATAATAGCCTGAATTGAATCCTGATTATGCCCGGAAAATCCCCCTGCATCCCTACTCAACTCCTCGTAAGTCATCCCGAAAGCCGTCCGTCCCGGTCATGTGACGCATGATCAGGGTTTCGAGTCCTTTTTCGGTGGTGTCGGTCTTCATGGATTTATTAACCGCCGAAGGGCATCTAACTTCTCCCGCACTTCACCGTTCAGGTCGTTGGCCTCACAGAGCGACACCAGTTCATGCAGGCTCCCCTTCCTTGCCAGCATGCGTGTGCCGGTTTCCTTGGCCAGCCGACGATAGAACTCTTCGGCGAACAGGCTCAATTTTTTATTCTGTGTCTGCGCACGCCAGAGAGTTTTCCGGGTGGAGGCGTCCACCTTCTGATAGTTCGAGAAGTCGACGTCGCTACCATCAAACACCTGCTCAAGGATCAGTTCGTCCAAAAGTCGCTGCCGTGTTGAGGCAAACAGATCCTCCCCGGGCATGGTTTTGTTCGCCCAAGCCAGCAGAAGTTCCGGCGTAATGAAGTAGTTTTCCGGCTCATAGCGTTTCCACATGCGACTCTCAAGGGCGGCTTGGATACCTTCGCGGTGTTGCAGGCCATCGTTGTCACGGATTACCAACCCGCGCAAGTCCGGGATCATGCTGCGAAGTGCGTGGTAATGCTCGGCGGCATTCATGCCATAACCCCCTTCTACACGTTCCAGTTCTTCGTCCGAATTGCGTTCAGCGCCAGGGAAGTTATCTTGCAGGTAATACACATTCAGCCGGGCGCCATCGTCAAGCGCGGCCTTAACCGGATGTTCCAACTTTTCGGCAAAGGCGCGCAGCATGTCCACATCGGTACTCCCCTCGACGTAGAAAACATGGTTCGTCTCCCGTGCCTTGACATAGTGCTCGGCTCCAAAATGTTTCAATGCGTTCGTGATGTTCGTTTTCTTTGCCAGATTCTCCGCCTGACCACCCAGGATGAGCGTCAGGTTCGTCTCCAATGCCTCGCGCAATACCACCTCTGAATGGGTCACCATCACCACCTGGCAGCCATTCCGATGCGCGATGTCGCGCAGCAGCACATAGACCTGTTGTTGACGCAGGATTTCCAGATGCGCGTCCGGTTCATCCACTAGCAGCACACTGCGCTTGTGCGAATAGAGATGGGCAAAGATCAGTAGCATTTGCTGGAAGCCGCGCCCGGATAATGACAAGTCCAGTACGCCCCCGGTTCCACCCTGTTCATACCCCAGTTCCACCGCCCCGATTTCATTCTCCCGCGGTACCGTTAATCGCACCCGGAAGAGCCGTCGCATAAGTTCCGTGATTTCCAGCCAGTCCTTCGGCTCCGTCTGTTGCACCATCAGGCACAAATTTCGGACAACTTCCGCTGTGCGCCCCAAGCCGAGGTTGTAGTTGATCCGGTTCGGCTGGATCACGGCCTCATCGGCCGAAGTGCCCGACATCGGGTAGAGCAGCGAGACATCCAGCTTTGCCCCCGCCTCGATGGCGCCTTCATTGGCCAGCGTCTCGGAGGTCGGCTGGCAATACACAATCTCATCGCTGGCATGGTGTTTGAATGTCATCGTCACCGGCACAGGCTGCCCGCTCACATCCACCGCCACCGTGATACGCAGGTCGCTCCCTGATTTCAGGTCATGCCAGAAATGTTTCGTCTTTGGCACCGGCACCGAGAGGATGCCGAGCCGGTTCAGCGCCTTCCCTATCCTCTTTTCCGCCTTCGAGTTCTCCGACTCCATCCGCCAGGTCCGCAAGCCGATGGACCAGAGGGCGATGGCTTGTAAGGCGCTCGTCTTTCCGCAATTGTTCGGGCCAATGAGCACGGCAGGATGATCCAGTTCGATACGCTGGATATTCCCGTAGCGCTTAAAGTTCTCGATCTCGACGTAGTGCAACAGCTTCATGGATTGATCTTTCTCAGACTTTCACACGAACGTTTTCCGCTCAAATAAGAACCTGCTTGTCATGAACGACTTATAGCAGAAGACCACCAGCCGCTCAAATAAGATTCTGGGAGTCCGCCCTGTCTGACTTATCAGACTGCCTCTTCGCCATGCGCGCGGAGTCGCTACTATTTAATGGCCGGAGTAATAAAAGTCTCATGATGAGACTTTTTCACAACTCACTGATTTCACGCATGTTACAAAAAGCCTCGTTTGACGCGAAGAGCATTTTGTCGGGCAGGAGACTCATGTTACCCCGCCTTGAACATCTGCCCGAAGCGCTTGCCCATCAGGGCCGCAGCTACCAGAAGTCCGGCACCAAGCAGGGCCATGGCCCATACCCCAAGGGCGGCCGCCACATTCAGCCCGTTCTCCAGACTTTCAAGCAGGGCATAAATCGCCTTGGTAATCGGGTAGAAGTTTTCAGACTGCGCCAGAATCAGACTGTCGGACACCTCCAGCATGGAGAAGGAGAAACAGAGAATGGCGCCAGCCAGCAAATTTGCTGAAATCAAGGGGAGCGTGATACGCCAGACCACTCTGAACGGGGTCGCCCCGAGATTGGCCGCCGCCTCCTCATAGGTGGAACTGACCTGCTCCAGCCCGGCATGCGCCGCCCGGACCATGTAGGGCAGCCTGCGGATCGCATAACTCACCGACAACAGAATCATGGGATTCATGCGCGGATCCAACAGGGTGTTCGGGAACGAACCGGAAAAACAGCCCATATACCCGAACGCAATCACCAACCCCGGCACCGCCAGTGGCAACATCGCCAGGGCATCCAACCAGTCACTGCCCCATATCTTCTTACGCACACACAACCAGGCAATGCCGAACCCGAGCAACAGATCCAGCACCGTCGCAATCAGGGAAAAGGAAAGACTGTTGACCAAGGCCGTCCGCGTTAGCTCCGAATTAAGCGCCTGCCCAAAGAATTCGAGCGTGAATCCTTCCGGAAGTACCGTCAGGAACCAGCGATGACTCACCGACAACAACACGACACTGATTTGCGGCAGTACGGCTGCAAACAACACGCCCCCCACCAGCAAATAGAGCAGCAGGGACCCTCTGAAGGATAAGGGAACTTCACGCCGGGCCTGGCTTAATCGTCCCAATGTGGCCACTGAGCGATGTCGGGACAACAGGCGTTTGCTAATCCAGAATCCGAGAGCGGAAATGACCAGGACGAAGGTGACCATCGCATACCCTGAAGGGTTGGTTCCGATTTCGGCCACACTGTCATAAATCGCCACCGGCAGCACTCGCCGCAGTCCAAATACCAGAGGCGTTCCAAGCTCCGTGAAGGACCAGATGAACACCAGCGTCATTCCGGCAAACAGCCCCGGCATCGCCAGGGGCATCGTGACACGCCGGAATACCCGCATCGGGGATGCGCCCAGATTCAGGGCCGACTCTTCCAATGATGGGTCAATGTTGGCCAGGGCGGCAACGAGATTGAGAAAGAGAATCGGAAAGAGATGCAACGTCTCCAGAAGGACAATCCCGAATAGCGGGAAATGCCCCAGCCAGTCTACCGGTCCATCCACAATCCCGAGATTCATCAGCAACGTGCTCAGTGCCCCGGCACGTGAAAAAATAATCTTCATTCCCACGGCACTCACAAACGGCGGAAGAATCATGGGGAGCAATAGCAGCCCCGACCACAGGGCCTTTCCGGGAAAGGAACGCCTCGCAAATACCCAGGCCATCGGCAGGGCAACCCCGACACAACAAAGGGTCACACAGGTGGCTATGAGAAAACTCATCAGCCCCGCCTGAAGCTGAACGGAATTGGTGAACAGCCCGGCCACATAAATCAGCGTGAAGCCCCGGTCATCCCAAAACGAGCGCCCGAACACATGCGCCATCGGCCAAACCAGAAAGATTCCCAGTGCGGCCACAATGAGCGTGACAGAAATTGGTGTGCCTAATCGAATTTTCATGGGGCTAGCAAAACGACATTTTCCGGCGTCACCGCCCACCAACGGGTGTCACCTTTCTTAAACCCAAGACAGCGCTGAGTTAACACCGTCGCTTTCAATGGTACCCCGGCCGCCTCCAAGGACACCGTCACCGTGGCACCATTCACTCTCACGCCCGTGATCTCGGCTTGGAACGCATTCACGCTGGCATCCGGTCCTTCCACACACTGGATATTTTCAGGACGTACCATACAGCACCAGGAGCCGGAGGCAACCGGAGGCGCCTTATCCTCACTCTGCCAGGCCCATTGCCCCAGTTTGGTTTTCACCTGCGCCCCATTCACCACGCCATCGATGAAGTTCGCTTCTCCCAGGAAATCCGCACAAAAAACGTTGGGGGGACGGGCATAAAGTTCGAGCGGCGTTCCGATCGCACTCACCTTCCCTGAATGGATTACCGCCATACGATCCGCCAGCGCCAGCGCATCTGCCTGATCATGGGTGACATAAATAAAAGTTATATCCGTGTCGCGCCTGAGGGTTTCAATTTCATGCCGCATTTCAACCCGCAACTTGGCATCAAGATTTGAGAGGGGTTCATCCAGGAGAATGACCGCCGGATTGAGCACCAGGGCACGCGCCAGAACCACCCGCTGCTGCTGTCCGCCGGAGAGCTGCCCCGGCATCCGCTCCCCCAATCCCGCCAGTCCGACCCGCTTCAATACATCTTCAGTGCGGCTCCTGATTTCCAGCTTCGCCACACGGCGCTCCACCAAGCCGAAAGCCACATTATCATGAACGTTTAAATGAGGCCAAAGCGCATAGTTCTGGAATACCATCGGGGCCCCTCGCTCGTGGGCCGGGAGCTCTGCAACATCCCTTCCATTAAAGAACACTTTCCCGGTATCGGGGGTCTCCAGCCCGGCTAAAATCCGGAGGAGGGTTGTTTTGCCGCAGCCCGAGGGACCCAGCAGAAAAAACATCTCACCGGCGGGAATGGACATTGAAATATCATCCAGCGCCGTCACCGTACCGAACCGTTTGACAACGTGGCTTACCTCAATGGCGGGGGAACTGGCTTCATTCATTTTTGATCTGCTCCAACAAGTTTCGTACGCGCGACTCCAAGGCGAAAAGGGCTACCTCAGGATCAAGATCCTGAATATCCGCCACCTGCCAATACTGGATCCGATTAACCCACTCCGGAAAGCATTGCTCAATCATGGGGCGATGCTCCCATTCATCAATGGCAATCACGAGCGAAGCCTCCGCAAAATCCGACTCCTGAATCTGGATGGGAAGTCGAATCGCATCGCCGGGGTTGATCTTACGGGCCCGCAGCCCCTTCAATGCATGAGGGGAAATGCTACCCATGTCCCCTGAAATCCGCTCCGTGCTCAATCCTCGCGACACCGCTCGGGTTTTGACGTCGTACGCAGGTGCCAGAGCATTGAAAAGCATTTCGGCAAACCGGCTCCGATAAAAGTTTCCGGTACAAACGAATAATACGATGTCAGTCATGTCGACTCATTTCAATATCACCGGTTCATCAGGCAATTCGTTCGTTGAAACTCCAAGGGAGGGATATTCTTTAACGAGAATTTCGCTTACAGACTGGATGCCCTCCAAAATGCCCTTTTCAAAACCTCCGGCGGCAAAGCAGTGTTCCATGTGACGACAGATCGGTTCCCAGCCCTCTGAGCCCACCTTTTTGTCAACTCCGCGGTCCGCCACAATTTCAACATGCCGGTCGGCAAGTAACAGGTAAATCAGGACGCCATTGTTCTCGGAGGTATCCCATACATGTAACTTTGAAAAAACTTCCAGCGCCCGCTCCAGCCCGCGCCCCACTTCGATGCGCAAGGTCCGATCATTCTTGGCGACCAACAATATGGCTCCGTCATTGACTCCCTGTCGTCCGATCTTCCACGCGTCCGCAACACGAATACCAAATTGCTCTATGGTTTCTTCGCCTGTGGAGGGAATAATCAATACGACCACCTGTGAGCCTTTGGTGGATTCGAACTGTTGGAGAACCCCCTCCAATTGTTGACATTGGCCAGCGTTCAAGGTCCCCGTCAAATCCGTGACACGGCTTTTTAAGACAGGCACCGGTACCGGTGCAGCCATAACCGTGGCCCCCACAACCAGCAGGGCTAAAAGCGTAACAACATGCTGCCGAAACAGGTGATTCACTTGAAGTCAACCGAGGGAGGCTTGGCCAGATCTTTTTCGTTTTCGACAGTAAATGTCGGCTTAACCGTGTAGCCAAACAGTTTGGCGGTGAGATTTGAAGGGAAGGATCGCACCGTGACGTTGTAGTTTTTGACGGCTTCAATATAACGGTTACGGGCCACAGCAATCCGGTTTTCAGTCCCTTCCAACTGCGCCTGCAGATCGCGAAAGACGCCATCCGCCTTGAGTTGCGGGTAATTTTCGGCCACAGCCAACAATCGACCCAGACTGCTTGAAAGCTCTCGTTGAGCGGCCACAAATTTGGCAAATGCCTCCTCGTTGTTAATCAACTCCGGAGTGGCTTGGATCGCCCCCACTTTCGCCCGGGCATCCGCGACCTTGGTGAGGATTTCCTTTTCATGGGCGGCATAGCCTTTGACCACGTTAACCAGATTGGGCACGAGATCGGCGCGACGCTGGTATTGGTTGAGCACTTCCGCCCAGTCAGCCTTGATCTGTTCATCCGAAGATTGGATGCGATTGTATCCACAACCGCTCAGGCCTAAACACAACGCCGCCAGCATGACCCATATGATCCCTGTTTTCATCGAATATCCTTTCACTGCCAAATTCGTTCTCCATGGTTTACGTTATATGCTGATGCAAACAAAGCAGAATCATTTCATGGACTGGGGAGCAACCCATTTGCCGGTCGCAGCCCCCTTGTACATGGCTTCCATGACGGCGGGTTGTTAGGCGGCTTCGCGAACAGAAACCACCCGGGAACTCGTGTTACCACTGATCGCATCGAGCCAACTCCCAAAGCCCGCAGGCAGAGCGGCAGGAAGTTGATCATACGGCTGATCATCCTTATTGACCACTGCCGCCCCCAGGTCGGCGGCCCGCTTCTGCGAACGGGCGGGATTCGGATCCCAGACCTTGGTCACCTTGAGGTCGGAGCGATTCAAGATCGCCTTTACAAAACCAGGGGTATGAATGTGCGCACAACCAACGATTCCGATATTTTTCACGTTTTCTCCTTCATCTAATTTGATTAGTAATCCAACCCGAGCGAAGCTAAAAGTGCCTCGTCAAGCAATTGCATCTTTCTCGAGGAAAGCGCGCCAACATATTGAGACAAACGCGCTTTTGGGAGGCTGACCAACTCGTCACAGTGAATACTGCTTTCGTGCTTCAGTCCTTCATCAATGCCAACAACGACCTGTGTGGAGAGTCCGTCGTGGGCAGAGTAGACGGGAGCGCAAATGACTGTGGAAAATTTGGAATCAACAAGTACTTGCCGGCTAACCAGGACAAAAACCCTGGAGTGCTTGGGGTCCTGCGAACCTGGATGAAGAACCCTGAAGAGTTCTCCACGCCTCACAGCGCCACCTGAAAGTCCAGAACATCTTCTGCCTCACGATTGAGAGAACTGGCCTTACGATTAATGATTTCAAGATCCCGACTATCCTTCTCCTTGCGAGCAAGTTGCGTCAGGTAGTTTTTTGCAGCGCATTCCAGAAAATCCGACCGGCTCTTGAATTCGCCCAAGTTACGATCAATGGCCACTAGGATGCCGCCTGATAGTGTGATGGATGTCTTGACTTTCATACCACAATAATATTCTAATTCATTTTCCCGTCAATAAAATACCAGTAGAAATTCCGGGAAAACGCATCTAAAACTTAAGCAAACCAGGAATTTTTGACATAATTCACATAATGTTCAGAATGGTGAGAGAAACAGTTGAGTCTCTTCATGAGGAAATACTTGCAGAATCTCAGCTTCAGCACAGATCTCCGCCTCAATCCCTGAAGAGGCAAACAGTAGGTCGAGCATCAGGCCGGAAGGCTGTTCCCCTGGTAACGCCAGACGTGCGGTGGCCAAGCGATGCGTCGCATCCTGTTCAACTGTCGCAAGAACACGAAACCCTGCCGTATGCAAGCTGTGAATGAGTGCTTCAGCTGCGCGATCATCTGAAACGGAAACAGCCAGATCCAAATCACGCGTAAACCGCGGTTCCGTCCGGACGGAAACGGCTAATCCACCCACCAAGGCCCATGCTTCATGCTGGTGATTGAACAATGCGGCAATTTGCTGTAACAGAGATTCCAGATGATTCATTGCCCCCACTCTCGAATTCGAACCTTGCCAGCAGTATCTCCGGGGATCGGATCCTCCGTACGGTGCAACCACGCGGACAACAGCTGATCAATCTGTGTTTCATTCGCAACAGGATTGCGTCGTCGCAGGTTCTGGCGCATCAACTCAATGCCCACATCCATCAAAACCGCCGTGGTAGCGGCATTCTTAAGGTATGTATCAACATTAATCACAACAGAAATTTAGCACATCACCCCATGTTGCTCAACCCGAATGTACCTGATAAAAGACCACAATACCCTGTCCCATTTACCATCGCATGAAGCCGCTCCTTGTGTTTCCACCTCTCTTCTGGCACCTTCTCACCCATGAAAAGTGATCTTACTATTTCCCCTCTGCACTCTGCCGGGCACTGGCTGGCATGGGGCGCCTTTGCAGCCATAGTGTCGGCCTACATTTTATGTCAGGTGCGCGGTTTCTCTCCCGGCTTTGCCGAAACGGATCCGGACGCCTATCTCTTTCTGGCCAAGCGCATGGCCCAGGGACAGCCTCTATTCGTCAACACCACCGACCCGTTTCAATATCAGCATCATATGTGGGTGGAGGCCGCCCCGGGACAGGTCACCAGTAAGTATCCACCCGGCTATTCGGCGCTCATGGCCATTGCTTACCGGCTTGCCGGTGACCGGGGCATGTTTATGGTGAGTCCCATCATGGGAGGGCTGGCCCTGATCGGGGCCGGACTTCTATTCCGCCTGTGGCTCAAGCCGTTCAGTGCGGTCATGGCCTTATTAACCCTGGTGCTGCTACCGGAATATTCATTTTATTGTGCCTATCTGCTGTCTCACGCGACCAGTATTTGTCTGACCACTTGGGGAATGTATTTCCTGTGGCGATGGATGGCACAACCGAAACTCAGCTGGGGATTGGCCGCCGGGGCGGCTCTTGGGGCCACTGTGTCCGTGCGGCCCACCGATGCATTGTTCGTTCTGCCAATGGTCGTAGTGGCCGCCGCCGGACTTTGGAAAGGGTACCGCGCAGGCCGGATACCCTGGCTCGGAGTCACGGCAATGATGAGCGCCTGGGGGGTATTCGTCGGGCTGCTGGCCTTTTACAATTACACTCAGTTCGGCGGACTGACAGTGACAGGCTACGCCCTCTCCGGCGAGCAGGGAGGCTTTTCCCTGGACTATTTTATAAATCACTTCGGGCGTCTCACCGTATTGTTACCCCGTAATTTTCTGCCGGTCTTCTTCCCTCTCAGTTTGGTAGGCCTGTTGTTGTGGGGTCCACCCGTGGATCGCGCTGTGAGGTTGCTTTGGTTCTTTTCCATATTCATCACCTACACCAGTTACTACTGGGTGACTGAAAATTGGGCATGGCTGCGTTTCCTTATGAGCACGTTGCCGGTGTGCATCGGTTCTGCCTACGCGATGGTCGATCAGTTTCCAGCTTCACGAGCGGTACGCACAGGAACCATCCTGGTATTGGTAAGTCTGTTCAGCTCCCTGAACTTCGCGGGCTTGCAGCATCAAGTGCAAGGGAAACCCATCGGACAGAATCCCCAGGCGCTGGCACAAGCGGCAGAGCAGCTGGCAATCCATATTCCCTCAAATGCGGTCATCTTCTCACAAGCACCCATGTGCTATTCCATGGGACAGCGCGCGGCCTACACCCTCTATGAACTGGAGGCCTTCAATCAAAAGCAGGGCTTAGACCGTTTCAAGACAACCAATGCTCAAAGAGCGGAGACAGAGCCCAGACGTCAGCCTGAACGCACACAGCGAATGCGAACATTCTATGAAAAGACCCCGGACACAGAACTGCAAAACAGCAAGCGCAAGATTGTTGATACCAACCTGAAGGCGGGCCGGGCCCTCGTTTTCTTCATTCCTGTCCGCCAATACGAGACAGAGAAACAGTTACTGGGCGAGAACTACCAGTGGCAAACTTTGGCAGAATGGGATGTTGATTGGGAATGGTCCGGGCACCAACAGACCCTGAAATGGGGGATTTACTTGATCGAATTTAAAGTAACGCTACACACTTTTGACATTCCCGCTATCTTTTGATAGCTATGCACGCTCCAAAACGAAAGACAAAGGAAGCTATGCAGGCATTTACATATCAATCCGGGAAGTTGTTCGCCGAGGGGGTATCCGTTGAGGAGCTGGCGCGTCGCTATGGCACCCCGCTTTATGTCTACAGCCAAACGCATCTCAAAGAACGCTATCAGGCCATTGCCTCAGCCATGGCTGAAGTCAAGCCGCTGATCTGCTATTCCGTCAAGGCCAACAGCAATGCCGCCATCATCAAGACCCTCGCCGAAGAAGGCGCCGGGTTTGATATCGTTTCCGGCGGGGAGCTATTCCGCGTCCTGCGGGCGGGCGCCAAGGCCAACACCATTGTTTTTGCCGGGGTTGGCAAAACCCGCGAGGAAATTGAATACGCCCTGACTGAGCAGATCGCCTTTTTCACCTGCGAGTCTGAACCTGAAGCCCTCCGCATCTCCGAATGCGCCAAACGGCTCGGCGTCACGGGCCGAATCGCCTTCCGCGTCAACCCGGATGTGGACCCCAAAACCCACAAGTACATCAGCACCGGCAAGAAGGAAAATAAGTTCGGCCTCGATTTCGAGCGCACGATGCAGGCCTATGCAATGGCCGCCACCTTGCCCAACATTGAAATCGCCGGCCTGCATATGCATATCGGCTCGCAACTTCTGGATGCCGCCCCGTTCGGCGAAGCACTGGCCAAGGTGGCCGACTTCTGCCGTCAGCTCAAAGTCAAATATCCGACGTTCAAACATCTGGATATCGGGGGCGGGCTGGGGATCAATTACAAACCTGATCAACAGGCATTGGATCCCCGGATCTTCGCCTCCATCATGTTACCCACCCTGAAGGAGCTGGGCCTGCAAGTGGTCATGGAGCCCGGCCGCAGTATCGTCGGTAATGCCGGCATTCTGGTGTCACGCGTTCAATATGTGAAGAAAAGCCACTTCAAGACCTTTATCGTCGTGGATGCCGGCATGAATGATCTGATCCGGCCCTCACTCTATCAGGCCTATCACGAAATCATCCCTGTTAATGCTACTGACAAAACGGTGATGGGCGATCTCGTGGGCCCCATCTGCGAGTCTGGTGACTTTCTGGCGCAGGACCGGGAACTGCCGGATGTAAAAGAACGTGATCTGGTGGTCGCCTTGAGTGCCGGGGCCTATGGCTTCTCCATGTCCTCGAATTATAACAGCCGCCCGCGTGCTGCCGAAATCATGGTGGACGGAAACAAGGCCACTCAAATCCGTCAACGCGAGACCTGGGAAGATCTGGTTCGCGGGGAAGCTCTGAAGTAATATTTTATTGGCGATTCGCACAGGGATGATCTATCGTCCTTGTATCACGCAAATGGAGACCGTCATGTTTACAGGTGCTTATACAGCTATTGTCACGCCGTTCAATAAGGACGGGAGTGTGGATTATGGAAAACTGCAGAATCTGATTGCCATGCAAATCGCCAGCGGCATCGATGGCATCGTTCCTGTTGGTACCACCGGGGAATCCCCCACCGTTGACGTTGAGGAGCATGAGAAGATTATTGAAGTCACCCTTGCCGCCTGCCGCGGAAAAATCAAAGTCATTGCCGGCACTGGCGCCAATTCTACTGCCGAGGCGCTTGAGCTGACCCGCCATGCGCTGAACGTCGGTGCTGATGGCACACTTCAGGTGACGCCCTATTACAACAAGCCAAACCAGGAGGGCTTGTATCGTCACTTTTCTGCTGTGGCGGATCTGGGTCTCCCTGTGGTGCTCTATAACGTCCCCGGCCGGTCAGCCCGGGAAATTGAAGTGGCCACCATTGCCCGTCTTGCCAAGCACCCGAAAATTGTTTGCGTGAAGGAAGCCGGCGGTAGCGTAGATCGTGTCAGCCAGATTCTCAGCGCCTGTAACATTACGGTGTTGTCCGGCGACGACTCCCTGACACTCCCGATGATGATCTTAGGCGCCAAGGGAGTGATCAGCGTGGCTTCCAACATTGCCCCAAAACCTGTTGCCGATCTGGTACATGCCGCCGCGGCTGGCCGTTGGGATGAGGCCCGCGCCTTGCATATGAAATACTACCGGCTCTTCACCGATCTGTTTGTTGATACCAATCCCATCCCGATCAAGGCCGCCATGGCCATGGCCGGTATGATTGAAGAGACTTATCGCCTGCCCCTCTGCGAGACCAGCGAAGCCAATAAGAAAAAATTGGCCGAATGCCTGAAACTGGTGGGGCTGGCGTAAGGAAAACGTTATTTGTTAATTGTTATCAGAAATTCTCCAATAACCAATAACTAGCAACCGGCTGATTTTCATTTCAGCGCCTCTACAACAGCCGCCCCAAATCCACTTGCGGATTGCGGGCCATCGGCCGTTATGAGTGAACCATCACACACCACCGGTTGATTCTGGAGCAACGCACCGGCTTTACCAAGGGCCGGCTTGATGGATGCAAAGCCGGTTACTTTTTTCCCCTTCAAAACCCCTGCATTCGCCAGTGTTTCGGGCGCAATACAAATGGCCCCAAGCACTTTCTTGTAAAAGACGGCGTCCTGTGCCAACCGATGGGCAATCGGGTTGTTGAAATATTCTTGCGCCCCGGAACCACCAATAAAGACAACGGCATCAAAATTTGTTACAGCCACGTCACCGACAAGACGATTTACATCGACTACTTTTCCCAACATCCCTCTCGCCTTACCCTCATGTGAACTGGCGACAACTACTTCAGCCCCCGCTTCTGTTAGCGCCGAATACGGGGTGAAAAATTCTTCATCACGGAAATCACGGTAGGCAATGATCATCACAACCTTTTTCCCTGCCAGTATCTTCACGTCAGGCTCCTTTCCGAAACCTCCCCCTGCCACCATAAGCACCGACACACCCATCAACCCCAACTGCCAGAGTTTCATTGAGCGTCCTCCTAATACTACTATCAGTAACTTATTAAAATCAGGGATTTTGACAATCAGGGAATCCCTGATTCATTCGAATAACCATTAACCCCAATGCTCCCCGCGAGCATCCCACAAGCAGCATGAATATCCTGTCCTCCGCTATACCGGCGAGCTACCGGCATTTTGAGATGCAATCGCAGAGCGTCCCGAAAGCCAGCCAGTTCATGCGGAGAAGGCGGAAGGAATCGGCCGGTGGCGTCATTCACATCGATCAAATCGAGTGTAAGTGGCAAACCCCGGGTAAACTCGGCCAACTGTATCGCGTCTTCCGGCCGGGTATTGAAGCCCGCAATCATCGTCCAGGCCAGCGTGACCCTGAGTCCTGTGGCAAGATGATATTCACGAACGGCCACTATCAGCTCAGGCAGCGGATAGAGCACCTCGACGGGCATCAGTTCGCGCCGCCGTCCGGGATCCGCACTGGTCAGCGACACCACCAAACGGAATGGCAACCGGTCAGCCGTGAAACGTCGGATCCCCGGCACGACCCCGGCGGTGGAAATGCTGATCGCCTTCCCCGAAATCGCCATGCCACAGGGCTCCGAGAGGATCCGGGCCGCCCGGATGACGGCCTCGTAATTGAGGAGTGGCTCGCCCATCCCCATAAACACCACTCCACGAACCGGATGTTCGGAATCGGCCTGAATACGGATTACCTGATCAACAATTTCCCAGGCAGCCAGATTTCGCTTAAACCCCTGTTGACCCGTCGCACAAAATGAGCAGCCCATGGCACAACCTGCCTGGGAACTCACGCAGACGATATATTTTGGGTCATCGGGGCGATGGAGGATCGGAATGCGAACCGCTTCAAATGACTCGGGACCATCTCCCTCAAACAGGTATTTCGAGAACCCATCCTGAGGCGAGACCACCTTACTGCGCGTAATCAAGCGGGGCAATCTCACCTCTGCCCTGACCCGGTCCAGTAGTTTGGGCGAAACCGCATGGAGTCGTTCCGGGATTTCGTCACGTCGCACCGCCGCCGCCTGGAGCTGCCGCGCCAAATGAAGCGACACCCCCCATGGCGCCAATGCAGCGTGCAACTCCACAGCCGTCAGATCTTTAAGGAGAATCGGCATGGTCATGTCGGCGAGACTAGCGCCAAGTCACAATCTCAGCAAGAGAAAGGCGCGGGGAAGGCCGTTGCGGGAGGGCAGCAGGCCAGCCCACGGTGATCAGGGCTTGGGGCATAATGTCCGAGGGCCAGCCTACAATCCGGCGCACCTCTTTGGGACGGATCCAGCCGATCCAGCAGGTGCCCAGCCCCAGTTCGGTCGCCTGCAAAATGGCATGTTCGCCCGCTATCCCCAGATCAAGCAGGGGGTACTCCACTTTCGAGAGTAGCGGCGCCATCCGATGCGTGATCAGGGACTTCTTCATGCCCAATACCAGAATGACTGGCGCGTTTGCCGCCCACGTCATTCCCAAGCCAGGGAGAGTCCCTTCGTCCAACAATTGGGTACGGAGCGCCGGCTCCGTGGCTACGGTAAACCGCCACGGCTGCCGATTGCAGGCGGAAGGTGCTACCCGCGCCGCCTCAAGAATCTGCTCCACTGCCGCATGGGGCACCGGGTCAGGCCGGTAGGCCCGGCAACTGAACCGGCTGGCAACAATCTCTGCAAAGGTCTTCACACTTTTAACGCTCAACTGATATCCGCTAACGCAACCTCACTAATGGAGGAACGAACGAGATCCGCCTGGGCCAGCAGACTCGCAGGGAAGGTAGAAGCCACTGCCACACAGCGCATCCCGGCTGCTTTTGCAGCGGTAATCCCGTTGACCGCATCTTCAACTACCGTGCATTTCGCCGGAATCACCCCAAGCCGCTTGGCCGCCATCAGAAAGATTGCGGGGTCGGGTTTCCGCTTCTCGACATCTTCCGCCGTCACAATGGCCTGCCAGGTATCGGGCGGCAGTCCAATCTTGTTCAGGTTGGCCTCGATCTTGATGCGATCAGCACTAGAGGCAACCGCACAGGGAATCCCAGCCGCCCGGCATTTTCGAATCAGCTCAACCGCGCCCGGAAACGCTTCCAGTTGCTTGGGCACCATGGCCAGATAGATCTCATAGGTGCGTTCCTTAGCCACCTCAATGTCCATTGTCACACCGTATTTTTCCGCCACGCCCCCAAGATATCGATTTTCACCCGTCCCAACAAACGGATGGAAGTCCTCAGGTTGTACCGTCACACCCTTTTCCCGGAACATCTCCATCGCCGCCGCACAAATCAGTGGCTCGGAGTCAGTCAGTACCCCGTCCATATCGAATATTACTGCTCTCATGAAACAAAAATTCCTTTCAGCTCTTATACGCCAATACCTTTGCAAATCCAATCCCATCCTTATTTCATCCAGCAATTCGCATTATGGATTATGTTCGTAGGGCCGCCGCTTGTCGGCTGGCCGAAAGACTGTATAAACGCAAATATTAACGGCCAGCCGGCAAGCGGCGGCCCTACAATGAAGACCCTGCTACTGGAGGCGTTGTCATAATTACAATTGCTGTCTTTCATCTTGAAGAGAATGCGGATTTTATGACAGATTCAGGCCTCATGAAACAGCAGCCGGCCAATTCCGCCGTAGTCCCAAAATCAAAATTGGAAAACGACTTTTATGACTGGTGGTCGCGTCATGCGGATGTCCTCAGGGTGAAGGATGCCGTCGATCCGGAGATTGTGTTGATTGGGGATTCTATTACCCATTTATGGGGGGGGTGAGCCCCTGGCCAACCCGAATGAGACTGGTTATCAAATCTGGGCCGACACCTTGCGTCCTATGCTGACAACCTGATGAATAATCACCCTGCCAGATGACGACCGGCCGCTTGAGCCTGACGTATCGCCTTCTCCGATGGAGGCGACTTTTCCTGTTGCGCAGCGAGACCAGCAAAAATGGTCTTGATAGGTTTGGCGCCCATGGTCTCTACCGTTAATTTCAGGGCTCGCGGGGCGCCTGTGAAAAAATGGCCCATTATGGCGGGCATCGCCGTCGCTGTAATCAGAACGGCGGCTTTGTCTTTTTTCTTGCTCCTCATCACGGGACTGGGCTGACCCCAGGGCCAGTAAGCGAAGCCAATCAGTCTCTCCATAAACTTACGGGTAACTGCCGTCACATTATAGAAGTTTACGGGAGAGCCAATGATAAGTCCGTCACATTTCTCCCATTCTTTCAAAATGGCTTCCATATCATCATCATGAATACATTTTCCCCGTTCCGGCCCGGGCTCCTGCATACAATGTCGGCAGTTCGTGCAAAACTCAATCTGCGCATCTGTCAGGTAAATCTTTTTCGTCACAGCACCTGAGGCTTCAGCACTCAACAGGGCTTCTGTCACCAACCGATCAATAATTCCGTTTTTCCGGTAGCTTCCAACGATCCCAAGTATTGTTTTGGCCATCACACCCTCCTTTGTTTTCAGTGATCTTCTATCTTTGAAAGAAATGAGGGAGAAACCAGCCACATAAGACGGCCGTTTCCCTCTTTGATCTGCCCCTCGAATTCAATACAACAGATCCCGGATTTCTTGAGGGCCATCCCCTCCGCCTCCACCTGCAAAGTGAGTAAAGATCCAAGCATGGCCAGATCTGGCATATGGCCAACGAGCATGATTGAATCGTCGGTACAGGTCTTCAGCCACCGCAAGATTCTCGCCGGATCCGCCCCTGCCCTCAAGTGTTCCAACGTTGAGACCTGCACATGCGGTTCAAGAATCTCACTGGCAATTTCAGCCGTCTCCCGTGCCCGGACGAGCGGACTCGTCCATATCTGCTGCAGCTTACACACCTTACGCAATCTGCGGAGGACGGTCGCGGTACATTCCCGCCCCTCCTTTGTAAGCATCCGCTCCTCATCAGTACACACGCCCTGTTCACCGACGCTGACAGCACTTCCATGCCGCAAAAGATAGATTTTCATATTCCCGTCCCTTCTTGCTTTGCTGCCTGCAATTCCGCCAGAACGCGCTGCCTGAAATGCGAAGCCATAAGCTTCCTCCAGGCCTTAGTAAACTTAGTTCGCGCTTCGTGTTTCCGGCGGGTCACCATCTTGCAAAGATCTTCGGGCGGCCTTTCCATGTCATTCAATATCCGTAACTGGACTTCCGCATCATGCCGTTCACCAAGCGCAGTGGATACGTGCTTTAGATGGTGGGTCAGTTTGTGAACAGACCTGCCTAACATGGGCTCAGCGAATTCCGATAGGTATCTGAGGCGCCGGCAACGGCGACGCAGGGTATGGACCTTCTCCCCCTTTGCGTCAACAAGTGACACTCCGGCCCGACAAAGGCGCTCATACGCCCGATGCAACTTTCCCGCCAGAAAAGGGCGGGCAGACCGATCGCAGCGTAGCCGCTGACAACATTTTCGAGTTACCCTGAAAGGCGCCCCCTTCAAGACCTGATCAAGGGTCTGGACTTGTTCTAGACAGGCTGTCTCCGCCTCCTTCACACATTGATGCAATTCCGCGGGAAGTGGCGCTTTTCTCCGCCCCACGGTTCGCGCCAACCAACCATGCCAAACCTGGGCGTCCCGGATCGGGCTCAATTGATGGCTCAACCATTGAAACCGCCGCCGGAGCCGCTTCACCACCGTATGCGGCATCAGATCGCCAAAGACGCGTAAAGCGACACGGAAACGCCGGATCGCCACCCGCAGGTCATGGACGGCTTTAACACTGTGTATCCGGGCAGCGCGCTCAGCATTAGCCTCCATCAATAGTAATTGCGCATTCAGGATTCGTCGGGCCGTGGCCTCGACAGAATCTGAGCGGCTTTTATTCACGTTGGTCTGCATGGTGTTTCCCTTGAATTGCATAACCACTACCGGCAAGTTACAACCGTAGTTTTTTCAGGTGTCTCTGTCAATCGTGGGCGGGCCAGTTTTTACCCCCAAAAGCCCTAACCATTTTCTAACCTGCCGCTCATCTTCTTCTTACACGGGTTTTGTTTAATGGCCGCCATGAACAGACAACTAACAATAAGGAGAAACAAGGATATGAAGAAAGTGATGGCGGGATTAGTTTTGATGGCAGGTGTGAGCGGGACGTGCCTGGCGGCGGAAAGCAATGCGCCCGCGGCGACTCCGGCTCCAGCCTCGAAAACCTGGGCGGACTCTATCACCCTCAAGGGCGACTTCCGGTACCGGTACGAGACGATCAACGACGATGCCAAGAAAAATGCGGACAAGGAAACCTATACACGTCAACGCGACCGGGTTCGCGCCAGGCTCGCGGCTGAAGCCAAGGTAAACGATAAAACCAAGGCGGTGATCGGCCTTTCAACTGGGGGGAATGACCCCATTTCAGGCAACCAGACCCTCGGTGACGGCGGACAGAAAAAGGATATGAAGCTGGATATGGCTTATATTGACTATAGCTTCCTGGGTGATGCGACCACGACTGAGGCGCACGCTTACGCTGGCAAAATGAAGAATCCCTTCATCACCATGAATGACGACCTGATCTGGGATGGCGACCTGTCTCCCGAAGGATTGGCGTTCAAAGGCCAGACCGGTAATGACGTGGTTACGGCCTACGGTAACGCCGGGTATATCTGGATTCAGGAACGCGATAGCAAGGATGCGGCTCAACTGTTGGCCGGTCAGGGCGCATTGAAATTCCAGTTCATTCCCGAAGTGGCCCTGACGGTGGGTGCCAGCTACTACGGCTTCCAGAACATGCAGGGATATGACGTGATTGACTGGGAAGGCAAGAACAACAGCTATGGTAACAGCACCAAAAAAGGAACGGTCAGCGGAACGACCACCAACAAGGCATGGGCGACGGAATTCACCCCTGTGGTGTACTTCGCCTCACTTGATATGTGGGTCGCCGGCGTCCCGGTCTCGATCTTCGCCCAGGAGCTCTCCAACACCGATGCCGACACCCTCGATCAAGGCCATCTGTATGGTGTTTCAGTGGGTAAGGCCAAGCGGATTGGCACTTTTGAAGCTGGCTACAGCTATACCGAACTTGAAAAGGATGCCACGCTGGGAATGTGGACGGATTCCGATCGTTGGGGCGGCGGTACCGACGGCAAGGGCCACAAGGTCTATGCCAAGTACCAGGTCATGAAGAACCTCCAGTTGGGTGCGGCTTATTTCAAGGATGATAAAGGAATCGCCAAAGGCGGAACGGATTATGACCGCATGCAGTTGGATCTGGTGGCGGCGTTTTGAGGTGTAAGACGTGAGACGTAAGATGTGAGACGCGAAGGAAAAATACATGAAAAAGATTAATAAAGTGATGACGATGATGGCGGTGGTGGGAATGGGTCTCGGGGCGGCGATGGCCGGAGACGCTAATTCGATTGTGGTGGACGGCTCAACTACAGTTGGACCGGTGGCAAAGGCGTTTGCCGAGTACTACATGGGCAAACATCAGGGGGTGAACATTACAGTGAGCGAATCCGGTAGCGGGAATGGGGCCAAGAGCCTGATTAACGCAGCCTGTGACGTTGCCACGATGTCACGCCCCATGAAAAACTCGGAGAAAAAGGCCGCACAGGAAGCCGGCGTGCTCGCGATTGAGAATGTCGTGGCGCTGGACGGTCTGGCGGTCATCGTACATCCCTCGAACTCTCGCGGCAATCTCACCATTGAGCAAATCAGGGATATCTACACGGGAAAGATCACCAACTGGAAAGAGCTTGGCGGAAAGGATCAGAAGATCGTGGTCATCAGCCGTGACACCAACAGCGGCACCTACGAAAGCTTCAACACCCTGGTGCTGATGGATGCCAAACTGATGGGGGGAGCGGAATATGTTGGCAGCGGTGGCGCCATTCGCCAGCGCGTTCTGAGCACCGAAGCAGCCATCGGCTATGTCGGGCTTGCCTTCACGGAGGGGGTTAAGACGTTGCAGGTCAACGGCATCACCCCTACACCCGAAACGGTGATCGCAAAAACGTATCCGATTGCCCGCCCGCTGTACATGTACACGAACGGTCGGCCGAAAGAGGGAACAGCCCTGTATGACTTCGTGAACCTGTGCAAGACCGAAGAAGGCAGGCGGATCATCGAAGATACCGGTTATGTTCCGGTGAAGTAGTTTCTCCGGAAGGCGAAGGTTATTGGTTATTCGTTACGAGTTATTGGGACTTACCCTATAGCAAATACCGAATAACCAATAGCCATTTGAAAGCATTATGGTTAAGAGTTCGATCCAATCTGAAACAGCTGCCACCGGGCGTGAGGGCTCATCTCTGTTGTTGAGCCATCGCGCCCGGCGGCAGCAACGTTTGATGGGGTTTCTGGGATCGGGCTTCCTATTGGCCATTACCTCTCTTTCAACGTTTGCGGTATTGTTTATTTTCTATTTTATTGCACGAGATGCCCTGCCTTTTTTCCAATTGCAGGGCTTTAAACAGTTTTTCACCAGCACCCACTGGTATCCCTCGGCGGCGGCCCCGGAATTCGGGTCTCTAGCCATTTTTATTGGAAGCGGTCTGGTGACGCTCGGGGCGGCGCTAGTGGCCGTCCCTCTTGGCATCACGGCCGCAGTATGCCTGAGTGATGTTCTTCCATTTTCAGTAAGGCAAGTGGTCAAGCCGGTGATTGAGATTCTGGCGGCCATTCCCTCGGTCGCCTACGGGTTTTTCGCTCTGGTTGTTTTTGCGCCCCTCCTGCAGGAGCGCGGTGGGCATATTCTCCAGGTAGCGGGCTGGATCATCGGCACACCGTTGTCTGTGCTTATTATCGTTGTGATCAGCGACCTGTTAACGGATCGACTGGCAACGAACCTCCGGTTCTGGTTGCGATGGGCGTTAATAGCCAGTTTGGGCGTGGCTACCTTCTGGGGCCTCTGGAAACTCAGCGTGTTACTGGGTGGAATCACAGTCAGCAGCGGCACCAACGCGCTGAATGTTTCGATCATCTTGGGCATCATGGCCTTGCCTACCGTGGTGAGCGTCGCCGAAGATGCCATTCAGGCCACTGGCCGCGA
>Ga0194053_10000293_pt1 | contig 38092 bp, 35 predicted proteins | sample SepL228m_MetaG_FD_161684 | JGI IMG/M metagenome (GOLD analysis project Ga0194053, IMG submission 161684) | Anoxic zone freshwater microbial communities from boreal shield lake in IISD Experimental Lakes Area, Ontario, Canada - Sep2016-L227-8m | ecosystem: Environmental > Aquatic > Freshwater >... | reverse complement strand
AGGATTTTTATTAAACCCATTGGCCACGCGGAAGGGGGTGCGCCAGAAGCCGCGCTCAGATCAGGGGGTTTTAACGGTCAGGGTTGGCACCCCCCGAGCCCCTCCCCAGTGTCTGAATCGCAGGTTTACACAGCATTATTAAGGAGGTTTAACATGATTATCAGACTGGTTATTGGTGCACTGATTGGTGGTGTTTTGGGATATGCGGTGTATCGTTTCATAGGGTGCTCCACAGGGACCTGCCCTATCACCTCAAACCCGTGGATCAGCACGATTTACGGCGTCGTAGTGGGCTTAGCAATAGCCGTGATGGGCAAACACTAAAAATAGACTCCACATAGTTGCGATAAGCCGCCTGGTTCCCCCAAACGGTATGGCACCCCATCAGCGACAACCACCGGTAGTTGATGCGATCCTCTCGGGGACCGAGCCCTGCGTAACCGAGGTAACTGCTCCAGCGCCACCGCTCCAGCACGGCTTTCTTCGCCTCGGTTCCCTGTGCGGCATACTCCCGTAACTATTTCGCCGTATAGAGCAAGTACAAGCCGCCCAAGAGTACCAATACTCCACAAACCTTCTTCAATATCACTGCGCCCCTGGATTTCTCATTCCAATCCAGATAGTGCTGAACCACCTCGGTGAATGTGCCTGCCAACACAATGACCGCACAGTGCCCCACCCCGTACAACAAAAGCAGCAAAATCCCGTAGGTCAGATTGGTCGCAGCGAATTTGAACGACACGGCCAGTATCGGGGCCATATAGGCGAACGTACAGGGACCAAGTGCTATACCAAACACAAGTCCCAAAATAAACGCCGCAAACATCCCCTTGCGTTTCATGCCAGGTTGGGCCGCCCCCGGCATGGGCAGGCGGATGGCATCGAGCAGGTAGAGCCCGACGATGAAAAAAATAACAGCCACCGCGTAGTTTCCCCAGCGTCCGACATCCCCCAGCATCCGGCCGGCCCCCGCCGTCATAGCGCCGATCACACCAATTGTGATGAGAATTCCCGCCGCAAACAGAAGCGAGATGGCGAATGCCCGCCGCATGGTAATCCGCCCTTGCTTATCGATGAACCCCACAATTAGCGGGATACTCGCCAAATGGCAGGGACTGAGCAGAATACTGAGTACACCCCACACAAAGGCAGCCCCCAACGCGACCGCCGCCGATCCTTCGACCGCATGTGACAGTGCAGTAAATAATTGCTCAAACATTATCTATCTCCACTCTATTAGGCAGGCTATTCACATCGTCAGATCTACCGCAAGCTCCCTCCACTTGCCCAGAATATCTTCTTTCCCGAAAAATCCTTCGTGCCGAAATAATTCCTTCCCCTGCGCGTCATAGAAGATTTGCGTCGGGATCACGTTAATCCCGTATTTCTTCCCTGCATCCGGGTTTTCCCATACATCAATAAATTGGACGTCCAGCTTACCCGCAAGCGTCTTCTTGAGGTCATCCAGAATGGGCGCCATCATCTTGCAGGGAATGCATTTCCCTGCGCCCAGATCAACCAAGCGAGGCAGTGCTTTCTCTTGCGTCACAGCGTTGGTGCCGCTCGCCAGAACAGCAGAAGGGGTGACACTCGCTACTGGTGTGCTGGGGGCATCATGTTTAGGGGAGTGCTTTACAATCAACACTCCAGCCACAGCCAGAGCCATAATGATCCAAATCCATTTTCCCGGCCCACTGCAGCAACTTCCGCCTCCGCATCCACAGGCCGCGTCATTGGTTTTTTTTTCGTTTATTTCCGTCATATTTATCATCCCAAGAATTTCTTAATTTCGTCCGCACTCAACACCTTGCCGGCACTCTTCACCACACCATCCACCACCAACGCCGGGGTCGTCATCACTCCAAACTTCATAATATCCTGAATCTTGTCCACCTTCTCAATAGTGGCCTCAATGTCCAGTGCCTTGACCGCCTCTTCCGCATTGGCCAGCAGCGTTTTGCATTTCGAACAACCCGTGCCCAGTATTTGTATTTTCTTCATATTTCCCTTTCGAGCCTTCGCGTGAGGCCGTTTCTCTTCTGCTACATGATAAAATTGAATAAATATCCAACCGCCATGATCCCAATCGCCACCACCCCGAAAAACGCCGCGAGCAATCGGGGTTTAAGCACTTTGCGCAGAATGATTGCCTCCGGCAGGGAAAGGGCAATCACCGCCATCATGAACGCCAACACCGTTCCCAACGCTGCACCTTTGCCCAACAACGCCTGCACAATGGGAATAATACCCGCCGCGTTGGAATACATCGGCACCCCAATGACCACCGCAAGCGGAACACTCCACCAGGCTCCTTTGCCCATGAATGACGCCATGGCATTTGCCGGCACATACCCATGAATGCCTGCGCCCACAGCAATACCGATCATGACATAGAGCCACACCTTACCCACAATATCCCGCACAGCATCGCGACCAAGCTGGATACGCGCGGCAATATCGAGCTGTTCCTCTTCAAGACCCGCCGATAGTCCTGTTGCGTAAACCCAGTCCTCAACATGGCGCTCCATCTTTAAACGACCGATGACCCAGCCAGCGACCATGGCGATGATCAGCCCCATACCCAGATAGATAGCGGCCACCTTCCATCCAAACATCCCAAAGAGCAAAACCAGCGCGATCTCGTTGACCATGGGTGCCGAAATCAGGAATGACAGCGTCACGCCAAGCGGAATCCCTGCTGTCACAAAACCTATAAAGAGTGGCACAGCCGAACAGGAGCAGAACGGCGTCACAATACCTAACAGCGCGGCCAGGACATTACCCACCGATTCGCGTTTCCCCGCCAGAATCCGGCGCGTCCGTTCAGGGGTGAAAAATGAGCGGATAATACCCACCACAAACACAATCAGTGTAAGCAGCATCAAGACCTTGGGTGTCTCAAATATAAAAAACTGAAACGCGGTGCTAAAGTGATTACCCTGCGGCAAACCCAATACCCCATACGTTATCCAGCCTGAAAATAACTCCAGATTCCAGTACGCCACACCCCAAATCAGGAGCAGTCCCGCACCCTTAAGAACCAGTGACGGCCATATATTTCGAATTACATGTCCCGTATTCACATCATTCCCCTTTCAAGTGTTCGGTTCTGCGTTTGGCATCAGCCCGAACCACGTCCACGGCGCATTCAAAGGCCTTGAGGATACAGGGGGTTTCAAGATGGTAAAACACCTTCATGCCTTCACGCCGGTCACTCAGGATCCCGGCCTTCTTCAGGATGGCCAGATGCCGCGATAAACCGGATTGGTCTATTTCCGCCAACTTATTTAACTCACAGACGCATCGGGCTCCATCTACTAGAGCGTTGATGATCATGATTCGCACCGGATGCGCCAATGCCTTAAGGATATCCGCCCGCACTTTCGCTTGCTGGTAATTCATGACTCATACAATATGCAAATATATGCATATCGTCAAAATATTTTTCGCCCCTTCGCGTGTTTCGTAGTTAATCTTTTTTCAGCCCCATATGCGCTTTAAGGACAACGCCGATCAGCAGCGTCAGGGCCAGGGTCACCAACCCACCGACAATTCCCGCAACTGAGGTTCCTGCCTTCACGACTGGCCAGGTGTCCTCAACCGCCGCAGTTTGCACTCCTGAAAAAGGCTCTGCTTGTGCCCCCTTGAAACCATAGTCCGGCAATAATGCGGTTTTAGCCTGAACCCCCGCCAATCGTGCATGCACACTATCTTGGGAGCCAGCCACTTCCTCTTTCCCGCTAATTTTTTCGATCGACCATTCCAATCCATCGGGATGCGTGGAAGCAAACCAACTAGTCAGCCCTCCAAGAATCGCCGCCACCGCCAGGAATCCGACTAACACTGGCCCCAAACGCCCCTTCTGTCCACAGATGCCCAACTCCATGGCCTCAGGCCGGGCACGGGCCACAAACGCAACAACCGTCGCAGTCGTAAGCCCCTCAACGATTCCGATCGCCAAATGAATGGGTTGCATGATCAAAACAAAGGTTTTGAAAGGCAATTCGGCAATACCCGACATTTTCGTTTCTACAACCACACCCAAAGCCCCAAGTTGTAAGCCCAGTACTGCCGCCGCCAAGGACGCACACCAGGCCCGGGCGCCCACCCGGTCTTTCCCGGCAATGAGTTGATAGAACAATGGATAGGCAATAAATGACGGAAAGAACCCAAGGTTGAAAACATTGCAACCCAACGCCAACAGGCCGCCATCGGCAAATAACAACGCCTGCACAGTCAACACCGACGCAATCACCAGGAACGCCGCATAGGGGCCCAGCATAATCGCCAAAATCAGCCCGCCCCCCAAATGTCCACTGGACCCCGTGCCGGGAATCGAAAAATTAATCATCTGGGCCGTGAAAATAAAAGCACCCAGGACCCCCATCAACGGAACCAGCCGGTCTTCACGAGCCTCCTTGACCTTCCGCGCACACCACGCCATCAACCCCGCTGTGACCGCCCACATCGCCCCGCCTACGGCAGGGGAAATCAACGCATCCGCCATATGCATAATACAATCCCCTTTTCGGTCTATAAATTTACATTGAATCCCAGCCAATGGCACTATATTGCAGAAATTATTCGACCCGGTTCATTTTTGGGCTGGCATCGCAAATAGCCCAAGGCGTCCATGTCTATCAGTTCTGCATCGAACTCTACTAGGCGCTTCTGGGTTTGTGTGGGGATTTTTCATTAAGGCAATGGCGCCAACCCTTTCCCTGGATCCTCAAACGGCGGTCATGGTGTAAATCACTTCTCCTGTGGATAGACCAGGCCCCATTGCCGACGCAACTCATCCATGGTCCGCATAGTAGATATGGTTTCGGATAACGGCATCACGGGACTTTCCTTAAGCCCGGCGCGTAAACAACGGCCGACCTCAACCGCCTCATAGTTATATCCATTCCCCACTTTCACCGGAGTCACCGTTTCAGAGCTTTTTCCAGGGATCGTCAGCGTCACATCAGTCAAGTGCCAGAAGCCGGGCATATAAATTGAACCTTCCGTGCCTAGAATCCGCGCTTCATGAGGCGTGTGGGTTCTCACGGCACAAGTCAAAACAGCCAAGGCTCCCCGCTGATAGGATAACACCATGGCCGACTGCTCATCGACCCCGGTCTCGCCCAGATGACATTGGCCTGTCACCTTCACGGGTGCACCACCAAATACCATTGATGCCAGAGACAAGGGATAAATCCCCACGTCCAGCAAGGCCCCCCCGCCCAATTGCAGGTTCAACGCCCGGCCTTCGGGATCCCAGTCCGTCCGGAAACCAAAGTCAGCCATCACCATCCGCGGTTCCCCGATCACACCCTGTGCCAGCCACTCGCGTACCTTTACCATGTGGGGCAGAAACCGGGTCCACATCGCCTCCATCAGAAACACATTCTCACGCCGGGCACAGTCGATCAGCTCCTGACTATCCCGCTCATTGAGGGTAAAAGGCTTCTCACAAAGCACGGCTTTTTTTGCTTTCATACAGAGCATTGCCGCCTCGTGGTGCAGGGGGTGCGGGGTGGCCACATACACAACATCCACCTCAGGATCCGCTACCATGGCCTCATAATTGTCATACACATGAGGGGCATTAAACTCAGCGGCAAAGGCCGCCGCACGCCCTGCCGTTTTTGACGCAACCGCCACCAGCCGCGCATCCGGCACAGACTGCAGCCCGATGGCAAATTTCCGCGCTATTTTACCCGGTCCCAAAATTCCCCATCTTATCGGCTTCATTTAACTTCCTTTTTGCCACATATGGCCGCGTTCATCGTTATTCGTTATTTGTTACCGGATAATAATTAGCCGATAACCAATAACATTCCTTGAATGCAATTATTCCGAAATAGCTCGAAAGCAACCTCTTGTATTGTTAGAATTTTTAACACATTTTATATCTGAAAAGGAATTGGAATCATGAAACCGGAAATTATTCTTGCTGTTGATGTCCCCTCCGCAGATGAGGTTAGCCCCCTGATGAACAAACTTCCCGCCGAATTGACCTGGTTCAAGGTGGGACTCGAGCTTTTCACAGCAGAGGGCCCGGCGGTCCTTAACATCATCTCTTCCCGCGATAAGAAGATTTTTCTCGACCTGAAATTGCATGATATTCCCCGCACCGTCGCCAATGCCGTGACCTCCGCCGCCAAACTGGGCGTCAACCTGATCACCGTTCATGCGATTGGGGGCCGCGCCATGCTTCAGGCCGCCGCCGCGGCCGCCGCGGCCTTTGGCCCCAACCGCCCGCATCTCGTTGCCGTGACCACCCTGACCAGCCTGAATCAGGACGATTTCATTGATCTCGGCATTAATCGTACCGTCTCGGCCCAGGCGCTGGCACTGACCGAAATGGCCCTCGCATGCGGGATTGATGGCGTTGTCACATCCGTACACGAAGCGCCCGCCCTGCGCCAACGCTTTGGGAACAGCCCTATACTCGTAACCCCCGGCATCCGCCCCTCCGGTGCCGATGTGGGCGATCAAAAGCGCGTGGCCACCCCCACCCTGGCGGTGGATGCTGGCTCTACCTACCTGGTGGTAGGACGTCCCATTGTCGAAGCGGCTGACCCCTCTCAGGCCGCACGAGCCATCCAAATGGAAATCGATCGCGCCTGGCAGGCGAAGTCGCGCTAGCCTATGCAACCATGCAATACCTAACACTCAAGGTTTGGCTTATGCTGGCAATGTCATTTCAATTAGTGGCCGAAACAGTTTACGCAGACCCCAATGCCTGGCTTGACCAGCCGCTCACTAACGCCACCTTCGTCGTCTTTGACGTTGAGACGACCGGTTTGCTAGCCCGGCAATCGCGCATTCTGGAAATTGGTGCTATCAAGTTCCGTAACGGGGAAATCCTTGAGCGTCGCAACTGGCTGATCAAACCTGACATTCCCATCCCCTGGGAAGTCCAGGGCATTCACGGGATCACACCGGCCCTGGTTTCTAACGCCCCCCCTTTTTCAAGCGTATTTCCCGAATTTTCCGCGTTCGCAAGCAATACCATCCTTCTGGCCCATAATGCCCGCTTTGACCATGCCTTTATCGCCGAGGAGTTAATCCGCAACCAACTCTCCTTCCCCGCCACCCCCATCCTGGATACCATCCCCTTGTGCAAGGTATGGCATCCGGAGCAAAGAAGCTTCAGCCTACAAAATCTGACGGCAAGCCTGACTCCGAACCATGAGGAACACACCATAACCGATACCTCCCTGCCGGACGGCACTCTCCGTAACAACCGCTTTCACTCCGCTCTATATGACTGCGAATTTTTGACTCTGTTGGTAATGAAGGGATTCCAGAAATTGCCTCAGGACGCCACGGTGAAAGCGCTCACACATATCACGGGAGGGGTCTACTTCTTCGAACATCACCGCCTCAAGAAGCTTCCCAGAGAAACCCCAACATGCAAACCATAGTACTTCTGGCCATATCCAACATTTTCATGACTTTTGCCTGGTACGGGCATTTGAAATATAAAAGCTCTCCTCTATGGATGGCCATCATGGTCAGTTGGAGCATCGCCTTTTTTGAATATTGTTTCCAAGTGCCGGCCAATCGCTATGGCTATGGACAGTTCAATGGTGCCCAACTCAAAACCATCCAGGAAGTCATTACCCTGATCATATTTATGGTCTTCTCCGTGCTGTATCTGAAAGAAGAATTCAAGTGGAACTATCTGGTCGGTTTCAGCCTGATTATTGCGGCCGTCTTTTTTGTCTTTCACAAGTGGTAGACCGGAGGCTTCGCCCTACCCAAATACACGATATTTCTTAAGGTAGGGCGAAGCCTCCGGCTGAGCCGGGGAACTTGCGACAGGCTGCTAGACTCCCTCTTTTTGCTGCCTTATTCTCTAGGAATCGCAGATATGTGGTACAATACCTGCTTATGAAAGAGCATTGAAATACATCCATGAAACGGTGGGTTTTTTACTTACTATCGGGGTTAAGTGTGGCTATTGCCACCATTATGGTTGTTTTGTATTTTTTCACCCCGCGCACAATTGCGAAAAACGCCCCGAAGCAGGTGGCTATCCTCATGAATGCTCCAGCGATTGCATCAACACCTTCTGCAAATGTTTCCATTCAGACAGTCACGACAATCCCGGCAGTTTCTCCACCCCAAAATCAGATTATTCCGGTCACCTCAACCGGGACACCCTCTTTAACGATTGCCCAGCAGGGAATTAAGATCCAGCGCACTCTGTTCGGTGGCGGCATCACATTTGTTGCGGCTGACTTGCCAACCAGTCCTTTGCGGACAGAATTGGAAGCCCTCCCCCCCCCAATCCAAGTCGAGGCTATCGCCAGACTCACTGAGTTAACTTTTCACATCAATGACTTACAGTCCCTCCATGTGGATAAGCGTGGCATGGTCTACTATGCCTGCACTTTCTCCAACACCCCCGCAACAGGAACAGCACCCGTTTCAGCGTCCACCGATAAATCCCCCGCCTATATTCCGAAAAATAACCTTAACTACATTTTTTCAGCAGGAAGGACCTCACCCGCCATTCCTATCCCGGGAATTCTGGCGGAAGTCCCCATCGCTTCGCCTCCGATAAGACATAGCAAGCCAGGGGTCACCAACGTTCTGTTCCTGGATTTCAACGGACACGTCATCACTAACACCGCTTGGAATTCAGACACCAAATTCTTGGTACCGCGCTGGGACTGTCTTCCGTTTGATATCGACGGCAACACCAACACCTTCAGTGTTACTGAGCAGGAGTGCATCATCAGGATTTGGGAGCGTGTGTCCGAAGATTACGCTCCCTTTAATATTGACGTTACCACCGAGCAGCCGACCCGTTGGACCTCCACTACCGGGCATGCGCTGATCACACCAGAAATAGATGCCCACGGAATCCACTGTCCCCATTTTGGCTATGGCGGATATGCCTATATCTCTCCCGGCTTCGGAAATGTTAATTATTCTTACAATACCTCCGGCTGTTATTCACCCGCCTTTGTGTTGCCCCTGGGGGACACCAGTGCCAGTTATTCCTCCACGGCTGAAGCCATTTCTCATGAACTTGGCCATAATATGGGACTGAGCCACGATGGCACCACCCTACCAGACGGAGCCTATTACTGGGGCCACGGATCCGGCGACATATCCTGGGCTCCCATTATGGGCGCAGGGTATGGAAAGAATGTCACCCAATGGTCGAAAGGCGAATATTATCTAGCCAATAATCCTGAAGATGATCTGGCCATTATCTCGGCAAAAGTACCCTATCGCACAGATGACCACGGCAACACCAATTCAGTTGCAACACTTCTTACAGCCAGTAATGAAACCATTATTTCTTCAGGCATCATCACCAGTAACACCGACGTCGATGTGCTCGCATTCTTTGCCGGGATTGGTTCCATGAGCCTAACCGTGTTTCCCTATCGCTGCGCCAATAGCTCATACGGGGGCAATCTCGACATCAACGCACGACTGTATAATAGCTTAGGAGCGCTTGTGGCTTCAAATAACCCCAGCGACACAACTCAAGCCGTCATCAATTACGCATCCCCTGCGGCCGGGAAGTTTTATCTATTTATCTCGAATAGTGGAGCTGGTAATCCGACCAATTCCTCCCCAAGCGGTTACACCTCCTATGGGAGTATCGGTCAATATTTCGTGACAGGAACAGTGGCGCAAGCCTCAGGCATTTTCGTCAAGATCCCCAACGGCGGGGAGCTCTGGTACAAAGGGCAAACCAATACGATCCGCTGGACAAGTGGAACGAATGCGGTTGGTAATGTTAAGGTTGAACTATTCAGAGGCGAAGGCCGCTATAGCACCATTGCCAATAATTTAACCAATACCGGCACCTATTCCTGGAACATCACGAATCCAATGCTCAGTTCCACAAACTTCAAAGTTCACATATCCAGCCTGACGCAAACCGGTGTCTGGGACCGAAGTGATGGGCCCTTTTCAATAACCGTAGTGCCCCCAACAACCAATCTATTTGAGAATTTTGACGCCAGCCCTTCGTTACCAGTTAATTGGTCACAAACAAATCTTGCCTGCACAAACAACTGGAAATTCCAACCTGGGGGATGGACTGGCTATTGGTATCCATCAAGCGCACACTCAGGGAGCTATAACGCCTGCCTATACGACGAAACGACTGACTCAGACATCTGCATTCTTTCAACGCCCATCCTCAATGCAAGCGGCTGCACCGGGGCGGTACTCAGATTCTGGCATTGCATGACGTCATGGGAATCCGATCAGGATTTCCTGAATATATTGATCAAAACCAATGAAGCCGGATCATGGGTCTGGATTGCGGGCTATTCCAATTCGGTTGCCAGTTGGACTCAACGAACAATCGCCCTACCGAATCCTGGGACTAATTATACGATTGGCTTTGCAGGGAATGCAAAATACGGGTACGGGGTATGCCTGGATGATGTTGAAGTGATTGGGTACCCGGAGGATATTAATTACGTTACCAACAATACCCCGCTATCGTGGCTTGTTGACAACAGCCTTGACCCAACAGATGCAGCGGCATTGAGCGACACTGATAGCGACGGAATGAAAGCCTGGGAAGAATGGATCGCCGGGACCTGTCCCACGCAAAGCTCATCAGTCCTGAATGTTTCCAACACTTGGAATGCCGTAAACGCACCCATAATAATCTGGTCGGCTGTAACTGGCCGTACCTATTCCGTTAACTGGGCTACCAACCTATTAACCACCCCCTTTGCTCCGATGACCAACAACATCACAACCGGCGTGTATACCGACACCGTCCACACGGTCGAACAAACCGGCTTCTACCGGATTGGCGTCCAGGTGGCGCCTTAGCAATTACATCCCGCCCTACCAAATCAAAGGGCACTCTTTATGGATCGTAAATTTGTTATTGCATAATCTATATTAGCAATTATATTCTCTTAAAGATTTGCTTTAATTACGAGCGCCACATGGCGATCGGAGGCAGATATTCAAAACAATAGGAGCTAAAATGAAGAAAGTATATTCGATCGCATTGGCAGTATTCGCATTGGCTGTAACGGGAGCATTGGCTGAAGAGGCCGCCGCCCCGGCCGAAAAAGCAGCCCCGAAGCCCGCCAAGGAACTCGTGACTCAGGATATGACCATTGTGGGTACCGTGACCAAATGTGAAAACAAGAAAAAAGACGGCACGCCCATGATGACGTGGTACAACCTCGTCGATGAAGATGGCAAGGAAGTACGCCTACCCAAGGGGAAAGTCGAAGAATTCGCCGGCACCAAAGTCAAAGTGACCGGCGACGGCTACAGCATGGAAAAGAAGGGCAAAACCGTCCGCGCCTTCAAAACCATCACCACCATCGAAAAAGTCGATACCACGCCAGCAAAATAATTATCAAAAGTAGTCAGGATTCAGAATTCAGAAGTCATTCCGATTTCTGGATTCTGGATTCTGGATACTCCTTACGCGAAATGGCACCTTACATGCCATCCCGAATCGGCTTCCCGAGAGCCCGGTTTTTCAGTGAAACATTTCTCCTTGGCCTGAACGCATCGCGGAGCGAAGGGACAGCCTTCAGCGTGCTTAAACATTGGCTGTAGGGCCGGATCGGTAGCAGAACCAGGTTCAATATCCAAAGGTTTTCGGATGTCATCAGGATCAGGTACGGATGACTTCAACATCTGCGTATAAGGATGGCGCGGATTCCGGAACACCTCTTGTGCCACCCCCTCCTCAACTACCTGCCCCTTGTACATGATCAACACCCGTTGGCACACATAATTGACCACGGCTAGATCGTGAGCCACCAACAACACGGCCATATGCCGCGCCTCACTTAAATCACGGATCAGATTGAGAATTTGAGCCTGCACCGATACATCCAACGCGGATACCGGCTCATCTGCCACCAGTAAGTATGGATTTAAGGCAAGCGCCCGAGCAATGCCAATCCTCTGCCGCTGTCCCCCACTGAATTCATGGGGATAACGCCGGGTATAACCGTTATCCAGCCCCACCTGCTGCAGAAGTTCGTTGATTCTAGCGGGCCGCTCCACACTGGTGGCAAGTTTATGAACTGACAACACCTCACCCAACGTCGCCCCAATCGTCATACGCGGATTCAAGGCCCCCATTGGATCCTGGAAAATCATCTGGGCACCTCGCCGGAAGGTTTCCAATGCCTGACCTTTGAGACCATGCACATTCTGGCCGCGGAATAAAATGGTTCCCTGCGCCACCGGCTCAATTCCCAGTAACGCTTTCCCCAGCGTCGTTTTGCCAGACCCACTTTCGCCAATAATCCCTACACGTTCTCCCTGCGCCAAGGTGAGGGAAACGCCATCGACAGCCGCCCATAATTGGCGCCTGCCCTGTTCATCATGACCGTGATAACGGACGGTTACGCCAGTTGCTTCCAATAATGACATCGCACGCTGTGTCCTTCCTTCACACTTTCCATAACCGGCTCTTTCTGCCGACATACCTCACCCGCAAAAGGACATCGGGGATGAAACCGGCAACCCGCAGGGAGGCGGGCAGGATGCGGCACAGATCCCTCAATCCCCTTCATCCTTTCCACGGGCCTGTTCAGACGCGGAACCGCCGCCAGCAAGCCCTTCGTATAGGGATGCGCCGCATGGCCAAGCACCTCCTCAACTGAACCGGACTCCACAACCTGCCCGCAATACATCACGTATACGCGCGCCGCATTGCTGGCCACTAACCCCAGATTATGGGTGATCAAAAGCACAGCCATCTTTAACTGCAATTGAAGCTCACGGAGCAGTGTGAAAATTTGAGCCTGAATGGTCACATCCAAAGCAGTAGTCGGCTCATCCGCCACGAGCATACGGGGCTGACACGCCAGTGCCATGGCAATCATCACACGCTGCTGCATCCCCCCGCTAAACTCATGCGGATAGGCCTTACGGCGCGATTCGGGATTTGGCAGTCCCACCAAATGCATCAACCGGACGATTTCGGCCGTAACATGGGGCACCTTCCGATGGAGCCGAATGACTTCAGCGATCTGATCGCCCACTCGCAAAACAGGGTTGAGTGAGGAAGATGGATCTTGGAAAATATAAGAGAGCGTAGCGCCGCGAATGGCTCTCAACCGTGATTCCGGCATCGCCAGAATATCCTCGCCTGCCACCCGAATCGCTCCAGTCAAACTTAGCCCTGGCCCGGTAACCAACCGCGCCAGAGCCAGCGCAGTCAGACTCTTCCCGCAGCCGCTTTCCCCGACCAATGCCACAGTCTCGTTTTCATTCACAACCAGATCCACCCCATCCACAGCACGAATGGTTCCTTCATCTGAAGAAAACGAGATCTTCAGATCAGAGACAGAAAGCATTGGGTCCGAGGAAATCATCAGAATGGCAGGCCATTACCGGGTTCGTCAGCAGGCTCTTCGGCTGGGGCCGCACTGTCCGCAAAAGGTTCCGCTGTTACGGATTCTCCTTCCTTAACCAGGATCTCGATACGTCGCTCGACCTGATTTAATTTTCCAGAGCAGAGTTTCACCAATGCCTGGCCTTCCTCAAATCGCTTCATCATGTCTTCCAGGCTCAGCGTCCCGCTCTCCATCTCCTCGACAATCGTTTCGAGCCGGGCCAGCGCCTTCTCAAAACCGATGTTTTCCGTCCCCACTGCCTGTTCATCCGTTTTCTTTTTCGCCATGAGTCACCTCTGATGTAAATTCACCTTCGCCCACTTTGGTTAAAACCCGTTCACCCGGCTTAACGTCAACCGCACGCCGGATGGCCCGGCCCTCAGCATTAAACGTGATGCTGTATCCGCGCTTCAATACCGCCAGCGGATTGAAGGCATTCAGTTGCCGCTCCAATCCATGTACCTGCTGAACCCGACTTGCAAACACCAGCTTGAGCGAGTGCGTCATCCGCACTCCTAAATCGTCAGTCTGCTGCTGTCCCTCCCTGAACTGCCGTTCAAGGGCATGGCGTGTCTGGGTTTGCAATCGCTCCAGTCGTTGCCGATACACCCGTGCGGCATTGCCCGGTTCCCTGAACACATAACTGCATGACGCAGCCTTAAATCGACTTTTCACCTCAAGCAAAGAATGCTTCAGAAGCCGCGTCATCAACCGGGACTGGGTCCGGAGTGTCTCCAAAAATTCATCCTTGCGCCCCACCACGATCTCAGCCGCCGCTGACGGGGTGGCCGCCCGGAGATCGGCCACAAAATCACAAATCGTAAAATCCGTCTCATGGCCCACCGCCGAAATAACCGGGATATCCGAGCGAACGATAGCTCGAGCCACAATCTCCTCATTGAAGCACCAGAGATCTTCGAGGCTCCCCCCGCCTCGTCCGACAATCATCACCTCAACCGTACCCATCTTGTTGAGTAAATCAATTGCTGCGGCAATCTCCTCGGCCGCCCCGATTCCCTGCACCCGGGCTGGCGCAATGACCACGTGCAAATTGGGAAACCGGCGGCACAGGACATTCAGTATATCCCGGATAGCAGCACCAGTCGGTGACGTGACCACGCCAATATGTTGAGGCAACAGGGGCAGTTTGCGCTTTCGATCCACATCAAACAGCCCCTCTGCCGCCAATTTCTTCTTCAAGGCCTCGAAGGCGGCCTGGAGTGAGCCCTTCCCGCCTTCTTCCATCCGGCGAACCGCTATCTGGTAGCTGCCGTCACGATCATAAACGGTCAAGGCACCATGAGCTCGCACGCGCATGCCGTCCCGCGGCACAAACAGTAATCCCCGCATATCGCTACGCCAGATCACCCCGCGAAGTTGTGCGGCCTCATCCTTAATAGTGAAATAGCAGTGACCTGAAGGCGGTATCCGTACGTTGGAAAGTTCGCCCTCAACGGTTACAGCCCCGAAATTCCCCTCAATGAGACGACGAATCTGCTTCGTTAATTCGGTTACAGTGAAAACGGCAGGATTCATTTTGGATGATCCAGAAACTCCCGAATACGTGTGATTTTCCGGGCTCGCCCCGTGGCCTCATCCACATCAATCAACGCCCCTTCCAACGCCACATTACCCTCGGCAATTTCGAATTTTGACGGCATTCCGGTAATAAACTTACCCATCACCGAAACATAATCCCGCCCGATAATGGAGTCTTTCGGCCCCGTCATCCCCAGATCGGTCAGATACGCCGTCTTTTTGGGAAGAATAACTTCATCAGACGTCTGAACATGGGTATGGGTTCCCACCACCGCACTCACCCGCCCGTCAAGATGGCGCCCCATGGCGATTTTTTCAGAGGTCGCCTCAGCATGGAAATCAACCAGAATCACCTTCCCCATGTTCGGCTCCTTGCTTAACAGCGTATCCACGGTGCGAAACGGACAGTCCATGGGGGGCATGAATACTCGACCAATCAGGCTGATCACTGTGACACGGCCCTTTGGGGTATCCACAGTCACCACACCACGCCCCGGGCAACCCGGCGCGAAATTTGCAGGACGAATAATCCGTTTCTCAACCTCCAAATAAGGGATGATATCCTTCTGATCCCACATATGGTCACCCATGGTCAGGACATCGGCCCCGGCATCAAACAATTCGCCGGCAATAATCCGGCTGGTTCCTTTGCCCCCCGCCGAATTTTCGGCATTGGCAACAATCAGATCCACCTGACCATCCTGCTTCATCCGGCCCGCAATCCTTGCGAAGATCTTGCGCCCCGGCCCCCCAACCATATCGCCCACCATTAATACAATCATCGGGCATACTCCACCGAGCGGGTTTCACGTACAACCATGACGCGGATCTGGCCAGGGTACTGTAAATCGCTTTCGATTTTTTTGCAGATGTTCCGAGCCATGGACATGGCTTCATGCTCGTTCACTTTTTCTGGCTGCACCACCACCCGGACTTCACGTCCAGCCTGAATCGCGTAACTCTTCTCCACGCCCGGGAAACCATCGGCGATCGCCTCAAGCTTTTCCAGACGCTTAATATAGATCTCGGTAGTTTCCGCTCGCGCCCCGGGCCTAGAGGCCGAAATGGCATCCCCTGCCGCCGCCAGAATCGCATAGAGGCTCTCCCCAGGTACGTCATCATGGTGAGCTGCCACGGCATTCACCACCACCGCCGGTTCCCCCAGGCGTCGAAGCAGATCCGCCCCGATCACCGCATGACTCCCCTCAATGTCGTGATCCAGAGCCTTCCCAATGTCATGCAACAAACCGATCCGTTTGGCCAACGACACATCCAGCCCCAACTCCGCCGCCATCACCCCCATTAATTGGGCCACCTCAATAGAATGCATCAACACATTCTGGGAATAACTGCTCCGGAATTTAAGCCGCCCCAAAGTGCGAATCAGTTCGGGCTCAAAGCTCTGGATTCCCAACTTAAAAATGGCTTCCTCCCCGGCGACTCGAATGCGCTCATCCATTTCTTCCCGCGTCTTGGTCACCACCTCTTCGATCCGGGCCGGATGGATGCGCCCATCCTGAATGAGTCGCTCCAAAGAGATCCGGGCCACTTCACGACGGACAGGATCGAACCCTGAAATCACGACTGCTTCGGGGGTATCATCCACCAGAAGATTAATCCCTGTGGCAGCTTCCAACGCCCTGATGTTGCGTCCTTCACGCCCGATAATACGCCCCTTCATCTCATCATTCGGCAAGGCCACACTACATGTCATCATTTCCGAAGCATGGCTGGCGGCATAACGTTGAACAGCCAGGGTAACAATTTTCTGGGCCTCCCGTTCAGCCGTATCCCGGGCCTCAGCCTGCATACGCCGGATCAAGCCCCCCACCTCATTATGAACTTCAGCCTCAACTCGGGCCAGCAGGGTGGCGCGCGCCTCCGCTTCCGTCATCCCGGCAATCCGTTGAAGCTTGGTCTTATTTTCATCGATGAGCCGATTCAATTCGACTCGACTTTTATCAAACTCCGAGGCCTGTTTTTCAACCTCACTGGTCCTTTGTTCGAGCGCCCGTTCCTTTTTATCAATAAGCGCGACTTTCCGGTCAAAGTTAATTTCACGCTGGGCAATGCGATTATCCAGCGCCATTAATTCCTCGCGGCGCGTTTTAGTCGAGAGCTCAAACTCCTCACGAACTTTCAGCGCATCCGCCTTGATTTGTAAAGCCCCCTCTTTCAAAAGATTTTCCGCATCCTTCCTGGCATCTTTCAAAAGCTGATGGGCATCCTGTTCGGTCTGACTCGACCGGACAGAACTCATCCATGTTCTTATGCCATACCCCATGGCCAACCCGACAACAACCGCTATTACAACGGCAATAAACAGTTCCATTTCATCCCTTTCGATAAACCTGATCTTCCGTCACCACCACATCCATTCCCACATCCGTCTCGGTCACCGGCAATTCCGGCGCCAATTGAAATGAAAAACAGACCCCGACCTTGTTGAGCACTTTTGTGCCCAACCGGGCCAGCATCCGGTCATAAAATCCTTTTCCATGTCCAAGTCGGGCTCCATTGGCCGCGAAAGCCACACCGGGAACCACCACCAGCCCGTAGGCATCCGGTTTAGCCCAAAAAGGCGCCACCGGCTGCCGCACATTGAACCCGCCATGGGTCAGCGATTCGTTCGGCGTCAGCCAGGCGGGCATATACTCCCCGTCATCCCGCACCGCAGGAACCGCCACACGCTTTCCCGCCTTCCACGCGGCCGCCAGAATGCCCTCAACGTTCACTTCCCCCGGTAACGACAAATAGCCAAGAACCACTTCAGCACGCTGAAATTCCGGCAGAACCAGCACCCGCGCCGTGATGTAACGGCTTTGAGTCAACACCCAACCGGCCTCAAGACTTGCCCGCCGCTTTCGCATCACATTTCGAATGGAATCTTTTGTCAGCATGTTATTTTCGTACCATCTGCGCGTTTCGTAGTTTAACTCTTCTTTTCAGAATGATCGCTCGCCCGTCTCGCATTCCATTCAACCATCCGTTTTCCGATCACATCCTCATAGCCCGCCTTGGTGGGTGTATAATAGACTGCGGACGTGGGCATATATTCCTGATCCACAAAATGTCCTTCAAAATCATGGGCATATTTATAGCCGACATGCCCCAGTTTCTCAGCTCCCTTATAGCTGGCACTGCGTAAATGGTCCGGAACCGGCAAAACCCGCCCCTTCTCTACATCGGCAAGTGCAGCATCAATCGCAAGATAGGAAGCATTGCTTTTCGGAGCCGTGGCGAGATAGATTGTTGCCTGTGCCAGAATAATACGGCCCTCAGGCATTCCTACAAACGCCACCGCATCCATGGCAGAGGTCGCGATCATCAGTCCGCGCGGATCGGCGTTCCCAATATCTTCAGAGGCCAAAATCACTAAACGACGTGCAATAAACCGCGGATCTTCACCCGCATAAATCATTTTGGCTAACCAATAGATCGCCGCATTGGGATCGGAACCCCGCACACTCTTAATAAATGCGGAAATGGTGTCGTGATGTCCGTCCTCATCGCGATCATAAACCACGGCCTTTTTCTGAACAGACTCTTCCATGATAGCGGCGGTGACATGAACCCGATACTGGTCATTTGGAGGAGTTGACATCACGGCGATATCCAGGGCGTTAAGGGCACGCCGCACATCCCCTTCACAGACCCTGGCCAGATGCGCTAAAGCCTCTGGATCCACTTCTGTAGAACGTCCCCCCAACCCCCGCTCATCCACCAGTGCCCGTTTCAGGATCGTAATGATAGCCTCTTCGGATACCGGATTGAGCTGAAAAACCTGGGAGCGCGAGGTTAATGGACTGTTAATGAAAAAGAAGGGATTGTGCGTCGTAGCCCCGATCAGGGTTACAGTCCCATCTTCAACATGCGGCAGGAGAATATCCTGCTGGGACTTGCTAAAATGATGGATCTCATCAATAAACAGAATGGTTTCGATGCCATCCGCCTTTTTCCGGTGATCGGCAGCGGCGAGAAGGGCACGTAGGGAAGCAACGTTGGCAAGAACCCCGCTGGTGCGTTCAAAACGACGGCTTGTAACGGAGGCGATGGCTTCGGCAATCGAAGTTTTGCCGCATCCCGGAGGACCATAGAGAATGATGCTGCCCAAACGGTCTGCTTCAATGGATCGCCGTAACAGCTTGCCTTTACCAAGGATATGATCCTGGCCGATAACATCATCCAAAGTTCGAGGGCGCATACGGGCCGCCAGCGGCTGCAAACGCATCACATCTCCCGACTGTTCACTCTCGAAAAGATCCATTTACCCGACATCCTCTAGAAAAAAAACCCCACCTTACCGTAGGGGCACGATCTCCAAGCCTCAGTCATTGAGGTGGGAGCTTTATCATGTGGGTTCCAAATCCCGTACTAGACGGGCTTGCGGGTGCCACACTATTCAAACTCCCGGATTCATAATATCGGGTTAGAGATTTCAGCCCATACACGAGTAAGGCAGGGCAAATTTAAATATTTAATCTTACCCCACAACATCCTCTCTCTACGTCTATATAATAGCGCTTCTACATTCACTCCGTCAAGCAATGCAAACCCTAAACCATCGAACCGAATCACGATTTATGAACACCTGAGCCGCGTCGACAGGACGTCGAACTGGGATATAGGTCATTTCAGCCTGAGCACGATTTCTTCGCCATCGCACTTCAATGTAACGCTTTCAGGTAATATTCTTACAACCTGATAAGCGCCAACCATTTCACCTTCCTTCATGGCAGAACCGCTGATGATCGCCACTGGATTTTTCTCGGAATAGAAGGTTCCGCCAAGAACAGGGACATCCATGCGGATCACCTTGGGACGAACCGGCTGAGCTACCTCTTTAACCGGGGGCGTGACTTGAACCGGTTTATCATCCGTGAACTGCTCTACCGCGACAGGCACACTGGAATCAGCCACCTCCGGCCTTGGGGGTGCTGGGGGAATGTCGGAGTGGATGGCGACCTGAACAGGAACTTCAGTCTTGCCCACGATTTCGCTAGTGGGATTCATGGACACAGTCACGGTGGTACCACGCAGAAAATATAAAACAATTCCCAACACGATCACGACACTTACCAGAATCAGAATGAAACTCGGCTGGCCCGACGAACGGAGCGGTTCCGGATAAGGTTTTGAATGCCGCGGCCCAGTCTCTCGGGGAGGTTCGGGCGTGACGACCGGGGGAGCAACGGGAGCGCCCCCCTGTCGTTGATTTTGAGCCTTCTTTAATGCATCGCTAATAGTGCTCATGGGGGTAATGCCAATCAGGCGAGTGACTCTCCCTCCAGTTCCTTGATGCAGGCCTGGATATGATTGTGATCCAACGTGAAGGTTTCCTGAACAAATCCTCGCAGGAGTGCCTTGTCGGCCAGGATATTGATAAGCCTCGGGACCCCGCCAGTATGGGTAAAAATGGCCTTAATGGCAGAATCGCTGAAGACGACTCTTCCCTGCGATCCTGCAATCGCAAGCCGGTGGGGAATGTAGTCCGCAACTTCAAGCTCATTCAACGCCCGGATGTGAAATCTAACGGCAATACGCTGCTTGAGCTGAACCAACTCAGGTGCATTCAACTTATCCTTCAACTGGGGCTGGCCGACCAGAACAATCTGAAGAAGTTTCTCTTTTTCCGTTTCTAGATTGGAGAGCATCCGGACGGTCTCAAGGGCCGAAAACCGCATATTCTGAGCTTCATCAATAATCAACACGGCATTGTTGCCCAGCGAAAGTTGTTCCAGGAGAAACTTATTAATCTTCTTGATCAGTGCCCCCTTGGTGCGTTTCTCGACGGTGATACCAAAATCCTCGACAATGGCTTCCAGAAGTTGAATTTCAGGCAGCACCGCATTGAGAATAAATGCCACCTTGACCTTTGAATCGAGGCGATTGATCAGGGCGCGGCAGAGGGTGGTTTTACCCGCACCGATCTCACCCGTAATTGTCAGAAACCCTTTCCTCTGTTCAATGCCATAGCGGAGATGATCCAAGGCTTCCACATGCGTCGGGCTGAGGTAAAGGAAACTGGGATCACTCGTGACGTTGAAGGGGTTTTCTTTCAGACTGTAGAATTCTCTATACATCGTGAGTTCCAAGTTTTAGAAGTTACGGATCAAATATCACACGGCGCACCAAGCAGAGTCAAGAACGACGATGATCCCCTCGGAGCAGACTTTCATCTTGATCCCCCTCTCCTGCTGTGACAGATTACCGACCGATTTTTACACTATAATTTTTACACTATAAAAGGAGACATGAACATGGCTAAGGGAAATATGTTAATCGGTCAAAGCGGTGGTCCTACAGTAGTGATCAACCAAAGCCTCGTGGGTGCAATTCTGCAAGCCAAGAAGATGAAAGAAATCGGCAATATCTATGGCGCGCTGCATGGTATGAAGGGGATTCTTGCGGAAGACTTCATTGACCTCCGCAAAGAAAGCACCAAAACCCTTGAGCAGGTTGCCATTACCCCCGCGTCCGCCCTCGGTTCCGCCCGCAAAAAACCGACCGACGCAGAATGCGCCAAGGTTTTCGCCATCCTCAAGAAGTATAATATCCGGTATTACTTCTACATTGGCGGGAACGACTCCGCCGAAGCCACTCACATCATTAATGAGCAGGCCCAAAAGGTCGGTTACGATCTACGCTGTTATCACATCCCCAAAACGATTGATAACGACCTGCGCGAAAATGACCACACACCCGGCTTTGGAAGTGCCGCCAAGTTTGTGGCCACCGCCATGATGGGTGATAATCTGGACTGCCGCGCCCTGCCCGGCGTAAAAATTAACATCATCATGGGCCGCAACGCGGGCTTTCTGACCGCCGCCGCCGCCCTCGCCCGCGTCTATCCAGATGATGGCCCGAACTTGATTTACATGCCTGAACGCCCATTCTCCATGGATAAGTTCACGAAGGATGTCGAGGCCGTCTACAAGAAGCTCGGGCGCTGCGTCATCGCTGTCTCAGAAGGTATTTCCGATGCGGATGGCACCCTCATCGCGGCCAAGTTCTCCAAGGAAGTCGATTCCCATGGCAATGTGCAACTCAGTGGCACCGGCGCCCTGGGAGACCTGTTAGCCACGGAGATCAAAAATCGCACCTCCATTACCCGCGTCCGTGCCGATACCTTCGGTTACCTGCAGCGTTCATTCCCCGGCATCGTATCGGAGGTGGATGCCAAGGAAGCCCGCACGGTCGGCATACTGGCGGTCAAGGAAGCCCTCAAAGGCAAGGAACCCAGCGGCTCTATCGCCATCCGCCGCAAACCCGGCAAGAAGTATGCGGTGTATTTTGAGCGCGTCCCCCTGGCCAGCGTTTCCAAGGAAACCCGCCACGTGCCGGATAACTTCATCAACAAGAAGGGAAATGATGTCACGCAGGCGTTCTTTGACTACGCCCGTCCGATCGTTGGAAAACTGCCTAAAATCGGTCGCTTCAAAGGCGTGAAAGTCAAAAAAGCCTAAGGCCGTCAGTAACACAATGAAACCGAGGATGTACCGGAAGGTGTATCCTCGGCTTCCCACTCTTCATCATTCATTATGCTCTTTTGCTTCCAGCTACATGATCCAACTATAGGATACACAAAGTAGTGCTTGATCAATTTGTTTATACATGCCCACAACTATCTGATCGAATAGACGTTTCCTGTTTTCTTTTTTTCATCCGATCAATTCCGTTGACCATGACTAGTGGTCCTCTGTATAAATCGCAGCCATGAATGCAGTTGTTTCGCCTGATAATAAATCAGTTTTGACCCGGGTCGATTTGAGTGATGTCCGGAGCAAGATGATTGACAGCCTCCGCACCACCTCGGTGGCACCGATGATCAAGGAGATTTCCATGGTCATCGGGGGCGGCAAAATGCTGAGAGCGAAACTGACCATGACCCTTGGCGCGGTAAGTGGCGCAAAATACGATGATCTGGTTCGGGCTGCGGCCGCCGTAGAAATGGTGCATGCCGCCAGTCTTCTACATGACGATGTGGTTGACGGCGGGGTATTGCGCCGCGGAGCCCCAACCTTCTGGAAGGAAAAGAGCATTTCCGGCGCCATTCTGCTCGGCGACCTCATGATCTGTAAAGCCGTCCAAATGCTTGAAGAAATTGAAAACAGGCGGGTGGGTGGAATGCTGGTCAATTTGTCTGCGGAAATGTGCGATGCCGAGGTCGAACAGGAACTGATCACACGTGGCGTCCCTGGTAACTGGGAAAAGAGCGTCTCCATGATCAGGCGGAAAACCGGCTCGCTGTTCGCCTTTGCTGCAAATGCCGCGGATAGCACCCCCGGTAAACGGGCAGACGCTTTATTGGAGGCTGGCTACCAAATTGGTACGGCGTTCCAAATGGCCGACGACCTGATGGATGCTTCAGGGGGATCGATACGCGATGGCAAGGATCTGGGGCAGGATGCAGCACGCGGCAAACTCACCTCGGTGTCTGCCATAAACACTGAAAAAGCGCGGACGCATCAATGCATTCGTGACCTCCACCAAAGTTCGCGGACTCTTTTGGCCCCCTGGCCCCCCATTCAAGCCGCATGGAATCAGTATTTGACAGCCGATATGGGCCCCGTTATTGATAAATTTGTATCATAATCTCCACTGACCTCTGACTTGACACCCTTCCCCGCTCTCGGCATCATCCTCCCCCTATGAGCAACACGACCCAAATTGCAGTATTAAGCGGTGACGGAATTGGCCCGGAAGTCATGGAACAGGGACTGAAAGTCCTTGGGGCCATCCAGAAACGGTTCGACTTTAACCTGAAATTCACTCATGCCGATGTCGGTGGTGCAGCCATTGACCGGCACGGAAACGCGCTCCCTGAGAGCACGCTCAAAACCTGCGAAGCCAGCAAGGCCATTCTCTTCGGCTCCGTTGGGGGCCCGAAATGGGAAAAGCTACCGCCAGCCCAACAGCCAGAACGAGGCGCACTACTGCCTCTCCGAAAACATTTTGGACTGTTCTGCAACTTGCGTCCGGCCAAACTACCCACCTCCATGCTTCCCTGCTCACCTATCCGACCGGACTTATGTCCTGCAGGATTTGATATCCTCTGTGTCCGGGAACTGACAGGTGACGTCTATTTCGGCCAACCCAAGGGCCGGGAAGGCTCAGGCCCAAGCGAACGGGCTTTTGATACCATGGCCTATACCCGCCATGAAATCGAACGGGTGACACACATGGCGTTCGAGATGGCTCGCAACCGCCGCAAAAAAGTAACCTCCATTGACAAGGCCAATGTACTCACCACCATGGTGCTCTGGCGCGAAGTGGTTACCGGGATCGGGCTTTCCTATCCAGACGTAACCCTCCAGCATATGTATGTTGACAATGCCGCCATGCAATTGGTGCGATCCCCCCAGCAATTCGACGTCATGCTTTGCCCCAACATGTTCGGGGACATCATCAGTGATGAGTGCGCGATGCTGTCGGGTTCACTGGGAATGCTACCCTCTGCAAGCCTGAACGAGACCGGGTTTGGCCTCTATGAGCCTGCGGGTGGGTCCGCACCGGATATCGCCGGGAAAGGCATTGCTAACCCGATCGCCCAAATCCTCTCGGCGGCCCTGATGCTTCGCCACACCCTTCACCTCGAGGAGGGCGCCAGGGCGATTGAGAAAGCCGTCGAAGACGTTCTGGCTCAAGGGTTCCGCACGAAGGATATCACCACGAATGCCTCCCAAACCGTGGTGGGAACTGCGGAAATGGGAACGGCCATTACCGAGGCCATTCTCGAAAACTGACCAAAAAACCGCAACACGACGTCTGGACTGATGCCCATGAAAACCCGTTCCACTGCTCCAAAAAAATCACAGGTCCCGCCTGTCCAAAAGGCAGCGGACTCCATTCGTCGCGGCCGGGATGTCATTCAGATGGAAATTGAAGGACTTCAAAAAGTTCAACGCGATCTGGATTCCTGTTTCACCAAAGCCGTCGACATGATCATCCAGGCCACGCAGGCGGGTGGGAAAGTGGTGGTCACCGGGGTGGGTAAAAACCTCCATATCGGCGAAAAGATTTCCGCCACACTGGCCAGCACCGGCACCACCAGCGTCTTTCTGAATCCAATTCAGGCCATGCATGGTGATTTGGGCATTCTGGCACCGACCGATATCCTGCTGGCACTCAGCTATAGCGGTGAATCTGAGGAGATCCTCAATCTCCTGCCTCTTGTTCGCCGCTTCGGCATCAAGGTCATCTCCCTGACCGGGAAACCTCACAGTTCCATGGCTAAATTGAGCGATGAAACCATCTCGGTTGCAGTGGATCGCGAAGCATGCCCCTTCAATATGGCACCAACCACCAGCACCACCGCGACGTTAGCCGTGGGCGATGCCCTGGCCATGGTGTTGCTGGATACGCGCGGCTTCAAGCTTGAAGATTACGCCAAGCGCCACCCCGCAGGCGCCATTGGACGCACCCTCCTGCTCAGGGTTTCAGATATCATGCGCAAGGGAAACCGCGTGGCCTCAGTACCGTCCAACGCCAAAATCAAGGACGTCATTCTGGCCATGACCAAGGGCCGCAGCGGATCGGCGGGCGTACTTGACAAAGCGGGCCACGTGCTGGGCATCTTTACCGACGGGGATCTTCGCCGGCATCTGCCGCATTATCCGGACATCGTCAATATGCCGGTTTCGGCGCTCATGACCCGCAAGCCCATCATGGTCAAGGCCGATGGCCTGGCCGCAGACGTGTTGCAGCTCTTCGAGAAACACAACATTGATGATCTTCTTGTGGTTGATGAGCAAAACAAACTCGTCGGCGCTGTCGATATTCAAGATCTGCCCAAACTCAAGATCATGTAGAGTCCCTAAAGGCTTGTTCACTATGGATCTACTTCAAGCGGCGATTCTCGGGATTGTTGAAGGCGTAACAGAATACCTTCCTGTCAGTTCAACAGGACATCTGCTCCTGACCATGAAACTCATGAACATCGGCCAGACGGCCTCCACCAGGGATGCCGCTGATGCTTACGCCATCTGTATTCAAGCAGGCGCCATTCTAGCCGTTGCAGGGCTGTATTTCCGTCGACTCCGGGGCATTGCCGAAGGGCTGATCGGCAAGAATCCTGAAGGGCTCCGGCTGGGAATCAATGTATTAACCGCTTTTTTGCCGGCCGTCATCGCAGGCCTCACTCTGGAAAAATGGATTAAAAAGAATCTTTTTGGCGGCGGGGAAATGGGATTATGGCCGGTGGTTGCCGCCTGGCTGGTCGGCGGCGTAGTGATTCTCGTTATCGAATGGAGACGCAGCAAGTCAAACAGCCGGGCCGTGTCAACCAAGTCTCTGGCGGAACTCACCTGGAAGATGGCGTTAGTGATCGGGACCGTCCAGATCCTTGCGATGTGGCCGGGCGTCAGCCGCAGTCTGGCAACCATCCTGGGGGGACTCTGGGCAGGACTTTCCCTGGTGGCGGCAGTGGAGTTCAGCTTTCTTCTTGGCCTGCTCACCTTAAGCGCAGCGACCGCCCTTGACACCTTGAAATATGGCGGCGACATCCTGTCCACCTATGGGTGGCAGGCGCCGTTGGTAGGCCTGATCACAGCCTTTGTGTCAGCCGCCGTGGCGGTGAAATGGCTGGTCAGCTATCTTCAGAAACATCCCCTTTCACTCTTCGGGTATTACCGGATTGCCATCGCCATAGTTGTGGCCGGATTCCTGATTTGGCACTAGGCCGGATCCGTCCCGAAAAGTTTTTTCTTTTTTTGTTGAATTTGAAAGAAACTTCGGACACTATGCGCAGCTGTTTTCAAGGGGGGGACGTAGCTCAATTGGTTAGAGCGCTGCCCTGTCACGGCAGAGGTCGCGGGTTCGAGCCCCGTCGTCCCCGCCAGTTTTGTTGAGACCTGTTCCAGCAAAACAACTCCCCCGGTTTCTGCATCCTTGCCCTCGCGCGGTGCTTTTGCTTTGATCTACGTAATTCCAAGATAGGAGTGACCGGATGTTCAAAATTGATGATTTCCTGAGACTTGCTGTAGAAATGCATGCATCTGACATTCATTTGAAAGTCGGACAATCCCCTTTCATCCGACTTCATAGCGAACTTACGCCCGCAGACCTTCCTGCCCTGACCCCCGATCATCTTCATAAAACCATCCAGCATATTTTGCCTGCCCATCTCGTGACCGATTTTTCAGAACAGCATGAGGCTGATTTTTCCTATTTTGTTGAAGGGGCCGGACGTTTTCGCGTCAATGCGTTTATGAGTCAAGGCCAGCCCGCGCTCGCTTTCCGCCACGTCAAAACCAAAGTTCCCACCGTGGATGACCTCAATCTTCCGCAATCCATCAAGCAAATTTCCGCCTCGCAACGCGGGATTATCATCGTCAGCGGGGCCACCGGCAGCGGAAAATCCACGACACTGGCCAGCATGTTGAATCACATGAATGAAACGGAAAATCTCCGGATCATCACCATTGAGGATCCTATTGAATATCTGTTTGAAGACAAGAAATGCGTCATTTCTCAACGCGAAGTAGGACTGGATACATTAAGTTTCGAGGCCGCCCTCAAACACATTCTGCGACAGGATCCGGATGTGATTATCATCGGAGAAATGCGCGACCAGACCACCTTCCGTACCGCTCTTTCTGCCGCAGAGACCGGACATCTGGTGTTAACGACGCTTCACTCGGGAAACGCCTCTATTGCGGTTCAACGGCTGCTTGAATTTTTTCCTGCGAATGAGTGGGATCAAATCCGTCTGAATCTTGCCAGCAACCTTCAGGCGGTTATCTGTCAGCGGCTGCTTAAAGGCGCCCAGGGAGGCGTCATCCCCGCAGTGGAAATCCTGATCAACACACCCACCGTGCGGAAACTTCTGGAAAAGAACAAACTGGACGTCCTGCCCGCAGCCATCGAAACCGGGGCAGATGACGGCATGCAGACCTTCAACCAATCCATCTATAACCTCATCAAGAACGGCATGATCACCCAGGAGGAAGGCATGATGTATGCCACCAATCCCCAGGCCTTGCGCATGAATCTGCAGGGGATTTTCCTGGATGAGGGCCGCCGTATTCTTTCAACGATTTAATCATGAACGACACCTCACCACATGAAGGAGCCTTCGGGATTCCCAAAGGAATCACCGAAATCGTATTGTTGGCCGGCAAAGGCGATTACCCGCTGTTATTGGCCCAATCGGCACGCGCCCAGGGCGTTCGCCGCATCACGGCCATCGCTTTCCGCCATGAAACGGATCGGGCCATTACCCGTTATGTCGATGATGTAAAGTGGATCTATCTGGGCCAGTTCGGCGCCGTCCTGGGCGCCTTGGACAGCTGGGGTATCAAGCATGCCGTCATGGTGGGCCAAATCACACCCACCCACTTGTTCAGCCTGCGATTCGACCGCATGACATTTGACCTCTTAAAAAACCTCAAACAGCGCAACGCCCACACCATCTACGGGGCGGCCTGTGATGCATTGACTCAACACGGCGTCACCCTGGTTCCGGCCCACCTGTTTATGGAAGCCGCCATGCCGGAGGCCGGCCTGATCGGCGGGCGGGCACCGACCGACGCGGAAATGATGGACATCCTGTTCGGCCTGAATGTGGCTAAAATCACCAGCAGTATTGAAATCGGGCAGACCGTGGCGGTCAAAGAAGGTACCATCCTTGCCGTTGAGGCTTATGAAGGCACGGATGAGACCATCCTGCGCGCCGGCCGCGTGGGCAAGGGCGGCGCCGTTGTGGTTAAGGTGGCGAAGAAAGGCCACGATATGCGTTTTGATATTCCCGTGGTCGGCATGCGCACCATGAAAATTATCAAAAAAAGTAAAACCCAAGTGCTTGCCGTTGAAGCCAAACGCACCATCCTCCTTGAACGGGAGAAATTGATCAAAGAGGCCAACCGGCTGGGAATCTGCTTTATCGCCATGAACACCGAGGACTCGCTTCAAGGCCGCTCATGACGAAACCCCGTTCCATCATGATCCTTGCCGGCGAGATTTCTGGAGACATGCATGCTGCCGGTTTGGTCCGTGCGCTTCGCCAAGCCGATCCCTCCCTCACCTTTTTCGGTATCGGCGGCCCCTTGATGAGGGAGGCTGGCGTCGAAACGTATTACGATGTCAAAGACCTGGCGGTCATGGGAATCGTCGAAGTGCTAAAACGCATTGTCTTTTTCCGCAAGGTATTCCGCCATATGGAGCGGGAGGCATGCGAAAAACGGCCAGATGCCGTTATTCTGGTCGACTACCCCGGCTTCAATCTGAGATTTGCATCCAGTGCCCATGCCATGGGGTTGAAAACCATTTACTATATCTGCCCCCAAGTCTGGGCATGGAAACAAGGACGGATCCCGACCATGGTTGCCGTCCTCGATCGGTTGATGGCGATTTTCCCCTTTGAACCGAAAGTATTTGAGGGAACAAGCCTGAAAGTGGACTTTGTCGGCCATCCCCTAATCGATGAAATTCGCGAGGCAATGCACACCCCCATGGCACCACTCCCCTGGGACGGAGAACCGCAGATTGGTATGCTCCCCGGGAGTCGCCATAACGAGATCGACCGGCTTCTCCCACCCATGCTTGGGGCCGCGCGTCTGATTGAACAACAATTTCCAACAGCCTCGTTTGTCATCCCTACCCCCTCGGATGAAATATCTGAACATGTCCGCCGTGTCATAGCACGCTTCCCCAATGGCCCCAGCCGACTTCAAATCATACGGGGTGAAGCCAGACAGGTCTTCCGTCAAAGCCGGGCCGCCTTGGTCAAATCAGGTACCGCGACGATGGAGGCGGCCCTCGTGGGATGTCCTGCCGTCATCACCTATGCTGTAGCTCCCCTGACCTATTGGATCGCCATTAGAATTATTAAGGTCAAGGTCAAGTTCGCTGGCATTGCAAACATTATTGCCAATCGCTACATCTGCCCCGAGGTGATTCAATTCGACATTACCCCGGAAGCGCTCGCCCGTGAACTGATCCCACTGCTAACAGACTCTCCTGCGCGGCAGACCATGCTGAATGGCTACGCCGAAATCCGGGCACTCCTGGGTGACGGAGGAGCCGCCCAGCGCGCCGCTCAAGTGGTGATGGATGAACTGGAAAAGCCGAAGACCGCAGTCAGTCGGTCATAGGGCTTTCAATTCGAAACGCAGATACTTGGTGAAGGCTTCGTGAACAGCCGCCGCCACATGCCCTGGGGTAACCCCTACATGATGGCGATACCCTTCGTGCCCGATGTACTCCAGTGCGTTTTGCAGGTTTTCAATCCGGACCACGCCGGCACACCCGAAATAATCATCCGCCAATTTGTCGGTTGTAAACTCACCCTGGCCAAGATAACACCAGAGTTTTCCCTCCGCCGTTTTGGCGCTGGCAAACGTCATTGGTGATGGTGCGATGCGACCCACATTGCACCCCCATCCACACCCGGCCCCCAAGGCCTTGGCAAACATCGGATGGTCAACCACCTGGCCTTTTCCCGTCATCAGGCTCTGGGGAACCGGGCCGCAATGGAAAAGCACACACTTGTCAGGATCATCCCCATAATTATTGTTCCAATCAAGGCAGGTTGCGGGGCGTTGGGATGCCAGCGATAACGCATACATCGGTACCGCATTACAAACATCAAGTTCGCAGGCGGAAACGATGCCGCGATCATTCATCTCACTGATAATCACACAAGGGGCCACGCCGAGCTCTTTTTCGAGCTCAATCCAGCAGCGCAAGGCCATACAGTCCATGTGGTAATCATTCATGATATCATCTAGAACAACACCGAGTTTACTGAGGGTCTCAAACTTTTCTTTCGGGATCTTCGTCCAGTTGGTGTAGTTTTTCAGCCGTTCGGCCTTTGCAATAAACTGATCGCTGCCCGTCTTGACATCCCGAATCCGCATGAACACTTCCGAGAGGTCAAGCGCCTCTGTCGTGATGCCGAGGCGCTGCAGTGTCAGCTCATCAAAACGCACCGTTTTAAAGGCAGTCGTACGCGCACCGATGGCACCAACCGTCATGCGTTTCATCTGGTTGGTCACACGGCAAACGGCGGCGAACTGATGAATATGGATTTCAAACGTCTTACTTGTCGGGGCCACGGTATGGGGCTGGAACGTGGTGAATGGCAGTCCGTACTGACAGAACACGTCCATCACGGAAAACTTCCCGCAAAACGCATCACGCCGGTCGGCAAAACCCATTTTCCCCAACTCGTCGGGATAGGCCTGAATCAAGATCGGCACCCCGCAGTCCTGAAGTGCGGCAATGGCACCGGTTTCATCGCCAAAATTCGGCAGACAGAGAATTACACCATCATATTTACCGCGGTTCTCTTCAAGAAATTGCGCGTATTTTAGACCTTCCCCGGTTCCCTCCACGGCACCGAACTTGGTGATCGATTCATCCATCACCAAGCTTCCGTATCCGAGCTTTTTCAGAACCGTAGTCAGTTCTGTCCGGGCTCCCGAGATCAATTTTTCAGGAAAAAAGCCACGATTGCCAAAATAGAGAGCAAAAGTCACCGGTTTATTTTTCATTACAGTATGTCCTTTGGGTTATGCATTCAGTCTGCCATAAAGCCGCCCGTCGCGGAATGGACAAGAAAACTATTTAATGTATAATCCTGCACATATTATTACATACCACGCACAACGGGAATTCGCATGATTCAATACGCGGATCGGCTGGGATATTACGACGCCTTCCATTTCTCCAAAACTTTTAAGCGCTTTTGGGAAAAGACTCCCCGTTGTTTCATCCCACCTTAACGTACAGACAAGGAAAGCAAATGTCGAAGTTCATCCCGAACAGCGCCACTCAACGTAATCGCTTCCTTCGCGACTTCCTGAGACGCACATTCGCCTGGATAACGAAATTCGACGGCATAAGCGGTCAGTGTGGCCATTCCCGAGCGCAGGACATCCAGCGCAGGAGTTGGGGGGATTTCGCTGAGCAGGCGCACGAGATCGTGAGTCTTCGGTATGGGGATATTCAATTCCTGCAAATATGCTTTGAGATATTTCTCGGCAGATTGCTGAGCGTGAAAACACGCGGCATCAAAATTCGGCATTTTGCGTGCCCGGCACTCCCGCTTGGCGCTTATGAAATCGCCCTCAGCTTTATCGACCCATTCAATGACTTCGCGCTTCATACAGCACAAGCCCTTTCTCCGCAATATCCCGCATGAAAAAGTCTTTCATTTTCAACCGCTCGCGGAATTTCTCAGGAGATCGAACAATGACATCGATAGAAACATCATGCGGAAGCGCCATCCGGATATCGGATGCCGCTTTTGCGGCGACGGATTCGTGACGGAGCACCACCAGTAGATCCACATCGGAATCCTCGCGCGGCTTTCCGTAGGCGTATGAACCAAACAATATAATACGTTCCGGCTTGAATTGTTTCGCCAAACACCGGCTCCAATCACGAATTTGTCTCATCTGAACCATTTCGATAAATTATCCCCCCAACTCACCGAAGTCACGAAAAAAGCAGTGACTACCAAACCGCCATGCAATATCTGCCCATTTTCAGGTGTCCAGATCGGTCCAAAGCGGTAAAGTGACGCAGCGGGTCAAAGAAAACTGGGCGCGAAATACAGGCTTGAAACAATATATGTCGTCGATAGACGATACCATGAGGCAAAATGAAGGCAGTACACAAAAGATTTATTCCCGAACGTCAATCCTGTAAAAATACGGCCCGACTCCCTGCACCACGTCAGTGTATATGTTCTGCGATGGCGTAGTTGGCATATTACTGGCACCGGGAAGAATAGTGAATGCGTTTGTGCCCACCATCAGGTTTGTCGACCGACTGAGGTTGTAGAACCGATTCGAGATGCTCGGCCAGCGGACAATCATGCCTTGGCCAAACGTGCCATTAGCGCTTGTGAAGTGGAATACGGAGTTGATGTTCGTGGGATCACTTCCCGCAACCCATTCTTGCCAAGTCAGCATTCCGTCATTATCAACATCCCGCATGGCGTCCACATTGAAGTTCGTGAGGCCAGACTGAGCAAGCCACCACTTAGGGACATTGTTGGTCACTAGCTGCACATTGAAAACCGCCGTAATCGCACGGGAAGCGTTCATAATTACTGTTATCCTGTTGCTCTCGATTGTGCAGCCGTTCGTCTGGCCCTGCCAAGTCCAGAAAGTGAAGTAACTCTCAGGAGTTGCGGTCAATTCAATATTCGCACCTGATGCGAGCCATGAGTTATTGGTGTTAACTGCCCCATTACCTGTCGCGCTCGTTTGCAGCCAGTAATTTGTGCTCCAAAGCCACGTCACTGTTGTGTGATTGGTTATCGTTATAGTACCGACGTTTGTTGTAGCTCCACTTGCTGAAACGCTACCGGTCCCTGTCCACCCCTTACAGGCAAATTGGGTGGTTCCGCCTAAAATGACAGGTGAATTGGTAATAACTACATTTACAGAAGCACCAACATCAAAAAGTCGCGTTCCGGCTTGCGGAAAACCACCAGCATAGGGGGGCATTGAGATGGTCAATGAGTACTGCAGCCCGGGTACATACTCATAACTCCCCATGTCCACAATGCCATCAACGGAAACACGCGGATTGCCACCCAAATCTTTTGAGCTAGTCATCCAGGACTGATTTGATCCAGCATTGATACAGAAGGATCCCGTTTGCAGCCTGTAGTTCCCAGAACCCGGATTTACAAACAGAGGTTCGTCAGCAATATTCCCAGCCCCCGCTGGCAATGGAGTAGTGCAGCTATAGTCAAGACTGGTGCCAGAATAGTTCGGCGCGGATGGTGCTACATTGAAATAGACAATACTGTTGTTCAGAGTGCTTCCGTATGCACCTCCACCAACACCTGCTGAGTTCCCGATCAATGTGCAGTTGGTCAGAGAACCACCCACGGAACCACCACCGGCATATCCTGAGGAATTGCCGGTCAACAGACAGCTATACAACGTGCAGTCTTTAACACCACCACCCCATGAATCTCCGCCTCCAGGACCTGTCGGATGCTCAACTGAATTGCTGGACAATATGCATTTATTGAGAATACTTCCCGCCGCGCCACCACCAGAAAAAGCCGAGTTTCTTGTCAGCGTGCAATTGTTCATTGTGGAATTTATTGCGCCGCCTCCTGAACTGTAGTTGTAACCGGCAGAATTGCCGATCAACGCGCAATTATTAAGCGTGCCTCCAGACACACCGCCACCATCATCATTTGCCGAATTCCCAATGATAACGCAGTTAGTCAATACACCCGACGGCTCCAACCATGCCCCACCACCAGCCTGCTCCAAAGCATGATCTCCACTATATCCCCGGGTTGCCCCGTTCGTGAGGGTAAATCCAGACAAGACCGCGTTGGTCCCCAAATACACACAGCGTATTGCCGCATCACCATGCGGACCTAAACCCTGAATGATCGTTGCTCCAGGGCCGCTAACACTTTGTACCGTGATGGTCTTGGTGATAGCCACGCGGTTTGTCAGAGAACCACGCGCCACTCGCCCACCTGATACATAGACGCCGTTGCTGACCATAATCAGTGAGCCAGGGTACGCCACATCAACGGCACTCTGTATGCGTTGTGCGGCCGTTGCCCAATTCGTATAAGGAATTTGCGGCGAAATTGAACTGGCCGAAACATAGTGAGTCATCGCATTCGTGCAGACATATATGTACTCAGCCTGTTCGTAAGCGCCAATGTCTACAACGGCATTCCCATTACCATCTCCATCCAAAGGCCTTATTTGACCCGCGTAATCGAGAGCCGGAGCACCGACAGAGGTTCCGGCGTCGATACAGGGTGAATTTGCCTGCAATTGATAACCGACACCACTTACAAACATGGGGTCGGTCGTCATGTTGCCGGTTCCGGGGTGAAACTCCTGAACGCAACTGTAAGTAAACGTTGCCGCCGCCTGAAGGTCAATTGGATCGGACGCAGCATCGGAATTACCCCAAACAATGAAATTCTTGAACAAGGGAGCCCCTACTGTCGACAGAGCACTGCCACGATTCGTGGCAACATTATACGCCACCGTACAATTAATACCGGTTGGACTGCATCCCGTGCCCACGTAGAGGCCGCCACCATCGTTGGTGCTACGGTTTCTCACGATAAGCGAATTCACGAGATACGGGTTCGAATTGTTTTCCATATACACTCCGGCTCCGCGGCCCGAGAAATTTGACTGAATAAGACAGCTGTCCAAGGTCGGCGAACTGCCATAACAGACAACGCCCCCTGCATTTGCCTCGATAATCGTCCGACGGATGATGGGGTTCGCCTGGTTGGTGCAATAGATCCCAGCTACCCCGCAATCCCATATCCTGCAATCCTCGATTGACGGACTTGCCTTTCTACACAGAACGCCTGGTTGCCCAAAGAATGATGCCCATGTGTGAATGGTAAACCCTTTGATGACCGTCAGGGCGGTCTCATTGCTGGCACAGATAAACCCACTGTTGACGCTTGCCGCGTCAATCACTGCCGAGTTATAGCCATGCCTCGAACGAACGGTTATGGGTTTCCCCTTCGTGGTGATATCCTGATTGCCAACCCCGGAATATGACCCATCCATTACCACAATGACGGAACCACTTGGCGCCACATTGATTGCCTTCTGGATCGAATCATAGGGATGGTATTGAGTTCCATTTTCATAAGGGGCACTTGTTTCGGGATCTCCAGGAACGGGGTCGTTAGGCCCATCATCATCAACCTGAATTGGGCTTGATGAATTTTTAGGATCTGTCATCAGAACAAAGGCTTCCTCATCATCAGGTATTCCATCTCCATCCCAGTCCCCGTAACCCATTGTGATATTAGCACCAGCAACATTATTGGTTAGATGAATGGGATTGCCTGCATAGGATCCAATTGGCTCAGTGGGGCTCCAGACACCGTCATCGTTTGAATCAATGAAAGCTCTCACCCAGTAGTCCGAGAGGACCGGAACTCCTTGAATCGAAAACCAACCTCCCGTCACTATAGTGCTGTACTGCATATTGTTGGTGGACTTCATATCAGAGTCCGTTGAGGTAAGCATCGCCACAACCCGAATTTTCCCCGGCTTTTCTATGCCGCCAGCAACGACGCCAGTGATCATCTGTGTGACAAGTGTCCAGTGAGCATAGAGGGATGCTTCATGAGCTTCAAACTGCGACTCGGGAGTTCCTCGTAGTTCAATCTCCGAAAACATTGTCCATTCAGAACCTCGTGTCGCCGAAATATTAAATCTGTCACTGACCGTATTAATGCCACCCAACGCAAGCTCAACTGTGCTACCACTTCCCGCCGGATTAGTCACAGAGAAGGTTCTACTGTAACCTACAGGGGTCGAAACAGTAATTTGTGTTGGCAGCCCAACACCTGAGGCATTGTCGCTGTCTGCCGCCCAAATCTTGATCTCTGAGACATTTACCGCTCCCGTAAAAACAAATGAGATGCTTGGATTAACATTCTGCCAACCTACTGTTGAATTCCCATCGGCAGCAATCGAGCCCCCCCAAACCGGAACGAGTGCCATGCCATCAGTCAGCTTGTTTCCGGAGCTGTCCGGATAAAGCGCCGATGGGTTAACACTATAACTATAGCCATACAATATCGGAGCGCTAACCACTGTTCCTGCGGTCACCAGGGTGCCAGCTGATGGAGCGGTCCACCAACCATCGAAATTGTACCACTCACGCGTTATGCTTGGCAGACTTCCGTAGGGCTCGTTGTAGATCACAAGTTTTGAGGTTGGCGCGGGCGTGGTACCACCCTGAGGATTGAAGGTCACCCCATATGTGTTGGTTATCCAGTTCCAATTTATTGATGATAGAAGATTTGTTAGAACAATGATTCCAGTATTGTTGGTTGATCCAGTGGCCGGCACCGATCCCGTTCCTAACCAACCGATAGGAGTGTATCCAGCAACGGACGAAACTGATGCCGTAACGGTAGATTTCCAATTGAAGTTTGAGTATGTATTGACGGCAGGTATAGGTGACCCTCGCATCGAACTCACCGAGAAGATATAATTCCGGGAATCTACACCACAACTGCTGGAAGATGTGAATTGTGGAGCTGTTGTATAATACACCATGAATCCCAATTGCCCGGCATTCCCATTCCAGTTGGTTCCCGCATTCCAAACGAGTGACTTGCCTATCCCGGGCGTAACATTCGTGCCGATAGCCCCAGAAACAACGTTGATTGGAAGTGCGACGCCATTAGATGTCACCACAAGAGAAATTGGAGCACCATTGGAAACAGCACTGATTATGTCGTAAACAATGTCCACCAGCTTTGTTCCAGGTCGCTGAACGGCCGCAAGGTTCGTTATCGATCCATATGTATTTATCCAGGTTTTACAAACGGAAACCAATTGCGTCACGGACGCATGCCTCACGGCAAAATTTAGTTCTGCAATACTGCCATTCCAATCAGTCCCTGCATTCCAAACGATCACGTTTCCGGTTCCTGGTAAAACATCCGCACCAATAGCCCCGGAAAAAGTGATGGCCGATATGTTGGTTCCATTGTTCGCCACGACTAGCGAGATTGGTGCCGCATTGGAGGCATCACTGATCAAATCGTAGGTAATATCCACTAATTTTGTGCCCTGACGCTGGGCTGCAGAAACATTCGTAATCACGAACAAATTCGCCCAATTCCAAGTAATCGAAGACACTAGATTGGATAGAACAACCAAACCCGTTGTGTTCGTAGTGCCTGATAAGGGAATCGAGCCTGTTCCAGACCAGCCTGTTGAACGCCAGTTTATGCCAGACACGACAACGGAGGGGACCGATCAGGTCACCGCTGAACGCCAAGCATAGAGATTCGTCCCTGCCGAAGGAACTGGCGACCCGCGAACTGATGATACAGCAAGCGTATAATTCCGAGAGTCAACAAGAGCACTACCAGCCGAAACCAATTGCGTCACGGACGTATGCCTCACGGCAAAATTTAGTTCTGCAATACTACCATTCCAATCAGTCCCTGCATTCCAAACGATCACGTTTCCGGTTCCTGGTAAAACACCCGCACCAACAGCCCCAGAAACAGTGATGGCCGAGATGTTGGTTCCATTGTTCGCCACGACTAGCGAGATTGGTGCCGCATTGGAGACATCACTGATCAAATCGTAGGTAATATCCACTAATTTTGTGCCCTGACGCTGGGCTGCAGAAACATTCGTAATCACGAACAAATTCGCCCAATTCCAAGTAATCGAAGACACTAGATTGGATAGAAC
>Ga0194053_10000292_pt1 | contig 38185 bp, 32 predicted proteins | sample SepL228m_MetaG_FD_161684 | JGI IMG/M metagenome (GOLD analysis project Ga0194053, IMG submission 161684) | Anoxic zone freshwater microbial communities from boreal shield lake in IISD Experimental Lakes Area, Ontario, Canada - Sep2016-L227-8m | ecosystem: Environmental > Aquatic > Freshwater >... | reverse complement strand
TGCCAGACCACAACTGATTAAAACAGCTTTGTTAAGTCGAGAATTGCAAAAATATTTTCAAGAAGTCATTGTTCATACTGGCCAGCATTATGATTTAAATATGTCAGATATTTTTTATCAAGATTTGAATTTGCCAGAAGTCGATTATAACCTTGAAGTTGGGTCGGCATCACAAGGTAAACAAACCGCAATGATGATGGAGCGTATTGAAGAAGTATTACTCGAAGAAAAACCAGATATGGTTTTAGTTTATGGCGATACTAACTCGACTATGGCCGGGGCTTTAGTCGCCACCAAGTTACATATTCCAGTTGGCCATGTTGAATCTGGCATGCGCTCATTTAATCGACGAATGCCAGAGGAAATTAATAGGGTAGTGACTGATCATGTTTCGGACTTACTTTTTTGCTCAACAAAGTCTGTGGTTGAAAATTTGAAAGAGGAAGGTATAAAGCAAAATGTTCATTTTGTGGGTGATGTTATGTTTGATTTACAAGAAAGCGTGGTAGCTCAAGGAAAAGTAAATTCAATTCTAGAGAAATTGGATCTTAAACCTCAGGAATATATTTTAGCGACAATTCACCGTCAGGAGAACACCGATATTAAGGAGAATTTAGTCAATATTTTGGAAGCTTTTGGCCAATCAGAGGAGATTATTATTTGGCCAATCCACCCTCGAACTAAAAAATGTCTCGAAGATTATAAATTAATAGATATGATCAATAAGATTGATAATTTGGAAATTATTGATCCTATTTCTTATACTGAGAATATTGAATTAGAAAAAAACGCCAAATTAATTTTAACCGACTCTGGTGGCGTCCAGAAAGAAGCTTATGTAGCGAAGGTGCCTTGTATTACTTTGCGAGAAGAAACCGAATGGACAGAGACTGTAGAGTCTGGCTGGAACCAATTAGCGGGCGCCGATACTCAAAAAATTGTTAGATTGATTCGTAATTATCCTGAGCCTAAAGATTATCCAAAATTCTTGGGTGACGGTGATGCTTATTTGAAAATTACTAAAATTATTCAAGATTTTCTTAAGGTTTAACATAGTATTTATTCGGTTTTTTTGATATTCTATGAATATGAAATCATTTTGGTTAACTCAAAAAAGATTTTTAGTGATGTACGCGTTTTGTTTTGTATTATTTGTGATCTCTATTTTAAGTCGAACTTTGCATTCGACGCCTTTGTTGGTATGGATTTTATTGGTTTCCGCGATTCTTGTGCCTGGTTTTAGTTTAGCTAGGATTTGCAAATTTTCAGTTAAAAGTTTAAGCGGTCAACTCGTTTTATGGCTTGGCTTAGGTTGGATGACGAGTTTAGGTTTGAGTTTTTTGGCGATTATTACAGGTTTAACTATTCACGCTTTTACAATTATATTTATGGTCGTATCTGGTTTACTATTAATCATATCTTTTTATTTAGAATTAATTCGTTCGCATCTAACTATGGAGCCAATCAAGTGGTCTGATTGGTTTAAGCTAGATAATTTACCTTTACTCCTTGTTTTGATTTATCTCGGTTTTGTGCTTTTAGATATCAATTTGACCGGTTCTCTTTATGGTGGCGGTGATGCCATGTATCATTTATCGACTTTACGCAAAGTCGTCGAAAATAAACCTTTGACTATCGAAAATTTAGCTTACGTTAAAGATCAAATCGAGATAGCCTATGCTTTTCCGGTTTGGCACATTTTGATGGGCTTTTTGTCTGATTTATCGCGAATTAATATGTTTATGATTTGGCGAGAAATGTGCGTTCCTCTGGTCGCCATGGCTTTTGTCGTCTGGTATTGGTTGTTTAGACAACTCCTGCCGACTAGAAATTTAGCCTTGTTATCATTGTTTTTCTTTACAGCTTTTAATTACAATTGGAAATTTGGCTATGAACTAACTACCTTACCTATACCTCATTCTTTAATGCAATTTCTTTTATTGCCACTTTTGGTATCTTTGGCGCTCCATTATGTTTTTCAGATGGGAAAAAACTGGTTATTTTTGATTTGTCTTGGTTTGTTGACTATTTTGCTCGGTGTTGTCCATTTAACCGGTTATTTTTACTTTTTAATGATTATGGTCACATTTTTGTCTGTTTATTGGATTTTAAAGTATCGCGAACCTGATTGCAGGCAGATCGTTGATCGTTTGCTTCAAGTAATTTTATCAACAGTCGTTATCATTATTCCATTAGCCATAGTTTTACAGCTTAAGGGTCATGTGGTTTCAAATTTTTGGAAATCTTTTCATTCTGTTAATTATCCGACCACACCGCTTTATCACAGTTTTGCTTCATTGGATATTTTAGTGAAGTACGCTTACCTTATTTTACCTTTAGTTTTGATATTTGCCAGAAAGTATAGAAAATTGATCTTTATTTTAAGTTTATTCTTGGTTTTACCCTTAGTGGTCAATAGTTTTGTTGGGCCAGTTTTAATGCAAACTCTGGGCATGATTTTTATGAAAAGGCTTTACGGTACCGTGGTTTGGTATTTTCCGGTTTGGGCTATATTTTTTGGTTTCATTATTGTACTACTCGATCGATCAGTCTGTTTTATCAAGGGAAAGTGGAATTATATTGCGAATATTGTTTTTTATGTTTTAGCGATCTTTTTAGCCTGGTTTGAATTTTTTAATCGGTCGGTGCCAAAGATTTACCGCGAACCTGCTAGTACGGCATATACCTCGATTACTTCATCTGACATAGTTGGTACTTGGTTAAATCATTATTATTTATTTTTATTAATACCACTAACTGTATTTGGATTGATTATTTATTTTTGGTTCTCGAAACGTTTTGATAAGATCTTTAGTTTTGATGAGACAAAGAATCATGGGCTAGTTTTTTGTTTATTTATGATAGTATTTTTAATTTTTGCTTCGCCAGCTGAAGCTCGTTTTGTACGTAGTTTTGATCTGGATAAAATCCATAAGATTGTCGAGCCAACGACTATTTCTTCTGAGAAAAATGCGATCGGAGCGGTGGGCGGCAAGGAAGTGATCGATTTTATTAAACAAAACGTGCCAGCTAAATCAGTTTTTGACGTCAGCGGCAGTTTCTTTTATTTGCCGGAATTAGTTGATATTCATATGTCCAATTATTCTAACGATGCCGATTTAACCTATATTCATCTTTACGAGAATGATAAGTGGGATATCGCAACAAAAATTTCAGTTATCAATCAGGCTCATATTGAATATATGATGATTACCGGCAAGACTAAAAAATTGGCTGATGCTCAAAAGATTTTAGATCAATATCCACAATATTTTCAGAAAATTTATTCAAACAATGTGATTATTTACAAAGTAAATCGCGATCAAATTATAAAAGACGTGCCAAAGCCGTTAATAAAATAAATAAAACTTGATATACTAGGAGTAACTTATTTTTCGTTTGTCAAAACAGAGGATTAAATGGATTTTCGTAATACAAAACCCCTTATTATTATTTGTTCAGTTTGCTTGATTTGGTCTTTATTGATCTGGTTTTTGTTAAGGTTCAGTTTTGTTTCGCCGGTTTTAATTTTCATGACCTTTGCTGGTCTTTTGATCATCCCTGGATTCTGTTTGGCTAGAATTATTCAGTTTAAAATGAGTGATTTTTTTGATCAATTTTTGTCTTATATCAGTTTGGGTTTGGTTTTTGGCTTGATACTTTGTTTGGCTGGTGTACTTTTTCATTGGACTATTTCGGTATTATTACCGGTTTACTTAATTGGTATTGGAGTAATTTTTGTCGCGTCTTTAATTTTAGATTTAAAACGACCGATCGATTCTATGGGTAATCTTGACCTCAAATCGTTATTTAAATGGACGAATTTGATCGGTCTTTTGGCTTTAATTTTCGTTTTCATGATTATTACGTCTATTTGTCAGCAAGGCGGGAGTTTTAACGGTGATCCAACTTATCATCTTGCTATTGTTGAAAAGGCTTTTAGTGGACATCCACTTAGTTTTAATAGTTTGGCTTTTATTAAAAATCAACCTCATCCGGCTTATGCTTTTATGATTTGGCCGGTATTTTTAGCTATATTAGCCAAAATTACTCATCTAACAACCTATAATTTATGGGGTGAAATTCCAGCGGCGGTAACAGCTTTAGTTTTTTTGGCTTGGTATGGGTTTTTCAGGAAAATTTTTCAAAATCGTTATCTGTCAATATTAGCTTTGGTTATTTTTGCGATTTCTATGTTTGGCGCCAATGGTTATTTATTTACAGCTATTGGTGTACCGGATGGACTCTGTAAACTTGTGTTATTGCCTTTAACTTTTTGGTTGGCTTTTGAATATATCTTTCAAAAAGATCCTGATCAAAAGATATTATGGCTTGCGTCGATTATTTTAACCTTAACTGCTTGCATCCACTTAACTCAATTTTTTTATTACTACTTTGTGATGGTTGCTTTCATGGTGGTTTATTCAATTTTTAGCTTTAAAGACGGTGATTATAAGTTGAAAATAAAACGTATGTTGACCGTGACTTTTGCAAATTTAGTCTTAATGGTACCTTTATTTGGTTATTTGCAACTAGAGACTCATATTATTGACCATAGTTTCCAAGCCTTATCAGGCATTCAGGCTGATTTAAGTAAAACTATGGCTTTTTCATCGATAGAAATTTTCGCCTTATATGCTTATATTTTATTACCCTTAGTTTTATTGTACTTGCGTAAATATCGAACTCTGATAGTGCTTTTGTCGGCCATGATTATTGTGCCAATTGTTTATAATATTGTCCCTTTGAGAGACTTTCTAAATAGTATTTTTAGTTATGTTTTTATGAAAAGATTGTTTTCCAATGTTAGTTGGTATTTCGCAATATGGGCTTTGATTTTTGGCTCATTATTTTTAATGATTGACCAAGCGGTCAATCGATTAACTAAAAATTATAAATACGCGGCGATTTGTCTAATTGCTGTCTTGTCAATCATAATCTGGTTTTTTAGATTAAAGATTAGTCATCTATTGTTCTCAAGACACGCCGATACCTGGATTGTGGCTCATTTTTGGTGGTTATTTGGTTTTTTTGTTTTAATAACAGCCATAATTTTTATTTATCAAAAATTTAAAAAGGTCGAGTGCTGCGCCGTGATAGCAGAACCCAAAAATTGGATTGTGATTTTATGTTTAAGTCTAGCTCTATGTAGTGTTCTTTTGGCTGATGGAGAGAAAAATTTGTTTAAAACTGTTAAAACTAATTTCAAGACTAAACATTGGTTTAAAGAGTCTCGAGATTATGCGAAAGAGGTGATTGAGCCGCAATATTTTGGAGATTGGGATATGCTAAATTATATTCAAAAAAATGTGCCATATGGTTCAGTTTTCGAAAGTAATAAAGCTTATCGTGATTTAGAGATTTTGGTAGATGTGCATATGGCGGCTTGGCCAGAGAGGACTCAGCCTGAACGTGAGCTCAGTGCAATTTATAAATCCACGACCGATATGTCAATTAAAATCAAATGTTTGTCGGCTTATAATGTTGATTATCTATTGGTTGTTTCCAAAAAAAATAGTAAAAATTATGTCAATTTCGATAATTTATCTGGCTATTTGACCAAGGTTTATCAAAATCAAATCTCAGATTTATATCAAGTTGATAAAGTTAAGATTAATACGGTGGCAGCCTCGAATCAGTATATTTTTCCACCTGGTTGTCGGGCTCCACTTAATTGTCGGGCGCCAGAATGGCAGTAAGTAGTTGGCAAGGAGAATTTTTAAAGATGTTTAATTTCAAAAACAAAAAAATGATTATGGTTCAGTACGGAGTAATGTTTGCATGGTTGATTGCTAGTTTTGTCATGGCTAGAAATACTGTTTTAACACCTTGGTCAATCACCTTAATTTTTATTGGTATTCTGGTTGTGACCGGGTTTAGTTTGACTCGATTATTTAAAATAAAATTTGCTAACGATTCTCTAGGTCAATTTGTGCTATGGTTTGCTTCAGGTTTAGCCTTTTCCTTATTGCTTTGCTTTATGGCAATGATGATCGGTTTAACCATAAAGGTTCTAACAGATGTTTTTATGATATTAATCCCGGTTTTGTTAGTGACTGCTTTGTTTTTTGATCTTAAGCGTAAAACAGAGGTAGAGAAATGGTCCTTTGATTGGACTAAAATTTGGCAGGCGCAGAATATCGGATACTTTTTAGTCTTTATTGTAGCAATCGGTGTGGTGATTTCCGTAATGATTTCAGGCACTCTGTTGCGCGGTGGTGACACAGATTTTCATATGTCTATTCTTCAAAAAGCGGTGAGCCAACAGCCACTAACGCCGTCAAATTTGAGTTTTGTCAAAGGTGATACAATTCATATCGCTTATGGTTTACCGGTTTGGCATGTCTTCTTGGGTTTACTTTCAACCTTGACTCAAACCGATCATATTAATATGTGGAAGGCGATTTGCGTGCCATTATCGGTTATGGCGTTTGTGATTTGGGGTTGGTTATTTCAATTAATTTTTCAGAAAAAATTCTTCAGCTGGATTGGCGTAGCTTTTGTGGTTATTTATATTTTTAACTGGAATACTGGCTATCTTTTTACTTGTTTACCTTTACCAGATACTTTGAACAATATGTTGATTTTTCCTTTGGTGACAGCATTAACCTTTAAGTATATTTTTGAAGATTCGACCAATCAAAAATTATTAATTTTAGTTTCGGTCATGGCAGTTTTAATGGCTGCGATTCATTTGACTCAGTATTTATATTATTTGGTTTTACTAGTGGCTTTTGGTGTAATTTGGTTAATTATGAAGCGTCAGGAACCTGACTACAAAACAGTGATTCAACGAATCGGTTGGGTCTTGCTTGGGAGTTTTATTATTTTTGTTCCATTTCTTATTTTCCTTGAATTAAAGAGTCATATTATTACTAAAGTGATGGCGGAAAATATTCAAAATACGACTAATTTAGATCCTGAACAATTACGTTTTGGGACTTTTAAGGATTACGATATTTATTCGAAATATGCTTACTTATTAACGCCGATCACCTTGGCTCTCGCCATAAAAAATCGTAAATTAGTTTTCATTTTTGCTCTAATGTTAATTGCGCCAATCGCATATCTAGAGCCAGTGGCCGTGTTCTTACTGAAAGTCTTAGGTTACATTTTTGTTAATCGTCTAATCGGCAGTATCACTTGGCATTATTTAACATTAGCTTTGGTTTTTGGTTTTATGGTTTTAGTTTTGGACAAACTGATTTCTAAACTTAATCTGCCAAAATGGGGTCAGTATCTAGGTAATGTGATTTTGGTTGTCATAGCTGGATTAATGGTTAAAACTCAGTTTCATTTAGCATTGATCCCTTCAGCTAAAGATTCGACCAAAACTGTTTTAGCGCCAGTAGCCACTATTTACAATCAAATTTTCTCTGATAATACTGACATTTGGCTTGGTAAACATTTTTTAACTTTTTTCGCACCAATCGTATTATTAGCTATCATTTTGATTGTTTTGCAGCTATGGAAGCCAAAAATTATTGAATTCTTCAATCTTGACGAACCTAAAAACGGTATTTTTTCAAGTTTTGCCATTATCGCGCTATTAGTTATCTTTTTTTCGCCAACATATCAGTATTTATTTACTAATTTTAAAAATGCTTATCAGAAAAATATCTTTTTAAAACCAGTAGATGCCAATGGTTTTCGCGCAAGTACCGAAAAATCGATTGGTGGAGCAGATATGGCTGAATTTATTAGGAAAAGTTTGCCGCCAAAATCGGTTTTCTTAACTCCTGGTTCAACAGTTTATACTTTTCCGATAGTTTTGGATCAATTTATGACGGCTTACCCCCGAACCGGCGTTCTGAATCGATATAATTTAATTTATGAAGATAAGCATACTTTTGAGGAACGTATGATTCAGGTTGGTAAATCTAAAGCTGAGTATATTGTGCTTTATAATCCGGCCAATCAAGGAGAAGAGTTTTTTGACGCTTACCCGCAATATTTTAAAAAAATCTTCAAAAAAACCTCGGTCATTTATCAAGTTTTGCCAGCAGCCAAGATCAAGGCCGACGAATTAGCCAAAAATTAATTTAAATAAAACTATATGTCATTTTTAAATAAAAATACGATTTTACTAATTATAATTGTCATTTTTTCAGGTTCGGCTGGTTTTTATATGGTTAAAAATCAAGTGCCTAGAAACGATCCGAGTAAATGGACCGGTATAGTGACAATTACTTTTGATGATGGCTCTAAAACTGTTTATAATAGCGCTTACCCGATTATGAAGAAATACAATATTCCAGCCACTTTTTATTTGACCGCTGGGTCTATTGGTAAAAACGAATTTGTGACCTGGGATGATGTAAATGACCTGAATAAAAATGGGTGGGAGATTGCTAGTCATACGGTTAATCACCCGCATCTTAATACTCTAACGCGCAATCAAGCGATCGCTGAATTAGTTGGAGCGAAGGATATTTTTGCTCAACATGGTTACAATGTTACATCTTTTGCCGCACCTTATGGCCAATATACCAGTAATATTTTGGCCTTGATTGAAGAGTATTATCAATCTAACCGAAAGAACCAGATTCGAGGCAATCCTGGTATTAATCATCTGGATAAATTAAATAATTACGGCCTTTCTTCTTATGAGGTCGGCCAATCGAGTACTATCAGTGTGGTCAAGGAAAGAATTAATCAAGCAATTAATCAAAAAGGTTGGTTGATTATCTATTTTCATTCTGTGAATGAGGATCCTACGACCAGGTTTGAAATTAAAGAAAAAAATATGCAAGAGATTATGTCTTATATTGCTCAGAAAAGAGATCAGGGTCAGATTCAAGTTAAAACTGTTGATCAGGTTGTATCGATGTATCCAAAGCCAAATTTAGATTAAATTTTAGTCCTTAAGGCTAGAGATCAGTTTTTCAGCAAAGATTTTATCTGAAAACATGTCTAAAGCGAGTTTTCTGGCATTTTGACCCATTTTTTGGGCTTTTTCGGGATTTTTGCTTAAATTTAAGATGATTTCGGCTAAGGCATTAGCATCGCCTGGTTTGTAAAGAAAACCAACCTCGTATTCTGTTATAATTTTGGCCATATCGCCGCCGAGAGAGGCAGCTACGGGCTTACCGCTGGCAAAATATTCACAAGTCTTAGATGGAAATGATTCTTGAGAAACACCGATATTGGAAATCGGGGCTAAACCTAAACTAAATAAACCAGTAATTGGAGCTAATTCGTCTAAACTCATTTGATCCATAAAAAAGACGTTTTTCAGGTCTAATTTTTGAGTTAAATCTTTTAGTTTTTGTTTGGTTTCACCTTCACCAACCAGTAAATATTTAATTTTTTCATTCTTTTTAGTAATTTCGGCGGTCTTGATGACTGTTTCAAGGTCATAAACTCGGCTATGGTTACCGATATAACCACAGATAAAGTCGCCACGATTAAATCCGTATTTGTCAAAATTAGCTTCAACCGGTTTAAATTTATCGGTATCAACGCTATTTAAAAGAACTTCAATCTTGTCAGAAGGAATTTTCTCGGTTAATAAATGATCTTTAATCCCTGGAGTTGCGGTAAAAATTTTGGTGGCGCGATTATAAAATTTTTTTTCCAGTTTTTTCATTTGTTCGGTGGCAAAGCCAGTTTTTGGCAAAACCCCGAGTTCAATAGCTGAATCTGGCCATAAATCGCGGATGTCAAAGTAAAATTTACTTTTTTTGGTCCTGGTGTTGACCAAACCGGCAATCCCACTTAAAAACGAGGGAGAACTAACCAAGACTGCGTCATATGGTTTTAACAAAAGTGCGCCCCAGAAGGCGGATTTGGCAAAAGTTAACATATTCAAGAGCCGCTTGATAGTACTATCTTGAGTCGAAGCCGGTAATTCCCAGATACGGATTATCTCGATACCATCTTTTTTTTGTTTATCCCAGAGTTTACCTTTAAATTCAGCTGGTACGATCCCGGTCGGATAAGAGGGGAAACTGGTTAAAACCGTGACTTTGTGGCCGGCATCAGTTAAAAACCGGGCCATTTTGCCGGTTCTTTTGGCTGCCGCGCCTTTAACTGGTTCGTACCATTGAGTAATAAGTAAAATTTTCATTTTATTTAAGATCAGTTTTGTCTTTTTCGCCGTTAATCACATCTAATTTTAAAGCAACCTGGCGTACAAGTTTAGTAATTTCTCGTTCTGCTTCGTTCATTTTAATATAGAGTCTGTAAACGGCGTAAAATAGGGCAACAATAGCGATTAAAGCCATAGCGTCAAAACCGCGCTCCATACCTAAAAGATGAGCGACAAAAGTGGTTTTATAAGGTATAAAGATGATAATAATAAAACCAAGCCAAACTAGGCTCCAAAAACCTAATTCTTTGGCGTTTGCAACTTTATCCTTGAACCTTAAAACGACTCTGGTCCAGGCAAAAACTGCGAACAAGCTTAAAATGACCCGAATTGGGGTGACTAAGGTTAGAAAACGGTCGAATAAGTCCATGAATCCTCGCAATTCTAATAATTATTTAGAAAAAAACCTTCTGTAAATTAATTTAGCCAAAATATTGAAAGCATTGATGTTTTTTTGACCTTTGGCAATCGAGTAGTCAGTGTAAATTGACTGAATTGGTACTTCAGTTAATTTTAGGTTCTTAGCTTGAATTTCATAAAAAAACTCTGAAGAGACTTCCATTTTATTGGTTTGAATTTCGATTTTTTCAATAGCTTTACGGCCAAAGGCGCGCATACCTGATTGTGAATCAGTTGTCCAAGTCCAAAATAACATATAAGTGATTACATTTAAACCAAAAATACCAATCCGGCGATACCAAGGCATAGAGCCAAGGTTGCCAATAAAACGAGAACCAATTGAAACATCGGCTTTGCCGTCAATAATTGGCTTGATAACAGGAGCGATATCGTTTGGATTGTGTTGACCGTCGGCGTCGAAGGTAATCAGGAGATCAAAATCATGTCGACGAATATACTCAAAACCGGTACCTAAAGCACCGCCTAGACCGCGGTTAAACCAGTGAGATATGACAGTTGCACCGGAAGCTTGGGCAATTTCTTTAGTTTTATCGGCTGAACCATCATTAACAACAATAACTTTTATATCTGAAATACCCGGAATAGTTTTTGGCAAAGTTTCGATAACATGACCAAGAGTGGTTTCTTCATTGTAAGCCGGAATTAAAATAGCTAATTTCATATATTTACAGTTTCTTTCTGGTTTAAAATATCAATATCTTATTTGTGATAATTATAACATTATACTGTAAATTTAAGCAAAAGTCAAGGTGTAGAGACCTGTTTGACAGACTTTTTATAATAAAAAAGCCGGACTTGAAAAGTCCGGCTGGAGGTTGAAGTTTATTTAATATTTAATAATGTTAAATAACTTCGGATAGGCTGGGTCTGTATTGACAATAATTTTGATTGGATCGGTCATTAGTATTCTTGCGCTTTTCAAGTCATCTGAAGCGCAGGCATGCTTTGATTTTTCAATGATAGGAACAACGTATTTTGAAGCATAATCGAGTGCCACCTCTTTAACACTGCGATAATGTCTAATGATATAGAGAATTTTAGTAATATATAATTTGTAATTTTCGTTCATCTCAAGTAGAATTTTCTTTCCATCCATATCAACCAAATATTGATTGTTTTCAAGTCTCCAATTTTTTATTTGACCGTCAGCATAACAAATATAATAATTCGTTATTGTTAAGCGTCCATCGCTATGGATATCCTTAAAATTATTAGTTTCAAACTGTATCTCTAAAATCCAATTTTTTACGTCATGTTCTTTGATATGCTTTATAAGCGAGAAGAGACCGGTGGTATGCGATGCGATATTTTCAAGGAATTCATGATATGATTGTTTCCAATTATATAGTTCAATATAATTAATTTTTAGGACTGGAATGTTGATTTTTTGACCAGTTAATGATTCAAAGACCTCAAGGTTTTCCTCGAGTTCTTTTTTTCGATTCTTGGCAATTTCGATGTTGTATCGATCTACACAAGTTACATTGAACCAGATATACAAGACTCCAATAAAAAATAAGAGTCCGATAAACAGACATTTCTCGATTGGAAGTGGTCGAAGGTAAACCAACAGTATTGTTGGTATGACTGGAGTCAACATCCAGAGCCACAGCTGTTTCCAAAATGGAAGTTTTAACATTGGATTTCTCCTGACGAACCAAGTGACTTTTTTGGCAACTTCTTACTCTGTTTCAAGCAAGCCGTTCCAAAACCGTATCGATCCGGTTAGTTTTTTTGTGCGGTAGCTAACAATACCGTCTTGGTACTCTCTTTAAGAGTCCTGTTTTAACCATAAAAGTTGTAAATTATGGTCAAGATAGGCCTCTCAAATCGAGCTAGATTTTTAAGTTTCAAATTACACTTGATATTAGTCCAGTTTTGTCTGATTGTCAAGAGAGGGAGCTTCTTGTTAATCTTGAATTAAACAAAAAACGCCTAAGGCGTTTTTTAATTGGCGGAGAGACAGGGATTCGAACCCTGGATACCTTGCGGTATACCTCGTTAGCAGTGAGGCGCACTAGACCAACTATGCGATCTCTCCGAATGCGTTTTTAGTTATGATAAATTTTTATTGGAAAATTCTTCGAATATGCCAGTAATCTGTAATAATATTTTTGAGTCAAAGTATTTTAGTGTACAAGTGCCCTTGTAATTTAATCTTTTCATTTTTTGGGCAGGATTGGTGATAGTCGGTTTGTAAAACTGTTCTTCTGGTATAGCAAGTAACTTACTCCAGAATTTTCTTACTTCTTCAAAGTTGTGAGTTGCATGTATTTGCAGGTGTATTCTAACTTTATTGTTATCTATTTCGAAGACTTGTTTCAATAATTGAAAGAATGTTTTCACTAACTTGAAATCGCTATTTACAAAAGTGACACAGTTACTAGAAGGGTATTTCGATCCTTCGCACCAATATAGTAAACTACAAAATAATTTTGCATTTTTTGCTGTAATTTTTAAGTTTTTAAAAAGATGATTATATTTCTGCTTCTCATCTTCATTTTTTAATCTATTTTTGTTATAAGATAAAGAATCTGATTTTATATCTTTTACCCATCTGCCAATAGTAGTATCTGAAATTTGTAATTCTTTGGAAATTTTTCTAATAGAATTACCTTTAATTCTTTTTTCTCTAGCCAAATTGACTATATCATTCGAATAGAATTTCATATATTAATTATATCAAATTGTTAAGTTGTCTATCAATGGTTTGGAAACCATTTTTATTTATCAAATATCAGTTTTATCTTATCAGATCTTGATAAACTTTTGATTCTAAATTCTTCTTTGCGAGCCTGACTTTCGGTTAGATTATCTTTGAAATACACGATTTTAACAGGTAATCGACCAGCAGTATATTTAGCGCCTTTGCCGGTTTGATGGGCGATTAATCGCTTTTCAATATCGGTCGTAATACCAGTATAATAGGTGTTATCTGAGCATTGCAAAATATAAACTGACCAATTATTCATATCGATTCATATTATTAAAAAAGATGGCGGAAGGGGTGGGATTCGGACCCACGAGACCCTTGCAGGCCTGGCGGTTTTCAAGACCACTGCACTAGACCACTATGCGACCCTTCCGAACAAAGTGAGGAATGGGTTGGACAAGGTTATTTTCCGAAGAAAATGTTCTTATGCGACCCTTCCATAGAAAATTTAAAAAATGGTGCTCAAGTACATAGTGTATTTGAACTTACCAGATACATCTTATCAAATTGGGAGATAATTTCAACCTTTATTAGAGAACTGACAACACTTTTAACCGAGAAAGACCTTGTTAAATCCGACTTTTCCGTGGTATATTAAATCTATGAGTGATAATAATAATGACATTTCTAATTCATTAGAGCAAGCAAGACAAGAACCTAAAGATGACTCTCCAGCTCGTGGTTTTGTCGGTATTTCTGATGATGGTGAAACCATACAATTAGGTGAAAAACCCCAAGTTACCAAAGACATTAAATCATAACAAGTTTTGGTTTGAACTATAGGTAGATGTATTGTGATATGTAATCTTTTAGAAACAAAAAAGACGCATTTTGTAGCGTCTCTTTTGTTTTATTGTTTTTGGTAATTATTTTTTTACTACCCACTCCATTGGAACCCAGCCAGATAAGCCCACCTTATCACTATCAACTGGTTGTGTCCCTTGCAAAATTCTTACTCTTCGAGCAAACATAGTGCCATCAATAACGAGAACTTTGCTACCATTATGTACAGCAAATGCTTTGTTTTGTTCTGCTAACTCAAGTATTCCCATATAATCTTTGTTTATCAAAGTTTTGGTTACCTCGTCAAGATATTTTTTATCAGTTGCTAATAGAATGGCAGAACCAGTATCATCTATATTTGGGAGCTTTAGATATGCTTCATCTCCATTAACAGCGATATTACTTACTTGTGGCGCAGACGAGCTATTATTAGAGGGTGTCGGATTTGTATTGGTTGAGTTGTTAGAGTTTTGTTTACTCAAATCTTGAGCTTTTTTGTTAGCTCCCTGTAATCCACTGTTAATCATCGAAACAATTATAATAAGCAGTATTAGACCACCACAGCCAATCGCAAGAAAATTAGGAGTTTTTATCGGATTTCCTAATTCTATTTTGGAACTACCTTTTGAATCTTTGCCCTTTTCGGAATTATCTTTTAGTTTATAATGATTTCTCTTAGCTAAGTACCAAGGGAAAGCGATAATCCAAAGTAATAGACAACCAATAAACCAAAGTATTGGACTTTCGTTTTTATTCATTTCGTACCTGTAGCCATCAACTAAAACCCAGATAGATGTTCCCAGAACCAAGAGATAGATAAAGGGCATTTTTGCTCCTTTCCTTAATTTATTAAAAAATGTTTCAATTCGTTATTTATTAAATACAAAAAAGGTCTCCCGAACCTCGGCACCCCCTTTCGGGGATACCCCATACTCTTTCGAATACGGACACACGCAAATGGTGAGGTCAGAAGACCACCTTTATTTGCGTGTGATTTTTATTGGTACCATACCTTAGGGGTTGCCTAAGGGTTAGGTGGGTAATAATGTACTATAACTGAAACCATTTTCTCATAACTGAACTTTAATTTCAATTGGTCTCAAAAATACTGGTATTTAGAACCTAATAAAAACTACTTTTGCGACTGTTAGAAGAGCGGTTTTTATGGTATGATTAGATTGTAATTATGGAGCAAACAAATGCAAGATTTAACTAAGAAACAACAATTTGTAGAACTTAGGGCAAAAGGTAAAAGTTTTGCTAAAATTTCAGATGAATTAGAAGTCAGTAAAACCACCCTAATTGATTGGTCGAAAGATTTAGCGGAAGAGATAACAAACCTTAAACAGATTGAGCTTGAATCAATAAGAGAACAGTATAAAATAAGTCGAGAACACCGCATAAAGCTCTATAGCGAGCAATTAGAGCTAATTAGGGGTGAATTATCAACCCGCAAACTAAACGATGTTCCAACTGGTAAGTTAATTGATTTATTATTCAGATTTTCGGATATTATCAACAAAGAAGATGTTCAACCAGTATTTGCAAGAACTACCAGCGGCTTTACTTTTGATGAACCTCAATCTACCGACAGATGGTCTGCTTAACCAAAAGTGGTCTAAAACTGGTCCAGTTATTATGAACGAAGAAAAAGATAAGATTGTAAAATTAAGATTTCCAAAAGAAGAAACAAAAGCGCTGTATCAAAAAACGATTGATGAGCTTTTTGAATCTGCTCAAAAAACAGATGAAAGAGAGTTTGTAATTGCCAATCTGTATTTTAATGGGTTAATGCAATTAAGTGATGATTACGACATAAGAAAAGAACTGGATAAAACACTCGGCGACTTCTTCTCTTTACTTGGAAATCCCGATTTGTTTCAAGCTGATGGTTTGCTAATTAAAGTTTTCATTTTTTTATATTGCCATATTCTTGAGTTTTATTTATTTTACATTTTTATTTATGGGTTGCTTGATGTCTGTTGTGGTGAAAGTTTTGATTTGAATGTTTTTGAAAAGAAAACACCTGACTATCAGGTAATAATCAGGAAAATAAAAAATATCATTGAGAACGGAAATCCCGATTACATTAAAGCGAAAGATATTACAGATGTCTGTAAACCATTATTTTCAGATAAAATGACCAACTGGCGAAAAATAAATATGATTTTAAGCAGGTCAAAAGAAGCTAAAAGCGAAGTCGGCAAAATTATAAGCTCGTTTTACAATAATGAACTTAGAAATGCATTCTCGCATAACCATTATACTGTTTCGAATAAAGGTGTAATGCTGATTGAACTTCATCAAGTGCTTTCAATCCCTGAATTATTGGAGCAGATTACAAACTGTTTCACTTTTTACCAATACCTTACTGTAAAATCGGAACAAGTAATAAAAACTCTTTGTGATAATCCAAACAACAAATTTACAGGGAAATATGGCAGTTTAGAGCTCGAAACAGTAAAAGAAGAAAATGGTAAATGTCATTTCAGAGTTCACGGTTCTTCGATTGGAAAAACTTTATGATGAACAAAAAAGAACAAGCTCTTGAAAGCGTTCTCACGACTACTGGCGAACTGGCGGAAGCGTTAAAACAAACTTTGCTTGACGCAGAACCAGTAATTGATGTTACTAAACTAAAGTTTGTTTTATATGTCAGAAAATCCACCTCTGGTGATGAGAAGCAAGAGCGGTCGCTTGAAGACCAAATTGCCGACTGTATTGAAATGCAAGTAACCAAAAATAATTTGAATCTTGTCGATATAGTTCGAGAAAAAGAAAGCGCAAAAGCGCCAGGTATTAGACCAAAGTTTAAGAAAATGCTCGAAGATATTCAAAGGGGAAAATATAATGCCGTTCTCGCCTGGCACCCCGACAGATTAGCACGAAATATGAAAGACGCTGGCGAAATAATCTATCTTTTAGAAGAAAACATTATTAAAGATTTGAGATTTGCCACTTTTACTTTTGAAAACTCGCCGATGGGCAAAATGCTACTTGGAATGTCTTTTGTGCTTTCAAAGCAGTATTCAGACCATTTGAGAGAACAAGTTCTTAGAGGTCAAAGAAGAAGTACCCAAGCGGGTTTATCAATTCATACGCCCAAACAAGGGTACTACAAAGATATTAACAAAAGATTGCGACCAGATGGCGATAATTGGTTGCTTATTAAGCGAGCTTTTGAAATGCGACTGGAAGGTCAGAACTACAAAGCAATAGAAAAGTATCTAAATGAAAATAAATATACCCGAGCTCCAGTAGCTAATAGGGAAAGAAATATGCATTACAAAGTTGTTGATAATACCTTAACGGTGATGTTTTCAGACCCTGTTTATGCTGGCGTAATGCAATACGGCACCGAGATTGTTGATTTAACAGAAATTTATGATTTTATCCCGATGATTACCGTTCAGGAGTATTGCAAGCTCAATAATTACAGTTACAACGGCATATCTTTTATTAGCAAGAAACCTATCGGCGTACCCAGAAACAAAGAAATGCTTTTAAGGGGAATTATCAAATGTGCCGAATGTGGTTCGGATATGATTTCTGGTATTACTACAAAATACAATAAAGCAAAAACCAAAAAGACAAACTACTATATGTTTAGGTGTAATAACCCCTCTTGCTCGGTTCACGGCAAATCATTTCGGTCCAAAGTCGCTCTTGAGTTTATCTATGATTACTTTAAGAAATGCGATTTTACTTCAATGGATATGTATAAACAGATGGTTAAAGAAAAGGAAGAAACTACAAAGCAAGTTGAAACTTCATTAGATAGCCGTTTGCGCTCACTAAGACAACAAAAAACAGAACGAACTAAAACTTATGAGAGAACGAAAGAAATTGTCAGAAGAAATGACCCGACAATGATGAAGCATTTTAATAGCGGCGACTTAGACCAAATCCAAAAAGAGATTGAGTATTTTGAAAGCCAGATAAAGGAAACTCAAGCTCAAATCGAGAACTTAAAAAACGCCATACCGACATATGAAAAATACTTTGAACTCTTCAAAGATATGGTTGAAATACTGATAAACACTCGCAATATCAAGCTCAAAGACCAAATCATCAGAAAGTACTTTTTGAACCTCACTTTGCAAGCACAAAAAAAGAGCGATAGAGCTGATGGCAAACCTGTTTTTGACTGGTCTGTTACCGACTTTACGCTCACTCCAAACTATGAAAAACTACTCTTAATCACTGATGGTGCGCCCGACAGGACTTGAACCTGTGGCCTTCTGCTCCGCAAGCAGACGCTCTATCCACTGAGCTACGGGCGCATTTTATTCGTGTGACCTTTGGTCGCAAGAATAAAATATTACAATTCGACCGTAGCTTTGGCGAAGCCAAAAGGCTTGCGGGCGATATTCTTGCAGATATTACAAAGATATCAATATCATATCTGATTTTTATGATAAATTCAAGTCATAAGCCAATAGATTGCTGTTATATAATAATATTGGTCTTTTTTATTTAACTGAAACTGATATAATTAAACTAATGTCATTAACACGTAAAGTAGCATTTAATACAGTTGTTCAGATTATTGGCAAGGGAACGACCACGGTCATATCCCTGTTTTTAGTTGCGGCTTTAACCCGTTATTTGGGGGTAGCCGGCTATGGTGAATATACTACTATTTTTGCCTATTTAGCTTTTTTTGGGGTTTTGGCGGATTTTGGCTTTTTTTGGATTTTGGTACGTGAAATTGCTAAACCAGATGTTGATGTTAATAAGGCTGTTTCCAATATTCTAACCTTAAGAACCGTGGTCGGGGTGGTGATTTTTGGTCTAGGCTACCTGATTAGTTTTTTCATTCCACAGTATTCCTCGATCCAAAGCGGTATTGGTATCGCGGCTTTTAGCATGCTATTTTTGGCGCTCAATTCGACCTATGTCGGGGTTTTTCAGAATAAACTACGAATGGATAAAGCCACAATTACTGATGTAGTGGGTCGAATCATTATCTTGATTTTTACACTTTTCCTAATTAAACAAGGCTATGGTTTAACTATGATTCTTTGGGCTTATGCGATTGGCAATATCGTCAATTTGTTATTAAGTGCCTGGTTGGGACGGGCTTATGTTAAATTTAGGCCAGCTTTTGATTGGGCTTACTGGAAGCAGGTGATTGTTCAGGCCTGGCCAATGGCCGTGGTTTTGGTTTTAAATTTGATCTATTTTCGTATCGATACTTTGATGCTATCACTCCTTAAAACCTCGACTGATGTGGGTATTTATGGTCCACCTTATAAGGTTTTGGAAATGATTTTGCTTTTACCAAGCATGTTTATGGGTAATATTTTTCCGATTATGAGCCGATATATTCATACGGGTGATGATCGACTCAGGACAACTTTACAGAAATCTTTTGATTTTCTTTTAATGTTGGCACTGCCGGTCGCAATTTTAATTATTTATGCGGCTGAACCGATTATTCGGATCGTGGCTGGTCAGGACTTTGTGGTGGCTCAAACTGTGCCACCGGTTTTCGGTCTGGCTTCAACCTCGGTCTTGGCTTTACAAATTTTAATTATTGCGGTTTGTTTTTCTTTTTTATCGATCATTTTCAACTATTTAGTGATTGCTTTGGGTAAACAGGCTAAATTGATTTGGCCAAACCTGATTTTTGTCATTTTTAATTTAGGTTTAAACTGGTTATTGATCCCGCATTTTTCCTATATCGGCGCGGCTTTGGTCACGGTTTTAACTGAAGCGATTGTTCTAATTTTTACTTGGCGCATTGCTTACGCCAATATGTCGACTAGGTTGAATTTTCAGATTTTATGGAAAGCTTTGCTGGCTGGTTTAGTTATGGGTTTATTCTTGATTTTTATTGGTTCTGGGGTCAATTGGGTTTTGATGTGCGCCTTAGCTTGTATGATATATGTACTGATTTTATGGTTTAGCCGCGCGATTAATAAAGATATGTTTTTAGTTTTGTTTAAACGAGGAGAATAGATATGAAAATCGGTATAGACGTGCAAACAACGTTAGGACAAAAGTCTGGGTTTGGTTTCTACGTAAAGAATTTAGTTGAAAATTTAAAAAAAGTCGATTCGATTAACGAATATTTTTTGATCTCACCAGAAGACCAAAAAGACTTTACTACACCTCAAAGGTTTGTTTGGGATCAGTGTTCTTTCCCGTCAAAAGCCTCAAAACTTAATGTTGATATTTTGCATCAACCGTGTTTTTCAGCACCGCTTTTTTATTCTGGAAAAATCATTTTAACTATTCACGACTTAATTTCGCACTATTTTCCGCAAAATATGCCGTCTGGCTCAAGATTGTATTTTTCTAAATGGATGCCTTTAACCTACAATCGAGCGGCCAAAATCATTGCCATTAGCGAAAATACTAAAAGAGATATTATGTCGCTTTTGAAGATTCCGGAAGAGAAAATCGTAGTCATTCACTCGGCGGTTGGTGATGAATTTAAACCGATTAATGATGCACAAAAACTTGCTGAAATAAAAGCTAAATATAAAACCAGCGATAAATTTATTTTAGACGTGGGCACCTTGGAGCCACGTAAAAATTTACCGTTTTTGGTCAAGGCTTATCACGAGGCTTTAAAAACCGGCAAAATCGAGCATAATTTAGTTTTAACAGGGAAAAAAGGTTGGTACTACGAGAGTTTGTTTGATTTAATCAAAGAGCTCAAATTAGAGGATAAAGTCATTTTGCCAGGATATGTGCCAGATGAAGATTTACCGGGGCTTTACAACGCGGCTGATCTTTTTTGTTTTCCAAGTTTGTACGAGGGTTTTGGTTTTCCGCCACTCGAAGCTTTAAGTTGTGGCACTCCGGTGATTGCGGCAGATAATTCGTCAATTCCGGAAGTGGTTGGCGATGCTGGTATTCTTTTGCCAATCGACAAAGAAAAGGTTTGGGCCGAAAATATTATTAAAGTCTTAACAGATAAAGATTTACATGAAAAACTGAGTTTATCCGGGCTTGAGCAAGCCAAAAAGTTTTCTTGGGCCAAAACTGCTCGCGAAACTGTAAAGGTTTACGAAGAAGTGGGTAAAAAAAGATGAAAATTGGTATCGATATCACCAGAGCTATTATTGAAAATGCCGGTATTGGTCGGTTTACCAGGGAAATTACTCAAAATTTGATTAGAGTCGGTAAAACCGATGATTTTGTTTTGCTTTCAACTCATTTTCGTGAAAGTAAAGAAAAAAATGAACATTTAAAAGATTTTATCGCGCCAAATGTTAAGATTAAAAGGTTGAAATTACCGGGTGATTTTAAGGAATTAGCTTGGGGTTGGCCATACGCTCTTTATGAGAATATTTATAATAAATCTGATATTTTGTTGGCACCAAGTTTTTTTGAGGTTCATTTAGCTTATAAAACTCCTCAAGTGGTGATAATTCATGATATGGCGACTTTTCTTTTTCCTGAACAACGTGGTCAGGAGGTTTCGGCTCGACACAATAAAAGAGTAAAAAAAGTTTGTACTAAGGCAAAAAAAATTATCGCGATTTCTGAATCAACAAAAAATGATATCATAAAGTTTCTTAAAATTAATCCTGAAAGAATCGAAATTGTTGGTCCAGGCCTAACTCAATTTCCCGAAAAAGGGAAATTGCCCTCAAATCTAAAATCAAAATCTTATATTTTGTTTGTGGGCACACTTGAACCAAGAAAAAACCTCAAAGGCTTGGTTCAGGCTTACCGGTTATTGAGCGAGGATTTAAGAGAAAAATATCCTTTAGTTATTGTCGGTGCTAAGGGTTGGAATACGGCTTTCGAACTCGAGGAAATCAAGGAAACTAAAGGTGTTAACTGGTTGGGTTATGTTTCTGACGCGGATTTAGGTGAACTTTACCGACAGGCCGCAATTTTTGCCTATCCATCGCTTTACGAAGGGTTTGGTCTACCTGTGATTGAGGCTCAGCAGTATGGCGTACCAGTTTTAACCAGTAATATTTCCAGTCTACCTGAAGCAGTCGGAGATGGGGGTGTGCAAATTGACCCACTTGATATAAACTCGATTGCTAGGGGCTTGCAGCGCCTCTTGGAGGACAAAGAATTGGCGCAAAGCCTTGGTCAAAAAGCTTTGGAGCATGCCAAAAAGTACTCCTGGGAAGTATCAGCTCAAAAGATATTAGATATTTTAAAAGAGGTCAAAGGTGAATAAACCAGTTTTAGCCATATTAACTGAAAGTATCAGGTTTGATAATCAGGACGCCCTGAAATATTTTAGTCAAATTAAACCAGTTCATTTTTATGAAAATGCACCTTATGGCGATCTAAAAGAAGAAGAATTGGTCGGCGCCGTTAAATATGAAAATATGGCTGATTTAGAGCAAAAATTGTTGACCCTCAAGCCAGATATTATTCAGGGTGCTGAACCATATGCATCCAGAAAAGCCTTAAAATTGTGTTTGGTGGCTAAAAAAGTGTCGAAAAAACTGAATATACCTTTAATTTTTCCCATGTTGGAAAATAGACCAGTTAACGACCGTTTTGGGGTAGTAGCGGGTTTATTTTTAAAACAAATTTTAAAAAAATATGCCGAGTCAGCCAGTTTGATTTTTTATCTCAATGAAGGAGCAAAGCGAAATTTATTAGAAGTGGGGACTAAGCCAAAAAAATTGGTCAAAATACTTTATGGGATCTGGGGGATTGAAACCGATATTTTTCGACCAATGTCAGAAATCAAAAATGAACAAAAAATTCTTTTTATGGGTAGATTAGATGAAGCCAAAGGTTTACCTTATGTGGTTGAGGCTTGGAAATCGATCGAAAAAGATTTTCCTGAAGTTTCAATTTATTTTTCTGGTAAAGGCGATTTAGATTACATGATTAATGGTTCAAGAATGAGCCGAGGTTTTAGTAAAAACAGTGATTTACCAACCTTAATCAATAGTTCTCTCTTTACTATTACTGCTTCAATCACCATGAAGCGTTGGGAAGAACAAATTGGTATGACTAATCTTCAGGCTCTAAGTTGTGGCGTGCCGGTTATCACTACCTTGTCTGGCGGGATTCCTGAATACGTTAACCCTGAAGTGGGAATTTTGGTGCCGGAAAAAGATTCAAAAGCGATCGCGCAAGCAATGCGTCAACTCTTAACCGATGAAAAAATGCGTCAAAATATGGGTCAGAAAGGCCGAGAATATATTTTAAAGAATTTTGATGCACAAAAAACTATTGAAAAAGTGGAAGAAATATTATTAAAACTGGTATAATCAATTTAAATGAATAAATTAACGTTAAATGAAAAATGGGTGATCGGGATTTTAACCTTATTGGCGGCCGCGGCCGCTGGTTTAGTTATTGCTAAAACTGGTGTTTTAGGTTTAGTCATTATCCCAGTGCTATTTTTTGTGGTTTTAGCGATTTTTAAAATTTTCCGTGATCCGTTATGGGGGTTTTCGGCGATTGTGTTTTTCTTGCCGTTTGAACGGGTTCCAACCTATGATTTAGGCGGAGTGAATATTAAAATCAATACCATTTTAGGGTTTATTGTGCTTTTGGCTTGGGTTTTGGCTTTAATGTTCAACGGGAAAAAATGGAAATTGACTGCCAGTGCTTTAACTGTACCACTCGGGTTATTTTGCATGGCTATTTTATTAAGTTTGACTCAGGCTATCAATTTAGAGCGTGGTTATGTGGTGACGGCCTTTGTTTTGTTTACCATCGCGCTTTCGGTTTTGGCTACCAATATGGTTCAGACGAAGGAAGATTTAGTTAAAGTGATTGGTGTTTTATTTGCTTCAAGTTTGTTTGTCGGTCTGTTTGGTTTATTTCAATTTGCTGGCGATGTGGTGGGTTTACCCAATTCAATTACTCTTTTAAAACAGGGTTATGACTCAAGAGTTTTTGGTTTTCCGCGTATTCAAGCGTTTTCCATGGAGCCGTTGTATTTTGCGGATTATCTTTTAATTCCGATCAGTTTAGGTTTGGCCTATTATTTTGGTAAAACCAAGGAATTCGTGAGTAAATGGCTTATTTTAGGATTAACCGTACTTTTATTGGTGAATTTTGTTTTAACTGTTTCTCGCGGGGCTTATTTGGGCTTTGTGGGCGCATTTCTAGTCTTATCGGTTTTAATGTTTAAAAAGATTTTTACCTGGAAACACGTATTGATCGCGGTCGTCTCGGTTGCTGTTGTCGGTTATGGAGTGGCTTTTGCGCTGTCCAAAGGTGACACTAGGGCGACAAACGAATTTATTAATCATGTTTTTCTTAAAGATTATACAGTTGGCGAATCTGTTCAGGGTCGCCTAAATGCTTTTGATTTGGCTTATCAGGCTTATCAGCACAATCCGGCTTTAGGGATCGGTTTAGGTAATTATGGTCCATTTACTAAGGGTTACCCCGTGTCAACGCCAACTCATGGTTGGGATATTGTCAATAATGAATATTTGGAGATTTTGGCTGAAACTGGCTTTATTGGCTTCTCCGCCTTTATGTTAATCATTTTGACTTTGATTATTCGGTCATTAGTGGCGATTAAAAAAGCTAAAGATGAATTTTTGCGTTTAACCATGATTGGTTTATTAGCGTCATTTGTTGGAGTTTGTATCCAGTATATGTCGTTTTCTACCTTATACATTATACATATTTGGGTTTTAATGGGTTTGATGGTTGGAGTGCAAAATTTAATATTAAACAGTAAAAAGGTTGAAGGTTTATGAATTATTTAATGGCGATTGTTGCCTTATTACTACCAACATATTTAATCAGGTTTAATATTTTAGGTATTCCGACGACCTTATTAGAAGTATTAATTTATATTTGCGTAATTTTTGGGTTATTTAACCTTAAGAAAGCTCGAAAAATTGCTTGGCAGTACTGGTTACCAGCAGTTTTAATGCTCTTGGCTGCCTTAATTTCGAGTTTGATTTCTCCAGAGAAAATGGCGGCCTTGGGGCAATTTAAAGCCTTTTTTCTTGATCCGATTTTGGTTTTTGTTCTGATTTTAACCTTCTTAAAGGAAGATGATTTTTTGCTAATTTTAAACGGTTTAATGGGTTCGAGTTTAATTGTTTCTTTTTATAGTATTTATCAAAAAATCACAGGTCAATTAACTGTTGATGGTCGAATTGTCGGAATCTTTGGTTATAGTCCAAATTATCCGGCTTTATTTTTGGGTCCAATTATTGGTTTAATTGTGGCTCATAACCTTGAATTAATGACTAAGCGAGTCGAATCAAGACACAAAACCATAAAATTAATTATTGGTTGGTTGGCGGTGATTGCGGGGTTTATTGCTATCTATCTTTCAGCTTCGAGAGGGGTGCTTTTGGCTCTTTTGGGTGGGCTGGGTTTTTATTTAATCATGCATTTTTGGTCAGTTATCAGAGAAAAATTATTTCTAAAAATTGGTTTAGGTATTTTAATTTTAGTCGTAGCTTTTGTTTCTTGGTCGGTTTTTAAGCCAAATTTTGCATTATCCCCGGCAGCTGGTAGTCGAGTGACATCTTCCAACAACATTCGTTGGCAAATCTGGCAAACTTCTCTTGAACTTGGTCGAAAACATCCAATTCTTGGCCTAGGTTTAGCTAATTATCAAAATGAATTTAATAAGTTAACGAAGGATCGAGTTAATTTTCCGGAGTATATTACTCCCTGGGCTCTATCGAGTCACAATGTTTTTTTAATGTTTTGGCTTTCAACCGGTTTGTTGGGTTTTGCAAGTTTTATTTGGGTTTTGATTGTTGTATTCCAAAAAGGCTGCCAGGAATTTAAAAATTCTCATGCAATTGAGATAATGACAGCCACGATTATCTTACTTTTACAAGGTTTAATTGACACTCCTTATTTTAAAAATGATTTGAGTCTAATATTTTGGTTCTTAGTTGGATCTATGTTATTATTAATAACAAGTAAAACAAAAAAAATTGAGTCATCTCAATCTTAAAAGATCGTTTAATCGATCGCGGAATCGTAGTATTCTGAAGAATAAAAAATAGGAGAGGCATGAAGTTTCTAAAACAAAATTGGCTTTATCTTACCATTGGTTTAGTAGTTATTTTGGGTATCGTTGGGGGAATTTTGATTGCCAGTAAGAGCGTTAAGAAAAGATCGTTTATGTGGGGGGTGATGACACGCGAAGCTTCGTTGCAAGATTATACCTTAGAATACTGGAATAAAGAACTTGATTACGATAAAAAACTAGGTGTTAATTATATTAAAGTTGATTATGATGCCCATGCTGGTTATAAGCGTTCGGTTCAAATGGTCCAAGCGGCGAAAGCTAAAGGTATGGATGTTTTGTTTACTTTTGCCCCAGCCGATATTTTGAAAGTTAAAAAACCTTATGACGAAGGTTATGCGCTTGGTAAAAAGTTAGCCGGTAAATTACAGGGACAAGTTGTCTATTATCAATTAATGAGTGAATCTGGTTCGACCGCGCTTAAAGGCGGCCAATATACTGGTACCAAGGAAAGCGACTACGACCAGGCTAAATATCAAATTATTAAAGAATGGTTAAAGGGTGCTTCAGATGGCGTTAAGTCTGTTGATAAGAAGAATCAGGTTGTGATCAATGATCAGTGGACGCATTTTGCCTTTTTCGACATGATTACCAGGGACGGGGTGAAATTTGATGTTTTAGGTTGGAACTGGTTTTCCGATATGGGTTTTCTTGGCGATAAAACTTTAGATGGTGGTCAACTGGTTTTTGATCGTTTGAAAGAATTTAAAAAACCAATTATTTTAACTGAAGTTAACGCTCGTCCGGACTCAACCAAGGGGATGGATGAAAAGGTTCAATCTGATTTTATTTCGAAAATGGCGGATTTTGCTTGGTTAAACAAGGATATTATCAAAGGTTTTTATATTCTAGAATTAACCGATCAAGCACCAACACAAACGGCGCTCAAAAAACCTGAGTATTATGGTTTGATTTATGCTAAAAAAGCGACTGACGGGACTTATACTTTTGGTGAGTTGAAAAAGGCTTTCACAACTTATCAGGCTATTATCAAGAAATACAATAAGTAGTCGTTAAATTGTAATCTAAAATATGGGTGAAAATGCGTATAGGAATTGATGCTAGGCTGTATCGCACAAGCGTGGCAGGGATTGGTCGTTACAGTCAAAATTTAATTGAGAATCTAGCCAAAATTGATCATGAAAATCAATATATTTTGTTAATGACTCCAGAAGATGCCAAAGAGTTCAAAAATTCAAATCTACAATTTCCGAACGCAAAAGTGGTGGTGACTGATATTCCTCATTATAGTTTAGCTGAGCAAATCTATTTACCGAAAATTTTGAAAGCACAAAAATGCGATTTATGGCACTTCTTAAATTTTAATGTGCCGGTTGGATTTAAGGGTAAATTTGTGGTGACAATCCATGATTTAACCTTATTTTTTTATGAAGGTCGTCAGAAAAAGAATTTTATTTATAAATTAGGCTATAAATATATTTTTGGTCAGGCTTGTCGAAATGCCAAAAAGATTGTGGCAGTTTCCGAAAGTACTAAAAGAGATATTTTGGATGTTTTTAAAACTCCAACGAATAAGGTTAAGGTTGTGTATGAAGCGGCGGACGATAAAACATTCGTAAAGGTTTCAGATGATCTTTTAGAAAAAATGAGACAGACTTACAAGATTGGTGAACAATCAATCATACTTTATGTTGGTCAGTGGCGTCCTCATAAAAATTTAACAGGTTTGATTGAGGCTTTTGAACTATTGCGAAAAGATATGCTGGTTAAGTTAGTAATTGTTGGAAAAGTTGATCCAGCCTTTCCTGAAGTCTCGGAGGCCATTGACAAATCGCCTAATATGAGTGATATTATTAAGACAGGTTTTGTCTCAGAGGAAGAGTTGGCTGCTTGGTATAAGCTAGCAACTGTTTTTGTATTTCCGTCTTTCTATGAGGGTTTTGGCTTACCTGGTTTGGAGGCAATGGCGGCTGGAATTCCAGTTGTTTCGTCAGATAGAACCAGTTTGCCAGAAATTTATGATCAAGGGGCGATTTACTTTAATCCTTCAGATTCGATGGATATGAAGGATAAGATTAAATCAATTATTATTGACCCAATTTTAAAAAAGAAATTAATTGAAGAGGGTCGAAAAGTAGTAGAAAAGTTTTCTTGGGAAAAAACGGCTCAAGAAACCTTATCAATATATCGTGAAATAGTAAAATAAAATATCAAATACATGGAGGTCAAATGACAACCACCAATCTCACCTACGTGATTTCCCTGGGTTCAGGTATGCTAGCAGTGCTTTATGGACTTTTTCTCGTTTGGAGAATTATGAAAAGTCCGGCCGGAAACCCAAAAATGCAACAAATTGCTAATGCGATTCAAGAAGGCGCTTCGGCTTATTTGTCTCGTCAGTATAAAACCGTAGCCGTAATCGCGGTCATTTTGGCGGTTGGTTTATATTTCTTGCTTGGATGGCAGACTTCTTTAGGATTTTTAATTGGAGCAATTTTGTCAGCGGCAGCTGGTTTTATTGGTATGAACGTTTCTGTTCGAGCCAATGTGCGAACTGCTGAGGTCGCCCGAAAAGGGCTTGCGCCCGCTTTAAGCATGGCCTTTCGCGGCGGCGCCGTGACTGGTTTGCTTGTGGTGGGATTAGGTCTTTTGGGTGTAGCCGGTCTTTATTTATTGACCCATAATGTTCAAGCCTTAGTTGGTTTGGGTTTTGGCGGTTCATTGATTTCGATTTTTGCTCGCTTGGGTGGTGGAATTTACACTAAAGCGGCTGATGTGGGTGCTGATTTAGTTGGTAAAGTTGAAGCTGGTATTCCTGAAGATGATCCGAGAAACCCGGCTGTTATTGCTGACAATGTCGGCGATAACGTGGGCGACTGTGCTGGTATGGCCGCAGATTTGTTTGAAACTTATTCGGTGACCGCTGTCGCTGCCATGCTTTTAGGTTCATTACTCTTCAAGAGCGAAATGGTAGTTTTATTGCCATTGGTACTTGGTGGTGTTTCAATTTTAGCCTCAATCTTGGGTACATTCTTTGTTAAATTAACTGGCGACAAGATTATGCACGCTCTTTATAAAGGTTTGATTGCAGCTGCTGTGATCGCTGCAGTTGGTTTTTATTTTGTGACCCGTTGGATGCTTAGTGGAATCGACGGTATTAACGTGATGAATATTTTTTATTCAAGTTTAATTGGTATCGGTTTAACAATGGCTATGGTGGTAATTACTGAATACTACACTTCAACACATTACGCTCCAGTGCGTTCGATTGCTCAGGCTTCAACTACAGGTCATGGTACAAACGTAATTCAAGGTTTGGCTGTCAGTATGAAAGCTACAGCTTGGCCAATTATTATGATTTCTGCCGCAACTTTGTTTTCCTATCAATTATCAGGTTTATTTGGAATTGCCGTGGCGGCTTTTGCCATGCTTAGTATGACCGGTATTATTGTGGCTATCGATTCTTATGGTCCAATTACCGATAACGCTGGTGGTATTGCTGAAATGGCTGAACTTCCAGCTTCTGTTAGAGCTGTAACTGATCCACTTGATGCTGTTGGTAACACTACTAAAGCTGTGACTAAAGGTTACGCGATTGCTTCGGCCGGTTTAGCCGCAATGGTACTTTTTGCCGCGTATGTTCAAGATTATACTAATACTCATGGCGCAATTTTCTTTGATTTATCAAATCCAAAAGTTTTAGTCGGTTTGTTTATTGGTGGTTTGTTACCATATCTTTTTGCCGCGATGAGTATGGAAGCTGTTGGTAAAACAGCTGGCGCGGTGGTAGAAGAAGTTCGTCGCCAATTCCGTGAAATCAAGGGAATTATGGAAGGCAAAGCTAAACCTGATTATTCTAGAACTGTTGATATCGTGACTCAAGCTGCCATTAAACAAATGGTGGTGCCAGCATTGCTTCCGATTGTAGCGGTTTTAGCGGTTGGTTTTGGTCTTGGCGCAGTGGCTTTAGGTGGTTTATTGGTTGGTTCAATTATTACCGGTTTATTCGTAGCTATTTCTATGACTTCAGGTGGTGGTGCCTGGGATAATGCTAAAAAATATATTGAAGAAGGTAATCATGGCGGTAAGGGCTCATTTGCTCATGCGGCTGCCGTAACTGGTGATACTGTCGGTGATCCTTACAAGGATACTGCTGGACCAGCTATCAATCCAATGATTAAGATTCTTAACATTGTTGCTCTCTTGATTGTTAAGTTCTTAAAGTAGAATTAAATTAAGCTTTGTGATTATAGAGACTGCACTTGGTGTGCTTTATACTCACAAAGCTTTTTAATTGGGATAATTATGACTATTCAAACTTTAATTTGTAAATTAATTGAAAAAAAGGGAAAAAAGTCTGAAATTGAAATTGAAGGTCAGAAAATCGAAGTTCCTTCAGAGTATTTGCCAGATTCAATTAAGGTTGGAGAAGAAATGCGCCTCTGTTTTTTATCGGAAAAAGACGCTAGAATGAAAGAAGAGAATATGGCTAAAACTATCCTTGAAGAGATTCTCAACGGTAAGTAAAATAGCATAAAGTTTAAGGTACAAAGTCTAAAGTAAAAGGAAATATATTAGTTATAATTCCATAAACTTTCAACTTTTTACTTTCAGCTTTTAACTAGTATTAAGAGGGGAAATTGACTCAAAGTGTTAAAAAACAGGAAAAAATAAAAAGCAAGGACTCTCGTGCTAATTTTATGTTTTATAAAATTGGTATAATTTTATTTGGTTTAATTATGTTTTTTGTTATCGTTTATGCGGTTTTTAATTTGATTTATTCTCAAACAGTTTTTGCTCATACTTATATTGGCGGAGTTGATGTCAGTAATAAAACTTTGACACAAGTTAAAGAAGTATTATCGCAAAATTTTGATCAAATAGGCTCAAAAGTAATAGAAGTTAAAGTTGGTGATAAAAATTTTAAAATTAAATCTACAGATATTGATCGTGAATATAACCTTGATAAATCAGTTGAATTGGCTTGGTCGGTAGGTAGAAAAGGTAATTTAGCAAAAATCTTTAAAGAACAGATTTGGTCAGTTTTTGGCTCAAATCGTTATCCTTTGGTTTTTTCTTATTCTCAAGACAAACTAGATCAAAAAGTTAAAGCAATGGCTCAGGAAACTGATCAGCCAGAGCAAGACGCAACCATTCAAATTATCAATCTTGTGCCTCAGGTTGTATCAGAGAAAATTGGCCAAAGACTTAATCAGGATCAAGCCAAAGATTTAATTTTGGCTAATTTTGGTAATTTTTCGACTAGTGAGCAAGTTCAATTAACTATCGAAACTGTTAAGCCAAAAATTTTAGCTGCCCAAGCAGAGTCTATAATTGGGCAAACTAAAAAGGTTTTAGACAACGAGATCGTGGTGACCGGACGCGGCAAAAGTTTTACTTTAAAGAGTAAAGATATAGTTAATTTGATCGATTTTAAACCAGGTCAAGATTTGGTAGATAGAAATTATTTATTAGTTCTCGATATTAATCAAGAAAAAATGAAAAAATATCTTGAGGGTTTGGCTAAAGAAATCGATCAACCAGCCAAAGACGCTAAATTTGCCGTGGTTAATGGTAAAGTTTCAGCTTTTCAGGCCGCACAGACTGGTTACGAACTTGATCAGGAAAAGGCGATTATGGCATTAACCGATGCAATTTTAAATTCAAAAGATAAGGTGGAGTTGAAAATTAGTGAAATAAAACCGGAAATTTCCAGTTCCTCAGATGCCAATGGCATCAAAGAGTTGGTGGGCGAGGGTACGACTTCGTGGCGAGGTAGTACGGCTAATCGAGTTCATAATTTAACTCTTGGCGCCAATAATATTTCTGGGCATATTGTGAAACCAGGCGAGGAGTTTTCAACGGTTAAAGCTCTAGGACCAATTGATTTAGAGAGTGGTTTTAGGAAAGAATTAGTAATTAAAAATAGTACAGAGGTTGCGCCTGAAGTGGGTGGTGGCTTGTGTCAGGTTTCTACAACTTTATTTCGGGCGGCTATGAACGCTGGTCTAAAAATAACGGCCCGAACAAACCATTCATTTAGAGTGAGTTACTATGAACCACCGGTCGGTATGGATGCGACAATTTATGATCCGAAACCTGATTTTAAATTTGTTAATACCATGAAAACACCAATCCTTATTTGGGCGGTACCGTCTGAAAATGGTTTGACTTTTCAGATTTACGGAACTAAAGATGGACGAAAATCAGAGGTTTCTACACCGGTTTTGTTTGATTATGTGAGTCCTGGTGACACGGTTTATCGGGAGACCGATACCATGGAAACCGGGGCCATGCGTTTGGTGGAGCGAGCTACTCGTGGTGTCACCGCTAGTTTTACTTATAAAGTTCACGATGCTTCTGGTAATGTTTTGGAAGACGATAAATTTGTCAGTAAATATGTACCTGTTCCAGAGACATATTTGGTTGGTCCAGGGACTCAAATTCCGCCAGCCGAGTAAAACTTAAAAAATAAATTAAAAAATCCTCGTAATTTACGAGGATTTTTTTAAACATGTTTTAATGAACTCGACAAAGAGTGGATGAGGTGAGAGTGGGCGACAGATGAATTCTGGGTGAAACTGAGTGGCGACAAAGAAAGGGTGGTTTTTAAGCTCGACTATTTCGACTAAATTACCATTTGGACTGGTGCCGGCGATCACTAAACCTTTTTTCTCTAAAATTTCGCGGTAATCGTTGTTGAATTCGTACCTATGTCTATGCCTTTCAGATATCATTCTTTGTTTGTACGCTTTAGCTGAAATAGTATCAGGAATTAATTTGCAGTCATAGGCGCCGAGACGCATAGTGCCGCCATAGTTGGCACCTTCAAGAAGTTTAACCTGTTCTGGCATGATATGGATGACTGGGTTAGGAGTTTTGGCATCGATTTCGGTGGTATTAGCATCTTTGAGTCCAGCTATGTTGCGGGCAAACTCAATTGTTGCCAGTTGTAAGCCGTAGCAAAGGCCTAGAAAAGGAATTTTCTTCTCACGAGCATATTTGATAGCTTGAATTTTTCCTTCAATCCCACGACTACCAAAGCCGCCTGGGACTAAAATCCCATCGTATTCTTTAAGAATTGTAGTTCCACTCTTCTCAATTTCTTCGGCATCAATCCAACCGATTTCGATATCGGCGTCGTTGGTGACTCCCGCGATTTTTAAGGCTTCGGTCACGGAAAAATAAGTATCTTTAAGTCCTAAATATTTGGCAATTAGGGCAATTTTAACTTTTTTAGTTTTAGGTTTTAAAAGTTTATTTAAAAATTTGGCCCATTCCTTATTATCTTCGTTTTTCGGTTTGAGTTTAAGCTTGCGGGCAATGGTTTTATCAAGTTTCAATTTTTGTAGAATAATCGGTACTTGGTAAATCGAGCTAACAGTTTCGAGTGGTACAACCGCATCAGGGTCAATACCAGTAAACAAGGCAATTTTATCAGTCATTTTTCGATCAACTGGGTGGTCAGAGCGACAGACTAAAATATCAGGCTGGATACCAAGAGATTGTAAATTGTGGACACTGTTTTGAATTGGTTTAGTTTTGAGCTCATCGGAAGCGCCAAGGTGAGGCAAAAAGCCAACATGAACATACAAAACATTTTCGCGACCCGCATCAAACTGCATTTGGCGGATGGCTTCAACAAAATGTAAACCTTCGTAGTCGCCAATTGTGCCGCCGATTTCCGTAATTAAAACATCACAATTAGAACTTTCGACTGCGGCTTTGAGACGACTTTTAACCTCATCGGTGACATGAGGAATAACTTGAATAGTTTTGCCGAGGAATTTACCGGTGCGTTCGTTTTCCAAGATAGCTTTGTAAATTTGACCTGACATAACCGAAGAAGTGCGGTTTAAGTTGGTATTGATAAACCGTTCGTAGTGACCTAAATCCAAATCTGTTTCAGCGCCGTCGTCGAGCACAAAAACCTCGCCGTGCTCGTTAGGGTTAAGTGTGCCAGCGTCGACATTTAAATATTGGTCAAACTTTTGCATCCAGACTTTAAAACCCTGGCTAACCAAAAGATTACCAATACTGGCGGCCGTGACGCCTTTGCCTAAACCTGAAAGAACGCCACCCGTGACAAAAATGTATTTAGTCTTTTTCATATTCCTAACTTAACCGTAACCCCAAAATTTGTCAAATTGTCAGGTCTGAATTATGATAGGTTTAATAAGTAATAAAACGAGGTAGAAAATGTCTATCGATACATCGATTTTTAAAGCATACGATATTCGGGGAATTTACCCAATTCAAATTAATGAAGATTTGGTTTATAAAATTGGCCAAGCCTATGCCCAAATCATCAAGCCGCAAAGTAAAGTGGCGGTGGGTATGGATGTGAGACTTTCATCGCCACAATTAAAAAAAGCTTTGATTGAAGGCTTAACAGATGCCGGCGTATCTGTGGTGGATGTCGGTTTGATTTCGACCGAGATGATTTATTTTGCCACTGGTTTTTATAAATTAGCCGGTGGAATACAGGTGACAGCCTCGCATAACCCGGCCGAGTACAACGGCATGAAGATGGTTAGGGAAGAAGCGATTCCGATTTCTTCAGATACTGGCATATTTGAAATCCGTGATTGGGCGGCCGGTGAAAACGAACCAGTTAAAGCCAGCGTTAAAGGAGAAGTTGAAACTAAAGATATTTTAGCAGATTTTGTAAAGTTTGCGCTTAATTTTGTTGATATAAGTAAAATTAAGCCTCTAAAATTAGTTTACAATCCGAACTTTGGTTACGAAGGGGAAGTGCTCAAAAAAGCGGTGGAAATTGGTAATTTATCCTTGGAGTTAGTGGGACTGAACGAAGTGCCAGACGGAAATTTTCCTAAAGGCAGACCAGATCCATTTGTACCGGAAAATAGACCAGAGTTCGTTGAATTAGTAAAAAGTTCTAAAGCAGATTTGGGCGTAACTTGGGATGCTGACGCTGACCGTGTTTTCTTTTGTGCGGGCAGTGGTACTTTCGTTGAGCCTTACCATATGAACGCCTTACTTATTAAAGGAATTCTAAAGAAATACCCAGCTTCTACTATTATTTATGATCCGCGTTACACTTGGGCCGTGATTGATTCGACTCTGGAAAATGGCGGTAAGGTCGACTCAAGTCGAGTGGGGCACTCGTTTATTAAAGAAAAGATGAGAAAAGTTGATGCAGTTTTTTCGGGTGAAGCCTCGGGCCATACATATTTTCGGGATTTTTATTTTGCTGATTCGGGTTTGATCCCACTTTTAATAGTGCTAGAAATGGTTTCAACCGAAGGGGATTTGGATACTTTGCTTAAACCGTATTGGGATAAGTATTTCATTTCTGGTGAAATTAATACTAAAACTGAAAAAGCCAAAGAGATAATGACTGAAATTGAAACCAAATACGCTGATGGGGAAATTTCTAAACTTGATGGTTTGTCGGTTGAGTTTACTGATTGGCGCGCTTCGATTCGCACTTCAAATACAGAGCCTTTATTGCGCTTAAATGTAGAAGCCAAGAGTCAAGCAAAGATGGAAGAGATGCGAGACGAGTTACTGGCAATGATTCAAGCTTAATAGTTAAAACAAAAAAGACCCCCGCGGGGGTCTTTTTTTAGATATCAAATGTATTATTTACAAGTTTTTTGTGACGAGCTGATCGTATTCATTTCGCCAGTGAAAGTTTTATCCATACAGAAGATAAGTTTCGAGTTAGGCATTTTGGCGTAAATCATATAGCCATCTTTGCTAAGTTTAGTTTTAATTTCTGAGCCAGCAGCCTTGACCTTAGCTAGATCGCCGGCATTCGGTGTCCAACCTTCATAAGTTTTATTGGCTTCGAAATAACGGTCAATATCGCCGCGTAAGGAAGAAAGTTTTTGTTTAACATTAATTTCTTCTTTTGTGTCCGGCTGAGTTTTATTTAAAGTTTGTTTACTTTTGATGATTGGTGAAACACAGTAAAATGCACCACCGAAAGCCAAGATGGCCACAACTATTAACCACCAGCTAATTTTTAAGTGTTTTTTCTTGTTTGGTTCGGTTTTTTCGATCTCTTTTTCTTCCACGAATCCCTCCTAATTTAATTATTTAGACATAAAACCCATTTTTTGTTTGATTTCAACCATATTTTTCGAGGCTATAATTTGAGCTTTTTTGGCGCCAGAAGCTAAGACTTCTTTAACTTGTTCATCGGTAATTTCGGCCCTTCGTGCTTGAATCGGGGCGAGTTCGGCAATGATAGCTTCGGCTAATTCTGGTTTTAATTCAGAATATTTGATGGTGCCTGCTTGGCGAGCCTTAAAGTAGTATTCAGCTCGATCCTTACCCGCAAATACCTCTAAAAGTCCAAATAGATTTTTGGTGGCCGCAGAAATTTCCGGTTCATTGCCTTGGTCAGTGGTAGCTGAGCCAATTTTTTTACGGATGACTTCTGGTGTATCGTTAAGGGCAATATAGGTTGAAGCGGCGTTAGATTTACTCATTTTGCCATTGCCATCAAGACTCATTACACGTTTGGTTTCGGTTAAAAGTGATTGAGGAATTGGAAAAGTTTCACCAAACTTATGATTAAATCGGGCGGCTAAATCACGGGTTAATTCGACATGCTGAACTTGATCTTCGCCAACTGGCACACCTTCGGATTTATAGAGTAAAATGTCGGCGGCCATTAAAACTGGATAATCAAAAAGACCGACGCGTTGTTCGTGTTTTTCACTTTTTTCTTTATATTGGGTCATACGGTTGAGTTCGCCGATAGTCGAAATGGTATTGAGAAGCCAAGCTAATTCAGCATGCTCTTTGACGCCTGATTGAACGAATAAAATCGATTTTTCTGGATCAATACCAACCGCCAAGGCATCTTTTGTGGCATTGATAATTTTTTCTGAAAGGGTTTTTGAATCGTAATCAACCGTAATGGCGTGTAAATCAACAATACTAAAAATACAGTCATTTGTTTCTTGGAGCTTGACCCAGTTTTTCATGGCTCCTAAGTAATTACCTAAATGGAATTCGCCTGATGGCTGAATACCGGAAAATATTTTCATTTTACTCCTATGTTTATTGGCATTTAGTTTGGTTGACCGAGATTTTATTGATTTCGCCAGCAAATTGCGTGTTGTCGACACAGAAATACTTTTGATCTGCCGGGATAAAAGCATAAAACATGTAATGTTGGAAATCAGGTCTGACCACGTTAATAGTTGATCCAAGGCTTGTGGCCTGAGCTAAAATTTGACTGTCGGCCTGCCAACTTTTATATGATTGATTTTTTTGGTAAAAAGTATCGATTTCGTTTCTTAAGTTAAAAACTAATTGAACTAAGGTTTTGCCATTTTTAACCTGAGTTTGAGTGTTTTTCTGTTTGATCTGGTTTAAGACAATGATTGAGGTCAAGACAAGAATAACCACACAAATAACAGCAATAATAATAGTTTTAACCAAGCGTGGATTTTTGATAATTGGTTTTTCTGGTTGATTTTGAGTTTGCGGGGTAGAAGGGGTATTTTCCACTGGTTGATTCATATTCCTCCTGACTTTTAAAGCAATTTCGAATTTACACTTATTTTACCAAGAGTTGTGATATACTACAAGCGTGCAAATGGATTTGCATGGAATTTATGAGGAAATGTGAAAAAGATTGAGATTCAAACAAAATATTGGCATCGGGCCAGATTAGCTAGTTTCTTGCTTCAATTTATGCCGTTTATCAGGATGATCGGTTTAAATGGTTCATTGGCTAGAGGTGAGGCGAGTGAACGGTCCGATATTGACTTGATTATTATTGCCAAACCAGGTCGGATTTGGACTTGTCGTTTTTTTAGTATTTTAATAATGATGATCTTTGGGCTTAAAAGGTATGAGAACAAGATTGCTGGTCGAATTTGCCTGAATTTGTATCAAACCACTGACAAGTTGGAATTATCAATCAAAACGACTCAATTAGCCAGAAATCATAGTTTTACAAAGTTACTTTGGCAAGAAAATGATATTTTTAAAGTTTTTAAACAGAAAAATCAGTGGATTCAAGATTTTGGTTATGATTTCCAAGATTTGGGAAGAATAAGTGTACTAGCAAACACTTGTTCAAAGTTTATTTTTATTTTTCGTAAAATTAATGAATTAATTTTTGATTTATTTTTTAGCGACTTGGGAGAGCGAGTATTAGGTCAGTATCAAAAAAATCGAATTCTAAAAGATCAAAGAACGATAAGGGCAAAATCAGGTCAAATTTTTATATCTAGTAAAGAATTAAGGTTTCACCCTGATAAAATTTAGG